>Ga0209756_1001937_pt1 | contig 18435 bp, 16 predicted proteins | sample ETNvirenome_6_85_FD_184071 | JGI IMG/M metagenome (GOLD analysis project Ga0209756, IMG submission 184071) | Marine viral communities from the Pacific Ocean - ETNP_6_85 (SPAdes) (version 3) | ecosystem: Environmental > Aquatic > Marine > Oceanic | place: Pacific Ocean | collected 2013-06-19
CCTGCGATCCCGAGATGGTTGCCAATCGCGTGAAAGACCTGCACATGTGGGAGAAGGCGACGGTCAATCCCCGCGGCGAAGATCACATCTTCGTTCCCCTGCAGGTCGAGAAGGACACGCAACTGCTGTACTTCTCGAGGATGGAGGACACCCCGTGGGACCGGCGGATCCCGAAGCTGGTGAACGACGTCTGCGAGGCTTTCCCCACGCGCCGGATCGTCTTCAAGGTCCATCCCCGCCGGCAGCAGGACCAGGTGAAGATGCTCCGGGCTCACCCGGCGGTGAAGCGGCACGGCAGCTGCGGCATCATCCAAAAGGCCAGCGGATCCAGCTACCAGTGGCTTGCCAGGGCGTCAGCGGTGGTCGGCATCAACTCGACCGTGCTGATCGAGTCCCTGACGTTCTTCAATCCGACGTACGCCATCGGTGAAGGACTGTTCTCAGGTAACGGCGTGATGCTCGAGGACGGGCCGCTCGAAGGCATCCTGGATCACGAAGTGGATCACGACCTGGTGCTGCGATTCCTGACGCACCTGTTCCGGCGGCAGATCCCGTACCGGCTTAAACCGGCTGACGCCTCGCGTTACGACGTCTTGTGGGATATGATCTGTCAGGCCCGAAACCCCTCCTCGCAGGAGCAAGTCATTGGAACAGAAGCAAAAACCGAAAGTTAATCTGCCGTGGCGTGACATGCATAACGCCGCCAACGTCGGCGTCAGCCGCGTCATCGATTCCCACGAACAACGCTACCGGCACCGCGATCACTCGTCCGGTATCCTCTGGGACGAGAACATCCGCGGCGCGCAGGGCGAGGCGGCGTTCGCCCGTTACAGGGAGATCGAGTGGAACGAATCGGTCGGCGCCATCGGCATTGCTGACTTCCCCGAGATCAACGTGGATGTCAAGACGCGCCGCCGGCACAACTACGAACTGTACATCCACCAGGGTGATATCGATCCCAAGCGCAAGTTCGTGCTGGTCACCACGCAGGGATGCGAGTTCATCATCCACGGGTGGATCTTCGGTGAGCAGCGGGAGCGCGTCGGATCACTCAAGACGTTCGGGCAGGCCGCGCAGCGACCGGCGTGGTACATCCCGCAGAACCGCCTGCACGACATGGACGCTTTCGACATGACGTACGAGCAGTGGAAGGAACAGGGCAACGAGGTTTCCTTCAAGGATGAAATCTCATTCGCTGACATTGATCGCGTGATGGCAAAGGCGACCCCGATTCGGGCGGATATCGACCGGGCAATGGAATGCTGGACATGAAGATCATCGGTGCGTTGTGTGACGAGGTCCGGCGCAGCGATGAGGTTATGACCCAGTACATCCGCTCGATTTACGATCAGGGCGGCGATCACCTGTACATGATCGATCACAACCCGGACGGCTGGGTCCAGGATGTCGCGGATGAATGTCTGGCCCACCGCATCGGGTTCGTTCTGGGGATCACCCTGAACCCCACCACCGAGATCGGCAAGCGCAAGCTGAACGATGCGATGGCGATTACCGAGGACATCGCACTGGGTACCAGCCGCGGCGAGTGGTCCGGATCCGCCGCATCCGCCAAGCAGTTCGTGTTCTACGAAGAGCAGTTCGGATACCGCTGGTGGGTGCCGATCACCGTGGGCATGCTGGTCGAGGATCTGGCGAACCGCGGCAGCGCGGTGATGAACTACATCGGTGACCGTCCCTGCCTGTCCCTCTGCGCGTACGTCGTCAGCGGGTACCTTTTCCGCGATCCCTACGTTCCGCACCAGGGCGAACGGACATTGCAGTTGCAGAAGGAAGGTCACCCGGCCAAGTACACGAAACTGAGCGGCGTGAATCTGAACCGGCACTTCGGCCTGACGATTTCCAAGTGGCGCAACTACATCAGCAAGTACAACATTCTGACCGGTGCCGGAGGCCAGTTAGGTTTGGATGTGGGTGTCGCCTCGTACGCCGAAGCACTGGGTTTCAAGGGGCTGGTGATCGGCATGCCGTTCGACATCCGGGAAACGAAAAAGGTTCCCGTGGACCTGGCCGAACCGCCGCAGTACCCCGAGGCAATGGGCGGCGAGTACGATACAAGACCCACCATCGAAATGATCAAGGGACTCGCATGAATAATCGTGTCTGGATGTTTTGGGAAGAGGAAACCGAACCAAATCCGCATGTTCGGTGTCAGCCGCAACCGGTCTGGGCGAAGCTGACAACCGCAATGGTTCAGTACATGATGCCGGATCGGGTAACCGTTCTGAACCGGGAGAGTTTTGAACGGGATTGGTGGCAGGATGACCGGGAGAACCTGTCACTGGACGGATGGTCACCGATGGCGATGAGTGACTTCATTCGTGCGTACCTGCTCAAGGCGCATGGCGGTCTGTGGCTTGATACCGATGTGTTCATTCTCAAACCGCTCGAACCGATTCTGGAAATGCTTCAGACGTACGCCTCCGACTTCATTGCCTATGCGATGCCGGGCAATTCCGGCAAGTATTGGCAGACCGCACTGGTTGCTTCCCGGGCAGGTTCGTCAATTGCGACGATGTGGTACGAGCGACAGATCGAACTGTTGCAGAACCGCCACCGGTCCGCAGACGGATCCATCACCGGTCCTCGTCTTCTCAGTGAGTGCATCCGCAAAGTTCAGAAGGAAGATCCCGAACAGTTCCACTGCTTGTCGTTCCGCCAGGTGCATCCCGTGCCATGGGGTCAGCCGTCTATGGATTTCTTCTGGGCGGAACGGGACGACGACGAGCATGAAAAGTACGTTCACGAGGACGCATTGTGCTATAACCTGACGCATCCCGTGTTCGATGAGGTCTGGGACTGGGACGTGGACAGGTGGAAAACATCGAGAACCTTCGCGGCGTACCTGTTTAGGCGGGGGCTATTCAAGGAAGATGCATGAACGTCAACCTCCTCATCTGCCCGAACGCCAATCACGGCCCCCCGCATGTCGGTCACCTGTGGTACTACGCGCACGTTCTGTACCTGATGGATGAGTACGAACGGATCGCCAATCTCCAGGGCTGGGATTGCGAAGTCGGCCTGCGCGTCCTGTTCGACGTCCACTCGAAACCCGAACTGGAAGACTACTACGTCTACATGCTCAACTGGATGGGCCGGTCCGTGGACGGTGTGGACCGCATGAAGGACATGGGCTGGAAGACGGTCATGCAGTTGCAGTACACCGGCATGACGCCGGCGTGGATGGATAGCGTGTGCAACTACTGGCATTTCGCGGACATCGATCCCGAAGGTCGCGCGGTCAAACTCTGGTACTTCAACCAGCACAATGTGTACTGGCACGTTCGCGGATCCGACCTGTACCCCGAGAAACTTGCCGACCGGCAGGTCGCGACGGCGAACCGGTTGCGCCTGCCGTTCATGTGGTACATTCCCCTGCTGTACGACGACATCACCGGGGAGAAGATCGGCGGCGAGCAGGTGCAGGTGGACTACCGAATCCACGACCTGTTCGACAAGCACCCGTCCGATGTGATGAGCGGCATGTTCAAGTCGCTGGGCCTGAAGGGGATCGAGGACTGCTACCCCGGCAGGCTGCAACCGTTCCACGCACTGATCGACAAAGAGATTCGCGTACCTTCCAAGTGGCGCGACCTGATCCACCCACATGACGACACGCGCGTCGAGGGAGACAACGATCTGTGAGAGTCCTGATTACCTGTTGTGGCCGTTCCGGGTCCGTGTTCACCTCGAAGTTGCTTCAGCGGTTGAAGATCCCCGTAGGCCACGAGGTTTCCGCGGAAGGCGGGTGCGTCGGCTACAACTGGCCGATCTGGTTGCACGAGAAGTACGACGCGATCCTGCACCAGATCCGTGAACCGTTGGCTTGCATCCGATCGCTGACGACAATCCGTACCGCGATCTTCAAGATGGTGGCGCGGAACGCGGGCGAGGTGGACAGGCCCAAGGGGATCACCGACGACGAATGGCTGATCGTGCGGGCAATGAACTACTACGTCCGCTGGAATCAGAAGTCCCGGGAAGCGGCAACGTGGTCCTACCGGGTGGAGTGCCTGAAGCGAAATGACCCGGTCTATCTGGAGTGGGGCCGGCGGTTGGATCTTCCGGAGGACGTTCTCAAAGCGGTTCACGGTCTGAGCAGGAACACCAATACCCGCAAGGACAAGCCCGATCAGTACACCTACCCGGAAGTGAATTGGGAGATCCTTCAAGGATTACACCCGCAATTGTTCGAAGAGGTCGCTATCATGGCCCAGGAACACGGTTATGAAACCAACGAGGTGACCCATGTCGGCTAGCCCCTCTCCCAGTCCCAGTCCATCACCGTCACCAAGCCCCTCGCCAGCACCGTCAACGGGATGTCTGTATCGTCCTTGGAACTTCCGCCGGTGGTTGTTCGGATCTATCCGGACCGGTCTGAACGCGGGCAAACGTCGATTCACAAGGAGTTAAGTCACCATGTCCACTGCATCTACTGACAACGTCCTCGATGGAGGTGCCGGCGATCAAAGCCAGCAGGATTCCGTTACGCTTCCCGCCGACGACTGGCGACAGCAGATCGATGAAGATATTCGATCCGAACCGTCGCTCGCGGACATCGGCAACATCAACGACCTCGCCAAGCGGATGATCCATTCCCAGCGGATGGTCGGGGCCGACAAGGTGGTCCTGCCCGGCAAGGACGCGACCGACGAGGACATTGCCGAGTTCTACACCAAGCTGGGCCGGCCCGAATCCGCGGATAAGTACGAACTGCCCCAGGACAACATGCCTGAGAACTGGGAACCGGATCAGACTAGGATCGACGCAATGTCCGCTGAGGCGCACCGGCTGGGTCTGACCGCCCAGCAGTTCGCCGGTCTTGTGCGGGCCGATGCTACGTTCCAGTCCGAGTTCATGGAACAGCACCAGGCGGGTCAGGAACAGTCGCGCGAGCAGGCTGAAGGTGCCATGAGGCGTGAGTACGGCAAGGCTTACGATCAGAACATCAAGATGGCGCAGGGTGTGATCCAGCAGTTCTTAGGCGAGGAAGCGGACAACGTCCTCCAGAAACTCAACGAGACGGGGATGGGCAACGATCCGTACCTGATCCGCCTGCTGGTCAACGTCGGCAAGGCGATCTCCCAGGACGAGGTCATCGGTGGGGGCGGCACCCGCCAGTACACCCCCTCCCCGGGCGATGCCAAGGCTGAGATCGACAAGCTGAACGGCGATTCCGAGTTCCGCGAAGCGTATACGGGCAAGCGGCATCCGGGGCATGCTGCTGCCCAGCAGAAGATGGCGGAACTGCATGAATTGGCTTATCCCGAAGAAGCTACTTGACATTGGGCCGACAGCTTTTCAAGATACTACATGTAGTGTGTCGGACACCCGGCAGGGCCGGCCCGACTGACCGCAGGAAAGACTGCCGCCGACACGGGCGTTAAGCGTCAGGTCCAGCCCGTACGGATGCGGACACCTGGAACCGCTTGATTGTGGTTCAAGAACAAGGTGTTTGCATCATGAGTATCAATATCACAACTGCCTTCGTTGAGCAGTACCGCAACAACATCGAGTTGCTGGTGCAGCAGTTGGCATCGCGTCTTCGCGGCAATGTGAGCGAAGAGACGGTGACCGGCAAGTCTGCATTCTTCGAGCAGGTCGGTGTCGTTGAGGCACAGGACGTCGTTTCCCGTCACTCCGACTCGCCCCTGGCGAACACGCCCCACGCCCGTAGGCGTGTGACGTTGGTCACCAAGGAAATCGGTGACCTGGTGGACGACGAAGACAAGGTCCGCATGCTGATCGATCCGACGTCCTCGTACGCACGGGTCCAGGCAGCAGCACTGGGACGCGCTATCGACAGCGCGATCATCACCGCGGCCACGGGTTCCGCCGACACGGGCGTGGACGGATCGACGTCCACCGCTCTGCCCACCGCTTCGAAGGTCGCGGTGGACTACGTCGAGTCGGGGTCCGCGGCCAACTCCGGCCTGACTGTCGCCAAACTACGGCAGGCGCGCCAGCAACTGGCTGAACAGGAAGCGATCACGCAGGGCCAGAAGGTCTGCATCGTGGTTGCCGCCCAGCAGGTTCACGATCTGTTGACCGACGAAGAGGTCACGTCGAGCGACTACAACACCGTCAAGGCACTGGTCAACGGCGAGATCAACACCTACATGGGGTTCGATTTCGTCCGCACCGAACTGACGGCGTTGAACACCAGCACCGATGTGCGAACGTGCTTCGCGTTCACCGATGACGGTCTGATGCTCGCCATCGGTCGCAACCCGACCGTGGAGATCGCACGCCGGCCCGACAAGCGTTTCTCGACCTACGTCTACAGCGCGATGGACATCGGTGCCACGCGGATGCAGGAAGAGAAGGTTGTTCAGATTCTCTGCGACGAGAGTCCGTAAGCCGAACTGACAACATGGGTGGGGCCGGTCACGTTGGCCGGCCCCACATCACCCCTGGACCGAGTACCGGCAAGATTAACTAGAGCGAAACCCAGCAACGGAGACGAACGATGGGTATCAAGAAGTCAGACGAAATCACGAACACCGAAGCATCACCGCAGGTGTTCAACAACGTCGCGGTCAGCGGTGGGCGCATTCGTGTCGCCACCGGTGCGATCGCGCTGGAAACTGGAGATCTGGACAACGACGACGAAATCCGTCTCGCCAAACTCCCCAGCAACGCCGTAATCCACAAGATCGGTTTCAAGAACGACGATCTGGATTCCTCTGCCACGCCCACCCTCGCAGCCAACGTCGGCGTTTTCGAAGCTGGCGGCACGGGGATCAAGGACGAGGATGCCTTCGCGACCGCGATCACGACCTTCCAGAGTGCGAATACCACCTGGCAGTACATCGAGAACGAGGCGAAGGACATCAACGAGGTCGGTCAGGCACTCTGGGAAGACGGCGCACTTTCCGCCGATCCCGGTGGTCTGCTCGAAGTCGGCATCAAGTTGTCCGCAGCCGCGGCAACCGCTGCCGCCGGCGACCTCTCGTACCTGATCGAGTACACCGTCGATTAAGACTGCGAAGCGGAAAGGTGACACCGCTGCCGGCGAGTGCTTTCACCGGCACTCGCCGGTTTTATTAGGAGTCGGCCATGGCATCCAGTCCTGTCGAACTGGCGAATCTTGCCCTGATCCAGGTGGGCGAGCAGACGATCAACGATTTGGAGCAGGATGCGGATCGGGCGCGGGCGATCAACGTGCTGTACTCCAACTCGCGTGATGCGGTCCTCGCTGCGCACAACTGGAACGAGGCGACCAAGCGCGATGCCCTGGCGAAACTGACCGACACCCCTTCGTGGGGTTTCACCGGTATGTTCCAGTTGCCGCCGGATTACCTGCGGTTCGTCAGGATCGAGGACATGCGGGATCAGTTCCAGATCGAAGGCGACAAGATCCTCGCCAACCTCGACACGATCAACCTGATCTATATCTTCCGGTTGGAGGATGTCACCCGGATGTCTCCCCTGCTGGAGCAGGCAATCGCGGCGCGTTTGGCTGCGGACATCGCGGTGACGATTCGCGGCGACGAGGGACAGGCGGAACGGTACTACAAACTGTTCGTTGACAAGTTGAATGAGGCGAGGTTTGTGGACGCGCTTCAGGGTCCGGTCCACACCTACGGCGGCACGACGTTCTTCGACGCACGATTCGTCGGCCCGACCGGATTTGCTGATTCGATCTTCAGACCGATTGCGAGTGGTTAATGCCGAAAACAACCTTCGTTCAGACCAACTTCACTGCCGGCGAGGTATCCCCGCGCCTGTACGGTCGCACCGATCTGACCAAGTACGGAAACGGCGTGGCGTTGCAGAAGAACTTCATCACCATGAAGCATGGTGGTGCGGTTCGCCGGCCCGGCACCAAGTTCGTTGCCGAGGTCAAGGACTCGACCAAGACCGTGAGGCTGATCCCGTTCCAGTTCTCCACCGTGCAGGCGTACGTTCTGGAGTTCGGGGAAGAGTACATCCGGTTCTACCGGGGCAACGGGCGGGTTGAGAGTCCGCCTGGTACGCCGGTCGAGGTTTCCAGCCCGTACCAGGAAGATGAACTCAAGGAGTTGAAGTACACCCAGTCCGCGGACATCCTGTTCATCACCCACGAGAACCACGAACCGATGGAGTTGCAGAGGACCAGCGACACCAGTTGGGCCTTGGTCGAGTACGACTACAAGGACGGTCCTTATCTCCCCACCAATACCGGCGTGACGACGTTGAACCCCAGTGCGACGACCGGGGCCGGCATCACGATCACCGCGTCGGCGGTGACCGACATCAACGACGGGGACGGGTTCAAGTCCACGGACGTGGGCCGGTTGGTGAGGATCGAGCATGGCGGCGAGTGGGGTTACGCCAAGATCACGGCGTTCACCGACACCACGCACGTCACCGCGGACGTCAAGGAAGATTTTGACGCAGCCACCGCGCAGACTTCGTGGCGATTGGGTGCGTGGTCGGACACCACCGGTTGGCCTGTGGTCTGCGAGTTCCATCACCAGCGACTCTGGTTTGCCGGCACGACCGACAAGCCGCAGACGTTGTGGGCATCCGTGGTGGGGGACTTCGAGAATTTCGAACCGACCGCGGCGGACGGGACCGTGGCGGACGACGACGGTCTGACGTACACGATTGACGACGATGAGGTCAACGCCGTGCGTTGGCTGGTCAGCGGGGTGCGCGGGTTGATGATCGGCACGGAAGATGCGGAGTTCATCGGGGCCGCGAGTTCCGCGTTTGATCCGATCACCCCGTCCAACTTCCGCACCAGCCGGCACTCGTTCCACGGATCTGATGCGAACGTCGGACCGCAGCCAGTGGGGATTGCGTTGCTGTTCTGCCAGCACTTCGCCCGCAAGGTGCGCGAGTTCGTGTACTCGTTCGACCAGGACCAGTTCGTCGCCCCGGATCTGACGATCCTGTCCGAACACATTACGCAGACCAAGATTATCGATTCGGCCTATCAGCAGGAACCGAACAGCGTCTACTGGGCGTTGCTGACGGACGGCACACTGATCGGATGCACTTACGAACGGGAACAAGAGGTCATCGCATGGCATCGTCATGTCATCGGCGGCAGAATCGTGGAGTAGAACCATGGCAGGATTTCTGTACAGAACAAACGGCGGCGAGGTGATGTCGGCCACGACGGACGACGTCCAGGGGCGACCGGATCCGACTCCCCGCCTCGCGTGGCTTCATGTCGAGCAGGCGGAATACGACGGGATCATGGCGAACGTGCAGGACGACGACCGGTTGATCGTCAGGAACGATCGTGTTCGCATCGCCAACGCTGCCCAGATCACCCGGTTCGCGCAGGCACGGGCTGACGACGACATCGCCCACGACCGCGAGGACCGCAAGCGGCACGCGCGGGGTGATCGGCTGACGGTTGCGTTGATCCGCGCGATGCACGATGAAATCGAGGAAGTGCGGGTGTCCGCCGGCCTGCCGAACAAACCCGTGGGCGAACTGATCACCAAGGTAACCGACCTGATTGATTCGATCTGATGTCACTGAAGACCCAAGATCTCACGTTCACATCCACCGGATCCAAGGCGATCACCGGGCTGGGATTCCAGCCCACGTTCGTGATCGCCTGGGCGAACGGCGGTCAGTCTGACGGTTCGCTGGACGACGACTGCATGATCTCAGTCGGTGCGGCAACGGACGTCAGCGGTTCCGAGGTCTATTCGGCTAACTTCTTTTCCAAAACCGGGCAGTCCAACTCGAACGTCACGCACCACGCCAGTACGTCGAAACTGATCAACATGCTCGATGGCGGTTCGACCGTTTTTGCTCTGGAGGTTACTTCGTTCGACGCGGACGGGATTACGCTCAACTGCACGACGATTTCCGGAGGGGCGAGGTTCGTGCAGTTACTGATCGGTCGGGCCGACGATGCCAAACTGGTCGAGTCCAATACGATGCCGACCAGTACCGGGGTCAAGACCTTCACGGGTGCCGGGTTCACGCCGACCGTGGCGATCATGCTGGGCAACCAAGTCACCGCGGCGCAGGAGAACGCGACCAACGACGACGGTTCCATGTGGATCGGGTTCGGTACGAAACCGTCCGCGAGCAAGGGTGTCGCGATGTGCTGGGCCGAGCAGGACAACGTCGCGGCGGACAATGCTTCGAGGTATCGCCAGCTTCACGCGCGCACCAAGTGCGTGGAGATGCTCGACCAGACGGATCCGACGACCGCACTGGCAATCGCTGATTCGTGGACGCCCACGGCAGACGGTTGCACGATGGACTTCACTACTGCGCCGGCGAGCGCGTACCAGTTCGCGATCCTGTACCTGGATCTGGAAGTGGATCTGGGTACCTCGTTTCTGCACAAGGACACGACCACGGGTGTGCAGCAGGTCGGTTCGTTGTCGGTCGCGCCGGAAGCGGTGTTCTTCATGTCATTGGGTCTGGCATCGCACGAAGTGATCTCCGACCACGCTACGGTTGGTATCGGTGCGATGACCGGATCGGGCGAGAACCAGGCGAACTGGAACCAGTCGAGCGAGATCGCGACACCGTTGACATGGGACAAACAGGTTTGGGACGACGACTACGCGATCATGACCAGGACCGACTGGACCATGGTCGCTGAGTCGCGGGCCGACTGGGATGCGTTCGGGGCCGACTACTTTGAACTGGATTGGGTTGCGGTCGCTTCGGCACCGAATTGGAACCGCGGCATGTACCTCGCGATGGGTGCGGCTACGGCGAGTCCGAGTCCATCGCCGTCACCATCACCATCGCCCTCTCCATCACCTTCTCCTTCTCCCAGCCCGTCGCCTTCTCCCAGTCCCTCTCCGTCGCCATCGCCTTCGCCATCACCGTCCCCCAGCCCTTCGCCTTCACCCTCACCTTCGCCGTCACCGTCACCGAGTCCGAGTCCATCCCCGTCACCTTCACCGTCGCCGTCACCGTCACCAAGTCCGTCCCCCAGCCCATCGCCGTCGCCTTCGCCATCGCCTTCACCGTCGCCTTCACCGTCGCCAAGCCCGTCACCTTCACCCAGCCCATCGCCTTCTCCATCACCCAGCCCATCACCGAGTCCGTCACCGAGTCCCTCCCCTTCGCCCAGTCCGTCCCCTTCGCCGTCACCGTCACCGAGTCCGTCGCCATCACCGAGTCCTCCACCTACAGATGTCAGCGAACCGAGTGTCGAGTCGATCACTTCGATCCGCGGGGATGATGCCGACGAGGTCTGGATGACGGTCACCCGGACCATCGAAGGCGCAACCAAACGATACATCGAGTACATGGTCCTGGAGTTCGATGACCAGGACCAGAAAGATGCTTACTTCGTGGATTCGGGGCTGACGTATGACGGTGCCGCGGCGACAACGATCACCGGGCTGGATCACCTCGACGGCGAGCAGGTCCAGATCCTCGCGGACGGGGCCGTGCATCCGCCCAAGACCGTGGGCGGCGGCAGTATCACGTTGGATTACGCCGCGTCGGTGGTGCATGTCGGGTTGGGTTCTGAAGCGAAGATCACCTCGTTGCCGGTGGTGCCGCAGCCGGTGGGTGCGGATCCCCGGGGTCGGCATCGCAAGGTTTACCGTGCCATGGTTCATCTGCATCGTTCCCTTGGCGGGTTCATTGGTGTAGATGGCGGGGATATGGATGTCCTCGTGTTCCGACAGGCGGGGGATGCCATGGACACGGCACCCCCGCTTTTCACTGGGATCAAAGAACTCAAGTTCCCGGGATCTTACGAAAAAGTGCCGCAGGTAACCATCCTCCAGGACCAACCCATGCCAATGACTGTATTATCCATCATCACGGAGGTCGATGTTGGTGGTCCGTAAGGTAGAACAATTCGTTCCGCAGGATCTGAGCGAGATCCGCATACAAGCCGCGCAGACGGGCGAGGACGTCGTCTGCCGGTCCTTCACGGATGAGCAGTGGCAGACTGCCCTCGCAGCAGGACCGGCGTACACGGCACGCAGGGACGGTACAGTGCTGTGCTGTGCCGGGATCATCCCCCAGTGGTCCGGTCGGGCGATCACCTGGTCCTTCCTGAGCGAGGATATCACCCCGAAGGACATGCTGTTCGTAACCCGTCAGGTCAAGTCCCTGCTCGATTCGGTCCAGTTGCTGCCGATGTACCGCCGGATCGAGACAACGGTGAAGAACGACTTCTGGCAGGGGATCCGCTGGGCCGGCATTCTGGGGTTCATTCCCGAGGGGATCCTGCGGTGCTATGACCCGCACGGCAACGACTACATCATGTACGCGAGGATCAGGTAATGAGTATGCTTGCACTAGTTGCTGTCACCGCCGTAACCGCGATTGCCGGTGGTGTCGCCGCGTACCAGCAGGGCAAGATGGCTGCGGACATTGCGGAATCGAATGCCGATGCCGCCCGCCAGGCCGGCGAGGTCGAGGCGCACCGGCGCGAGCGGGCGCAACGGCGGATGCGCGGTTTGAATCGGGCGACCATGGCGGCACACGGTGTGGAGGTCAATGAGGGAACCCCGATCGATCTGGAATACGACCAGATGCTGGAAGACCAGCACGAGTTAGACACCATCCGCTGGAACGCCGAGATCCAAGCCCTGAACCAAGAAGGCGATGCGGACATGGCACGGGCGCAAGGCCAGGCCGGATTGATCAAGGGCATCGGGCAGGCGGGTACGTCTGTGCTGGGTGCCAAGGTCGGCTACGACCGGCAGCAGGCGCAGTTGAACCAGATCGCGGAGATGAACCAGATCCAGACGGGAACTCTTAAGGCGACAACCGCGGCCCAAACCAACTTTGTCGAGTGGAGTACGAGGGGCGGATCACCACGCGGAGCAGTACCATGAGTCAAGCACCTTCTATCAGGACTGCTTCGGTGCCGCTGGCGAACCCGGCGATGCGTCACGGTGCATCTGCCGGCGTGGTGGGTTCTGCGTTGGCCGATGTCGGTCACGGACTGAGTAGCCAGCTACTTGCCGGGTCCATGCAGGCGAACTTCGAAGGCAAGCGCAACGAGTTGAACCTCGCCGCGGCGCAAGAGCAATCCACGATCCGCATCGAAGCGGCGCAGGAACAGTCGCGTCTGCGGATCCTCAAGGCGCGGCAGAACCAGACGATCACCGATGCGGACCTGTCGGCTAACCACGACATGCTCGAAGCATGGCGCGAATCGCACGAGTTGAAAGATCCCAACGAGATGCTCAAGCACTGGGAGCAGAGAAAGAACCAGATCTTCCAGGGCAGACTCGCGGAGATGGACGACGATCGGATCAAGGAACAGTTCACCAACCGTTTCCGCGTGCGCGAGCAGGCGTACTCGATGCAGTTGGAACGCCGTGCGATCACGTTGAAGGGTCAGGAATCACTGGCCCTGCAACAGCAGGGCATCGTGGACATGGGCGAGGTGTACGCCGAACACGGCGAGCAGATGGGTGACGTCGCGTTCGCCTCGCTGATCAAGTCGATCAACGAGAATCCCAGCCTGCACGATCACCAGAAGATCCAATCACTGGAAGCGGCGCGGCTTGCCCGCGAGCAGGGCATCGAGAAGTACGAGCAGGACACGATCAAGTCGGTCCGCGAGAAGGCGTGGGAACCGATCAACCGTGACGATCCCAATCCGGAAGAGACGTTGGCGTACCTGCGTAAGAAGGACGACGGCACCTACGTCAACCCGGAAGTCGAGTTCCTGCCCGAAAAGGAAGTCGATTCAATCGTCGCCCATGCCGAGCGGATGGTGCATCCCCAGAACGTCAAGGACTGGGGGATGCTGTATTCCGAATCGGACAAGCAGATCGGTGACCTGCTCGCCATTCCCAGCACGACCAGCCAGTCAGTTGAGCAGTTGCGTGAATCCATCAATCCTCACGCTGAGATCCTGTACAACCACGCCGGCAACCTCACCGGCGGGCGCGGGTCACCACGACGGCAGACCAAGGAACAGATCCAGTGGAACCTGCTCAAGGAACGCCTGGAAATCCTCAGTCGTTCCGGTGGTGGTTCTCTGGAACAGCACATCGAACGTCGCAAGCTGTTCGAGAAGGTCACCAAACTGGTGCCGGATGTGGCCGAGTACGCGAACCACATCGACAAGTTGCGGCAGAGATCGCAGAACACGATTGATCGGGCGGCAGAAGAGGCAGACGCAACCGATGAGTTCCTGATGGCGTACCGCGACAATCGGACGGGTCTGACGCTGCCGCAAGGACCGGCTGCGGACAAGGCGTACGGAATCCTTCGCGATGTGGACAAGGTGCCGATCTCCAAGATCGCTGCGTTCTTGTCGGCCAACGGTTCACCGTTCCCGACTCCCATGCGGGAGGATCTCAACGAGTGGCTTGCCACCGGCGACTACCGTCCGGTGCTGGAAGTGATGCAAGAGATCGTCAAGGTCCGCGGCGGCGAGCAGGGTTTGCATATTGCCCGAACGTATGCGGCATCGCTGAACTCCCCGGACTTCATCACGCTCGCCTTTCACAACCTGATGACCACGAAGGACATGGCCGGCACTCTCAACGTGATGCAGCACGAAGAGGCTGAAAGCTATCTGGACCTGGCACGACAGGTGGTCTTTGGGGAGATCGAGAAGGATTCGTACACCGGCAAGGTTATCACAGCGGAGAACATCGACGACATTACTACCTCGCCCAAGGATCAGGTGTTTGTCGAGAAGCGGATGCTCTGGCGCATCATGCAAATGATGGGTCTGGAGAACGAAAAAGATCCGGCCCTCGTGCTTAAACGGGCGAAAGAGGAAGCACGGAAGGATTACCTTAACCAGTTTTTCCAGATCCCCGATCTGAACGAACAGGACCGCACCCGGACCGAGGCGACCGTTCGCGTGGATAAGGATCTGTGGGCATCCAATCGCCATTCGGATCCGCAGCATGTCATCAGTCTGTACCTGGTTGCCGCGGACAAGGAACTGAAGAAACACCGGGCGAAGACGCTTGCTACCTGGAATCCGAGTGCCGGCCCGCAGGGTGCGTGGCTGGAATCCGGCGATCCGGTGATGTGGGCGAACGCACTGATGTTCGGTACCGGTGGGTACGACTATTCGGGTCCGTTGGTGGACCGGGCATTCAAACCGGACATGGCGATTCGGTACAACGACAAGATCTACACTCCGATCAGCGATGGATCCGGAAACATCGTGGACGTGTTCGAGTTCGATCCCGATACCGGCGAAGGGATGTTAATGCCGCAGGGCATTCGTGATTCGGATGCCAAGGCCGTTCTTCAGAAATCAGTAATGAGCAAGGTCATCACATACGAACTGGACGGCACGGCACAGGTAGTAATCCCGCCCCCGAAGGCGCAGCTACCCAGCGAGTCCGAGGACGACTTCCTTGCGCGCATCGCCGCCGGTGCGGTTCCGGCTGGTGTGCCGCACAAGATCATTGAGGTCCAGTCGCTCAAGACGGATGCGTTGATCTACACGGGGATCAAGAAGCAGATCATGAGCGTCCGCTCGCCGGCGGAACTCAGCACGTTAAGCAAGTACATGTGGCACGATAAGTTCAAGATCAACGGCAGGGCAGTGTCGGTCGGTGAGTGGGACAGGTACCAGGGCAGAACGACGGATGGGCATTACGCGCGGATCTACAACAAGGCGATGGCAGAGGTGCTGGAATTGTTCAAGTGGAGGAACGTAATATTCGATGACAACAATCGTGAACACATGGCGTATGTGAGGTTAACGGCCGACTATCTCGCCAAGAGCAAATTCGGGTGGTTTCACGGTATCGGACCCTCTCCCATGGCCAAGACAGATGAGCAGAAATAATGGCCGACCAGGAACTCGATGACTTCATGAAGTTCGGGCAAGCGGTTCGCGAGCAACGCGACCGTGCGTTGTCCACTATCGTCACCGATGATGACATGGCGTTCGGCCAAGCTGCGTACCGGACCGTTGCGCCGCAGGTTGCCGGCAAGCATGGCCCCCAGTGGACGAACCCGATACAGTTCCGGCAACCGCCAGACACTTCGGATCGTCTGAAACACGCATTCCATACCGCCATGCAGTCTTCTATTGGCACGGTAGCTTCGTTGCCCAAAGCGGTGGGTGCGTTCCAGTCTATAGCGGAGGGCAAGCTGGGTGTCCCAGATGAGGACCGGAAGATCACCGAGTACGTCACTTACCGCATGGGTCAGGAAATGGAGCAGTGGGTTCACGAGAAGTTCCCCGGTGATCCACTGATTCAGAACGAGTGGTGGTCCGAGAAGATCCCCGGTGCGCTTGCCAGTGGCGCGACGTACCTTGCAATGCTGCTAATGACCAGGGGGCTTAGTGCCGCCGCGGGACTCGCACCTGCGGCGGCAGTCCGCGCAGGACTTGTCAGTGTGTTCCTCACCGGTGGTGCCGCCGGCGGTATCCAGGAATACGAGCGGGCGGTCCGGGAGAACGAACACATCAACGAGGTGGATCGACGGTTCCTGCTGAACTTTCCTTTGCAAGGCGGATTGGAATCACTCCAGTTCGGCGGGATGTTCAAGCGGTTCCTCCGCGGCGAGAAGTTCACCCGCCAGGTCAGTCGCGAGATAATGGAAGAGATGCTCCAGGGCGGATCCTCCGTGGTCCTGTCCGACATCATCGCCGGCAGAGAGATCGACATGGGCGAGGTCGGTGAAGCGTCGATCCTCGAAGGCATTGGTGGTTTGGGCATCGTCGCCCCCATGGCGGGTGCCGATCGCGGCATGCATCGCCTGAACGTCGCGAACCGAGCGAAGCGGTTCAACCGGATCCGTGCGGCGAAAGAGAACCTGCGCCGGTACGGGTACTCCGAGCAGCAGATCGATGATCTGGTGCCGCGGATCTCCACCGATGCCGATTTCGTGATGCCCAAACCCGAGTTGGCGATGACGCAAGAGGCGCGGGCCGCGGATGGATTCAGCGAGGAATCGGCAGCGGAAGCGGTAGGGCAACTGTCACCGGACCAGCGCGAAGCATTGAAGACCAAGCTGACCGAGTCGATGCAGTCCGAGGACATGTCCACGGAAGAGCATTACCGTGCTGAAGTACTGATGGATATCCTCGATGAGCAACTGGAGAACGATCCGGTTGACGTGCCGGAGACGGGCGAGGAAGTTTTTGTAGGTGAAGAGTCCGCTGTAATCCCAGAGGGAACAGAAGAGTCTGCGGAAATGTCCAAGGTCCGGGGCGGTACCCGTGGGTTGACTGCCGCTGGCGAGACGATGATCTCCGAAGCGTACGACAAGTTCCGCCCGAAGGTTCCGGAAGAGTTGCGGAATCTGGTCGGTATCGATCTGGACACTGCCGACATCGGCTTGATGCACGTTCTGGACATTGCCCGCCGGATCCTCATTGAGTTTGACGACATCGTGTTCTGGAACCAGGACAACGTAGACAAACTGGTTGATGCCATCGGCTGGGAGATGTACGACCGGTTCGGTGACGCACTCGCACCCGGCAAGATGGGTGAGGGCGACACGCCGGTCGAGATGAGGTTGTCACCGGAAGAGGTTGCGGAACTGGATCAGATCCGTGCGGGGATCGAGGAAGCAATCGAGATGGGGGGCGGTTGGCTTGAGGGATACGACCTGATTAACGCGGTGATCCAGAATTCAAGCAATGAATCGGGGGAACACCACAGCATTGTCATCGCAGCAGAGATTGAGACTGAGCAGGTCGCCGGTACTGAAGCAGGTGAAACCGCCGGCGATGTGACTGAAGCAACTGATCTGTTGACTGACGAGGCGGGTAAACCGATCACGGTCTATCACGGGACCAATGCCGAATTCGATACGTTCGATACCGATCACGCACAGGGTAATGCCCAAGCACAGATGCTGGGGATCCCCGCAATCTTCAGCACGGGTGATCCCGCCATCGCCAGCACCTATGGCGAGAACGTCAAACCGTTCAATATCTCCATGGAGAACCCGCTGGAGATCGATGGTAACGGACGGGCATGGGATGAGGTGCTGGCGGATATTCAGGACATGCTGGATGTCTACAGCGGGCCGGCGATGCGGGCATTGCAACAGTACCGCCGCGAGGCTTTTGAAACCGGCGATGTATACGAGGATCTGACTCCCGAACAGCAGCAACGCTTGGAAGTGCTGGCAAAGGAAGCGGAAAAGGAACGGCTTGCCGGCATCAATGAACCAGGCAAGCACGGCACCAGTCACGACGGCGTCATCATCACGAACGTGATGGACATGACCGACAAAGAACCGGACGCTGACACCTACCATCCGTACACCACTGTTTACATCGTGTTCAATCCGGAACAGTTGCAACCGGTTGCACAACCCGCTCCCGCCGGCGATGTGACTGAAGCAACTGAACCGGACGTTGAACCGGAACCCGCCGCGGAACCGGAAGAGGTCGCCGCCGGCCCGCACCGCACCGATCTCGCCAACATGCGAGCGGACCGCCAGCGAGATCCGAGGATCGATGAAGCGGTGGACGACACGCTCGACCGGCTGGGCATCAGCGGTCGCGAGGTGGAAACCATCTCCAAG
>Ga0209756_1001938_pt1 | contig 18428 bp, 21 predicted proteins | sample ETNvirenome_6_85_FD_184071 | JGI IMG/M metagenome (GOLD analysis project Ga0209756, IMG submission 184071) | Marine viral communities from the Pacific Ocean - ETNP_6_85 (SPAdes) (version 3) | ecosystem: Environmental > Aquatic > Marine > Oceanic | place: Pacific Ocean | collected 2013-06-19
TAATTAAAAAATGATCAAACATATTACCTTCATCTAAGTCTTGAACAAAAGTTAACTCTAATGACCATTTCATACCTAAATTAGGTACAGACATTCCTTCATAATCTTTCCAATGTATTTTAGTTGGACTATATAATAAAGTCATATTTATTTCTCCTCTTTATTTCTTAAAACGCGTTTAGAACTTGGACGTTTAGTAAACTGAGGTTTATGTTTTTTAGTACCTAAAGCCCATGTACTTTTTTTAAGTACCCTACCACCAGTTTGTTGATAATTTTTATTCATCTTTCTCCTTCTAATTTATTTCTTGATTTGTATTATAACATAGTATATAATGTAATGCAAGAATTAAGAAATAAAAAATGTATAAATTTAAAACTGAGCCATATGAGCATCAAAAAGATGCATTAAAAAAATGTTGGAATAAAGAATCCTTTGCTATCTTTGCTGAGATGGGTACAGGAAAAACTAAAATAGCATTGGATAATGCATGTATATTATATAACAGAGGCAAAATAGACCGCTTACTAGTGGTTGCCCCAAAAGGAACGTACATGAACTGGGTTGAACAAGAAATACCCATTCACGTTCCAGATTATATTGAAAAAGAAGTTTTAGCATGGAAACCCTCTACTAGTGAAAAATATCAAGCGCAATTAAAACGTATAAGAGAATTAGATTATAAACTAAAAATATTTGTAATGAATGTTGAAGCTTTATCCACAACTAAAGGATTAAAACAAGCTGGATTATTTTTAATTGGTAAATCGATGATGATTGTTGATGAAAGCACAACTATAAAAAATCCACAAGCAAAAAGAACTAAAAATATTTTAGCTCTAGCAAAAGAAGCTAAATATCGTAGAATATTAACAGGATCTCCAGTAACCCAGTCACCAATGGATTTATGGGCACAGATGGATTTCCTAGATCCTGAGATACTTGGTCAACAAAGTTTTTACGCATTTAGAACTCGATATGCAGTTATTATAACAGCAAATGCTGCTGGTGGCACACATAAATACCAGAAAATAGTTAAATTTAGAAATTTGGCTCAATTAGGGAAATTAGTATCACCTCATTCTTACCGTATTTTAAAAAAGGATTGCCTTGATTTACCGGATAAAGTATTTACAAAAAGATCCATAGAATTAAGTGATGAACAACATAAAGCTTATAGTGAAATGAAAGCAAATGCCATTACTATGCTAAAAGGACAATCTTCAACGGCTATCAATGTTTTGACACAATTAATAAGGCTACATCAAATAACATGTGGGCATATGAAAACAGATAGTGGCGAAGTTATTAATTTAAAAAATTCTAGATTAAATGAATTAATGCAAATATTAGGTGAAACTACTGGGAAAGTAATTATATGGGCTAATTATATATATGATATTAATTCTATAGAAGAAGCAATTAAAAAAGAATTTGGACCAGGGTCTTATTGTACTTATTATGGAGGAACAAAACAGGAAGATAGACAAAATTGTATTAAAAAGTTTCAAGATCCAGAAAATCCTGTTCGTTTCTTTGTAGGTAATACACAAACTGGTGGTTATGGAATTACACTTACAGAAGCAAGTACAGTTATATATTATTCAAATAATTATGATTTAGAGAAAAGAATACAATCAGAAGATAGAGCTCATCGTATTGGGCAAAAAAATAAAGTTCTTTATATCGACTTGGTAGCGAAAGGGACTGTGGATGAAAAAATCATTCAGTCCCTTCGCAACAAGGTCAACATCGCTAAAGAAATTAGCGGTGAAGAGTTAGTTAATTGGATTTAATTTTAATTTGTTTAGGTTTTTCAGCCTCAGGTATATCCCTGTGGTAAGAAACCTTAAGTAATCCATTCTTAAGTTCAGCATTATCAACTACTATATGTTTATGTAGTTGAAAATTTTTAGTGAAACTTCTATCAGAAATTCCCTTGTGCCAAAAAGATTCAGGATCTTTTTTTTCTTTGCATCCATGAATACTTAAAGTATTCTCTTTCACTTCAACCTTCAAATCATCATCAGTGAACCCAGCTACAGCAAATTCAATGACACCTTTGTCATCTTCTTCTTTTATATTGTAGGGTGGATAAGTTGTAACTCTTCTGAAATTATCAAAAAAGTCATTGTGGAAACCAAGAAAATGGTTACGTATTAGCTCTAATTCGTTCATATTTACCTCCTATTAAAGCAAGATTTAGTAGGACCCATTATGGCATCCTATATGTATTATATAATAGATTGTAGGTATAAATCAAGCTTTTTCATAAAAGTATCGCCGGCTCTTACGAAATTTTCACCTTTTAACTCGAATTTCTGGAATAATAAGTCACGAGAGCACATTAGAACGACGCCTTGGTCTATTTCTGTGTCAAAAAGCTTATTATGCGCCATAGCATAAGCTGCTAATTGCATTAAATAATCTTGCACCCATTCACGTTTTTTAGGTCTATTTGTTTGCTTAAAGTCAATAATAGTAGGTCTTCCGTCATATACACCAATCATATCTGTTGTTCCGGCGTATTTACCAGGATAATAAAGATGTACTTCAGATCCCCATACTTCACTAACTTTCTTTAATCCTTCATCATGATCAATAATGACCTGGGCCATCGTCTTCGCTTTTTGGCCTATTAATGTAAGGTCCTCATACCCATGTTCGTTCACATAATGTTCTATATATAGGTGGAGAGCGGTTCCAATTTGGGCAGAATTGGCAATAATTTTTTCAGCTTCTTTCTCCCCTACACGCGCACGCCACTGCTTTAAAAATGACTTATCTTTAGTCTTACCAAGCACAGATGTAACGGAAGGCAATGACTCACCTTCAGGTGTAAGATACAATCTTGTTGCACCGTCTTGTCTTTTTAAATCTGCGTAGTTATATTTCTTTATTATTTGCACGTGATATTATACCACATTAATCACGTTTTGGAAACGGAATAATATCAGCACCTTCAGCTGCCTTTTGTCTTCTTTGTCTCGCTAACGCAAGCATATATTTTTCATAGTCAGTAAGACCACGTTGTGCAAAATTTCTTTTTGCCATTTGTGCTATGGCGTTCTGTGCTAGATCATCTATGTAACGCTCACCGCCAAACTCACCCCAGTATGTTCTGCCTGCTTGATTAATTTTAGAATATTCATCAGGGTTAGCACGGTAGTAATTAACTAGATCTTTAGTAACTTTATTATTATTCATTTTAGCTTTAAGTGTTTGCATGATACCACTATACTGTGTTGGTTTATTTTCTAGTGTTAAATATTTACCAGCATTTTTTAGTAAACCTTCAGCTGCACCAAGCCTAGACTCCTCTCTAAACATAGGACTTTTCATTGATTTAACATGACGATCAGTAGGATAATTTTGGGCTATGGAAAGGACACGACGCATCGCATCCTTGCCATATTTTCTCCCAATTAGTGATAATATGCCGTACATTCTTTCCCCAAGCGGCCCTAGTTACTCATAGCGTCAAGCTTTTTATTAATATTCTTGACCTCCGTCTCTATCACTGCAATGCGCGATTCCATTTTAGTAAATAAAATTATTGCATTTTCCAAACGATCCATATCATTTTCCATCGCATTAATTCTTTGCGACGTCATACCCCATGTGGCTCCCATCGCTATTAATATTCCTGCTACCCAAATTATATCTTTCATGCTCATCCTGTAGTCCAGTTAATCCCTACATTATATTCATCATCATCTACATCATATTCACCGCCAATACCTAAATTTCCACCCCATAATGGTTTATTGTATTCATAACCTATACTTTTATCTTGCCAATTAACATCAGGTAAGTAAGGGTCTACTTTTTGATACCCTTCTTTCATTTTATTCATATAATCAGTTGCATCTGCCATTTCTAATCCCATTATCCCTGGATTTCCAGGATCATAATTCCATGTTTGTGGTCCTTTTAATTGTATTGGGTATTCAGAATAATTACCTTCTTCATCGTAGTATGATCCATATCCACTAGCATCAGGATAAATGTGTCGTGATTCTAACCAACCACTAGGACCTTCAGCCATAGAATTACCAAACTTTTGTCCGGTTCTAGGGTCAGTAAAATATGTATTTTTAAAAGCCATGGTTTTGCTATCAATTAGGTCATTATTAACTCGTCTTTCCCTTATTCCTGAAGTCGTCCTTGAATCTACAGTGCTAAAATCTCTATGATCATATTGATTGCCTGCAGGAGAACGTGTTTGATATATAAAATTAGGGTCTTGTCTTGCTTGAGTATTAAACCTATTTATATTAGCTTGCATGCTTCTCGGTTGTAATCTTTGTCTAAATCCCTGTGGTCCAGCCATTATACTAAACTCCCTATACCTTTTTTAGGAAAAGGATTATCATTAATTCCTGTTTGTATGTCTGTATATTTTCCCTGATTATTCATGACAGGATTCATTTCCATTAGCCCACCTCCAGCGGCGTACTGTGTTCCTCCACCATATTGTGCAGCGAGTGCTGCATCTGTGTTACCTGTGTATAGTGCTTGTGCAGCACCAGGATTCATTGTTGAGTTATTCATTATAGATGACCCAGCTTTAGCTGAATCATAAACTTCTGCTGCTTCTGGTGCAAACTCAGGTCCACCGGCAGCTGGCGGACTACTAAAATAATTTTTCGGACTTATAATAGATGGAGTTGGATCAATATCAGCTCCTTTTTTAATCAAATCAAAACCTTCACCTAAAGTATCAAGCGGATTTGTTACTTTGTCTAATATTGTATTGCCAGTATTTATTAAAGCTTCCTTGGCTTTTTCATTAAGTGTTTTTTTTCTTTGATCCATCATTGAAGATCTATTGTATTTTTTCTGTTGCATTTCTAGTTCCGCAAGATCCTCATCAAATGCTATCCATTCTTCTGGGTACATTCTAACTAGTCTTGCAAAGTTTGCCAGTCTAATTGTCTCCGGTAAATTTACATTAACCATATTTTTAAGTACTCTGTGTGATACAGGATTAGTTAAAACTTTTCCACCATAGTTAACCATAAATGCCGCAGCACTCATCATCAGTGGTCCTATTCCTACAACACCCCCTACACCTGCAGCTGTTCCAAGTGCAGTTGACGGAAGGAATGATCTAATAGCAGATCTAGTAGAGCCCATAACAGCACGACGCATCATGAACTTGGCACCACTAGGTACACCATTTTCAAAAAGCTTGTGAAGAACAAGTGATATTTCATCAAATTCTTTTTGTGTTGGAAGTTTTCTCATTTCTGTTCTAAAGAAACCTTCCGGTAAATCTTCATCTAAAATTTCTTTTAATGATTTATTAACACCAGTCTCGTAAACTGCATCATCAAATTCTTTATATATTCCTTTTGCTGGGTCAAATATTTTAAGCTTAGTAACTGTTGGTCCTGGTAATGCATTACCAAATATATTTTTAAGTTTAGCACCTTCTTTTCCGATTCCAAGTGCAGCTCTAAATGCACCCGCACTAAAAGATTGTATACCTTCTTTTTCACTTATTGCTGCATCAAATGCATCATTGATATATGTACCTAATCCATTCTGGTATCCACGATCACCAACTATTCTTTTAATTGCCGCTAGTTCTGATTTACCTTCCATGGTTCCTTGCTTTGCAGAATTAATAACAGTATCAAATAAACTATGAGAAGCACGTGTAGTACTACCATCAAGAACAAGTTGAAAACCTCTTTTCTTTAACTCACCTTGCGCAGCTGCTTTTCCAACATTAGTGCCCCACAATAACATACCTGAAGATACAAACTTATCATACTCATCAAATGCTTTAGCAACTTCTGGGTATCCCATCTTATCTAGTGTAGCTATATCATTCTCCCACGCTTTCATTAATCTAGATATATCATCAGCATACGTAGTGTTTGCTAATGTATCATCTTTAAGTGGTTTTAATAGTTCATCAATTTGTTCTTTAATACCTTTCATTTGGAATATACTACGCATTGTATGTGTACTACCTTCACCAACTGGTTTTAGTATTTGATTTTCTAAAAGCTGTATTACTTTTGCTCTTACTTCTTGTGGTATTACACTACCTGATGGATCAAGTTGAAGTTTCTGTCTGTATTCTTTTAATGTTTGTCTTGCAACAGTAACTAAATTTTCATCAGAAATAGCTTTACCCATACCTTCTGCTGAATCATCAATATTTTTTGCTAATTTATTTGAATGAGCAATAAATCCTCTTAAGTTTTTAGAAGCTAAGATGCTCCAATCATCTATCATTTCATCCATGTGGCCATACGGTGCGTATGCACCAATCATTTTTCTCATGACTCCATCAATATAAAAGTCACTTTGTTTTGCCATGTTGTTCTTTATACTAATACCAAAGATAGGAGCTGGTGATAACATTGAAGTTATTTTACCACCTAAAGATCCACCAACCATTGTTCTTCCAACCATTGTTCCTGGTATTTCTACTGGATCAGGCCACCATTCATTTGATCCTTTTTTAATAGGACCAGGAGGACCAAGCCAGTTCATTGCTTTTGAGTTAGATGCACGCCATAAGAAGTTTCCAATTCCAAGTGGCATATTAAATGATAGTTGTTCTTTTGGTTGTTTTAATCCTGATGTTGCAACGTCATCAAGCTCACTTTGAGATGGCATCCATCTCTCTAGTATTCTTTGTTCACCCTCATGTAATTCTTTTCCACTTACAATTCCTGGCGCCTTACTTGGTTTACCTTTAAACATTCCAAATGGAGTGTGTCCAACTATTTTTCTTATTCCGTAGTAAGCTGGTCTTAATGCAAAAAATCCACCTGTTAATGCTGCATCCCATGTTGCAGCGTTCACTGCATTTCCTAATCTTTGTTTTTGTGAGGGTCTATTAAGTCCTTGAGGTCCAAATGTTAAAACATCAGGAACTACTGATGCTAATGCTGCATCAACAAAACTTGCTTGTTTTTCAGGATCACGCATGTATCCTTTCGCTCTACCTGCCTTATCCATAATATCCAACATTCCTTCATAGCCATAATCTGCTACACCAACTGCCATTGCACCGCCTAAAACTGTACCTATAGAACGTCCAAGCCAGTTACCTTTTGTTTTTGGTAATGTTTTTGCCATGCCTTTAATAAAATTACTTGTTGATAATTTTTGACCTTTAACTGATCCATATATACCACCACCTATGTATCCTGTTGCTTCTATTGCTGGATAAGGGTTAGGGTTATTTGTGAATAGTCCTATGCCATCACGCATATCTCTCATCTCTGGTGTTACAATTACAAAATCATTTTCCGGTGTTAATCCTTCAGAACCAAGCATATCATTTATACCTTGCGTTGCTATGTTAAGAAATTTTTCATCACCAGTTTTTTCATATTTTTCTTTTCCAGCTGTTGCAATTTCTAAAATGTCATCCCTTACACGATCTCTTCTTTCACGGTATAATTTATAATTATCAAGTTCTGATTTTCTCTGTGCCTTATCTGCTTTTGATTGTAGAATCCAGTTGTCTTTTCCGTAACGCCATCCTGTATTTCCAAAAGGAACATTCCATGCAGTTCCTAAAACTGCCATAGGCACATCAAGCCCTGTTTTTATAGCTTTATTTACAGCTGTAATATTCTCCATTCTTTCATCTTGAGGAACATCACCTTCTGTTGTAGATTTATAACCTTGATAAGCTTCCTTATGTTCTAAGAAAGGTTTAACTGTTGACTTAAATTTATTTATTGTAGACTCTGCCATTTTATTTCAATTGATCCAGTGTGTTTTTCTTTATGTTTTTACTTTCTTTCTTATTTTCATTGTGATCAGAATGTAAACCACCTTGTATTGATTGCCAATAAGATGCAAAAGTCTCTCCACCTGGTATATCATGTTTGAATATACCCTCTTTATCTGTTGATCGAAGTTGATAATAAGAATTTTTAAATTTATCAGAACCTTTAACTTTAAATGATTCAGGTGAATAAGTTAATCCTGATGTTTGTGATAAATCATAGTCACTTGTGTATCCTGCACCATCAAGTGCATCAATCATGTTGTTATAAAGTTGTTTGTAGATATATGTGTAACCTTCAATAACTTGATCTGGATCCGTATAAACTGAATCACCAAAACCAGTTAGTCTTGTTTCTGCAAAGGATCTTCGAAGCACGTCTGCTAACATACGGCCAGTTGGCTGTCTGTCTCTTGCCAACATTAAACCAAGTGTAGTTTCAAACGTCATAAGTGCTGAACGATCAGGGTTTTTAAGCATCATCTTCATGCTATCCCACGTTACATATTCAGCTGGTGTACCATTTGGATTGTTTTCAGTAATATTTTCATTTCTTCCGTATTTGTTTCCTACATCAAGCCATATACCTACTTTTTGACCACCCATATCTACAGTATATTCAGCACGTTCCGGCACTGTCATATCTTCTGCCATCGCAAGTTGTTCATTATTAAAATCTTTCATGTTTCCACCACTACCTGATAGTACAGCTTCATTAAATACTTCATTGAATAGTGAAACTTTTGGTGCAAGCCATCTTCCAGTTTCTTCTAACGCACCTGAGACTAGACCTTTCTTTTCTATAAGAAGTGGCATGACGTAATCAGCCATAGTATCTAATCCACGTTTTAGGTATTTAGCATATTTTAATTGTGCATCTCTTGCAGCTTCTGAAACAAATTTTGCTGATCCACCACCTGGTGCACCAACTGCTATACCTTCTTTTGATGCTGTTGTATCTACGAATGTAAATTTATCAAATCCTAATTGACCATTAATATTCATTAAGTTTTGTATCTCTGGGCTAGTACGGTAGTATGTTCCAACTCTTCTTCGACCTTCTACAATAGGATCACCATTGTTGTCGTACATCATTTCACCATCAGCATTTGTTTTGTATACGTTTTCGTATGCAACAGAGAAAGGTCCACTTCTTTTTGATGACTTATCTAATTCTGACATGTACATATTAAGAGCTGCTGCTCCTATTTCACGGTCTGCTTTTCCTTTTTCTACACCCATTTGAAATAGTGTAGGTGCTGTTTGCATTCCAGCTTGTCCTATGACATCCATAAAACCTTTAACACCACGGTCCATTGTCTTACCAGACATAAGTGCTGAACCTAATTGCATTAACATTGCCATAGACTGCATGTTCTGTGATTCATCACCACTACCCATGATTTGTCTTATAACATCTTTGTATCCTTCTATTCTTGCAAGACTGTCATTATCAATAAGTCCTGCATACATGTTTGATTGTTCACGTATTGCTCTATTATTTGTATCGTCATCCTCTATCATATCATCTGTAGCATTGACTTCTTCGCCTACTTCTACATCTTCTGGAACGTTATCGTTCTTACTATCTTCTGGAAAATCTAATAAATCATTTTTATCTTTTTCTATGATATCAGTTTCTTTTTTAGGTTTTTCTTCTATGATTGGATCAGTTGTTCTTTCTGGATATGTACCGTACGCCGCTAGTGGGCCACCTAATGCAACTGCTTGTTTAAATCTTCCTTGATTACCAGCTGCCGCATCCATATAGTTTCTAGCATATGGTTTCGCTGCATCTGCTGCGCGTGAAGCAAAGTCCTGTGCTGTGCCAGTGTATCTATATGCTTGTCTTGCCGCTTTATTTAAAATTGGTTTAAAAAGAGGCCTTAGAAAAGGATTACCCATTTACACTCCTTACTGGTTAAAGCCCTGATATGCTGCGAGTCCTGTTATTCCAGCACCAACAGTTTGAGCTAGTGGATTAGATCCTGGTGCAGTTCCCATTGCTGTTGCCATTGCGCTTGATGGAATGTTACCTTGATAAATATCAGAAGTAAATCCCATTCTTTGGTATGGCTCATACAATTGTTGCATTTGTTGTTGGAAATCTGCATCATATTGCTGTTGTAAGTTCTGTTGTTGTACAGAACCAGCTGACATCAATCCTCCAATATCAGACATTGCTTGTTGCTGTGCCTGACCACCAAGACCAGCCATTTGTTGTGCCGCCTCGCCGTATCTCCCCATTTGATTTTGAAACTGTCCTATTGCTGCTTGTTGTGCTTGTCCGTAATTCTGTGCCTGTGCTTGCCCAACTGCTTGCGCTTGTTGCGTTCCTAACACTGCTGATTCAACACCAAAACGTTCGTTGCCAAAAGCAGAACCTGCTTTCCCTGCAAGTGCATTTTGCTGTTGTTTAAATTGATCTTCTATTGCACCTATAACTTCATCCTGGAATGGATTCATGTATGCCTTATATGAATTTGGATCATAAGCTTGTGTTGCATCTTGGGCATATCCTTTCGCTTGATCTAAGTATTGTTTATAATCACCAATTCCTCCTTCACCGGCATCCGCCATTTGAAATGCTTTAGTTTGCATAGGATCAAATCCCGCAACTTTTTGACCTGGAATATCAACTTGACCTTCTTTCATTCTTTGTTCACGTGTAAGGTCACCAAATTTAGTATCTAAACCATAGCGTCCATCAGTACCTTTGTATCCATATTCACCGAACCCTTCTTCACCAGGTTTAGCATCTTTGTTAATTGCTTCCCACGGGTTCATACCAAACATGGTATACTGCTTAGCAGTATCCATTAGACCAAGTTTAGCTGCCTCTATCTGAGGAGCGTCTCTTGTGTACTGTGTATTAAACTGGGTATTACTAGGACTGTCGCCGCTACCAAAACTCATACTAATTTTCTCCTATAAGCGTTCGCAAAATGTTCCATACCTAGGCGTGTGGCCATTGCGTCAAATTTTTTTATTGTACCATCGGAAAGACGTGGCTCAAAGAGCACTTCACGTGCTTTCTTAACTGTTGCCCACTCTATAAATTTTTTCATCATAAATATTCCTGCCATTCCTTTTCTATGCTTAGGTTCTACATATAAATCTAGTTCCCTCGCAAATGTTTCCTCACTAAAAGGATACTCTAGTATTCTTCCAGCCATAAACCCAATTCTTTTGTCATCTTCTTCAACGATGATCGCAAAATAATTTGGATCTTTTATTGCAGTCTGGACATAGTTTGTAACTTTATCCTCGCTGTATGTAACCTCACTCCAGTCTGACTCTTTGTGGTGTTCTTTGGATATTGCAACCATCCACTCAAAGTCTTTAGGTCCTAAGAACCTCCACTTCATCTACCTCCGTAATATTTATCCTTTTTTGGTGCTCTTTTGCCATAAGCATCTTTTTTCTTTTTATCTTCTTTTCTTTTTTTCTCAATAGATTTTTTTAATTTATCTTTTGTTTCTTTTGCTTTAGCTTCTTTAGCTTTTTTACTTTTAAGATAAGATAATGTTGCCGCTGTTGCTGCTGAACCTGTTATCGCACCTTCAATATATGATGCTTTCGTTGAAGGTTTTTTAGGTCTCTTTAATTGTTTACTAGGGTCTTTCATAGATTCTCTAATACCACCCATTACCTTCATTCTAGGGTCGTCACCTCTTAGTATATTTCTTCTAGCAATCATTGCTGCTGATTTAGGTTTTGCCTTTAACATTCCTTTAGGTTTTGCCTTTTTTAATAATCCTTTTAGTATTGCTTTTTTTACCATTACACTACCTCCTTCATAGTTTCTGATTCTGGATCTAACATGTTCATCATGTCATACATTTTTCTTGCACCTTCGTAGCGATCCCCACCACCAAGATTTTCAACAGCCTTTGCTGTCATTACAAACTCACCGTCTGATAACTTTGCATCAATTGAATCAGATACTCCAGTACCTGGGCCACTGACGTCGCCTCCTAGATCCATATCTAGTGATGCTATTCCTCCAGAATTCATGAAAGCACCTGTGTTCCATGGGTTATCCATTTCTCCTTCAATCATAGAAGGATCAACACCGTACATCCACGCTAATTCTTTTCTTCTTCTCTCCTTATTTTTTTCCCATTCTTTTTTATTTCTTTCATCTTCTGTTTCCACATACTCTCCTAGTAGTCCAAGTCCAACTGGTCCTAGAGTTCCTAGCATATCCATTTTTGATTGTCCTGTTTCAGGATCAAATTTTGTAAATATGTCGCCACTTAATGATTCTGTGTGAGCAGGAAGTAATTTACCATCTCTCGCTATTGATGGTATTTTTACATCTGTTGCTTGACCACTCATAATGTCCCAAGGTGTAACTTTAGCAACTGGAGATCCAACATCTATATATTCTGGTTTAATATATTTTTTAACAATATCAGATTGAACTCCGTAATTACCTCCACCGCCTTTTCCTTCAGTTAAAGTTCCACCTATTCGTTGACCAATAGCATCAGCATCTATAACTCCTGGACTCATATATTCTTTTTTTGCAGTAAATAATTTATTACCAGTAGCTGCTGATTTCTTAGGCATTTTAAATATTGTAGGTTTTGCTGGATATCCTTGCATTGTTGTTGTTGCTGGATCAAAACCAGTGCCAGTATAGGCTTTATATAAAGGTCTTGATGTACCTGGAACTTTTTGATAATCATACACACCAGTTCCTGATTTTAAAGCTTGTCCTTGCAATCCTGAATAATTTTTATTAAATTGATTAGCTGCGTTCGCTGCACTCATGTACGAGAAAGGTATTGAACTAATTCCCGCCACAGCTCCTGCCACACCTGGTTTCTCTGCACCAGTTAACGCTGCTGTTCCGTATCCAAGCATTGATTGTTTTAACGCATTTGCCATCATTGGGTTCATGCCACTAAACATACTTCCTAACCCTAAGCCAAGCTTTGATCCTCCAAGTAGACCAGTACCACTAAATAATGAGGATGCACCACCAGTTAACATCATCGGTAGTGCCATCTGCACTATTGGGTTCTTCATTAATTTACTAAAAAATCCCATGTTATACCGCCTGTTGTTGTGCTAGCCAATTATTAGCATAAGCTTCTCCAAACTTACCAGATATTTTCTTCCATGTTTGGTATATACCTGCTGTCTCATATTCACCTGGCATTGCTCCCATTATTCCTGATGAATAATATTCATCTTGATCAAAATCAGGTAAAAAAGTATCCCCCTCCATCATATCAAAAAGATCTAACTCTTGAACTTCCGGTTCGTATTTAAGTCTAGGGCCACGAATACCTGGTCCTGAAGGAAACATAGGGTAATCATCTGGGCCCATAGCCATCTGCACATAGTCATCAGGATTTCCTCCTGCTCCTAAAATTGTTTCTAATGTTTTCCTGTCTGATGGATCAACAGCTGCTTGTTCACTATGAAATTGCATGGGATAACCATACTGGCTCATGCTAGGATGTCCACCTTGCGTGTTAGCTATATATCTGTCTCTACGATCACTACTACTTTGTCCACCCATGTTTTGATAGTACATGTTTGGCAATTGTTCAATGCCTTGTCTTGAGAAAGACCTACTAGGAGGACCGCCGTATTGAGGCATGCTGTTATTTGCTTCTCTTATTCCTGGTTGTCTGTTGCTTGATAGTCTAAACCCTAATGAAGGACTACCAGGGTTTTCGCCGTAACGAGATGGTCTTCTATATGCCATTATGAACTCCCTCCAAGTATATCTGGTAATTTATTAACTGTAATTGCCACGTCGCGCTTTATATCCTCATTTGTTGTGGTTGTTGCAGGGTTATTGATATCGGATTCTGCTTCTTTTTCATCAGAATAAACCTTCCCTGTAGTGGCGTGTTTGATAGTGGATTTAGTATCCACATCGACAGCAATGGGTGTTTTCTTCCCTGCCATCACGGTAATATTATCGTTTATAGCCATTTTTTCTCCTTATTGCAATCATTAACTTATCTCCAGTACGCTGAGGATGACATGTAGATCACCACCATTTTCAGCCTGTACCTTGATTACCTCTGATTCTTTAGCAACCAAAGGGCAAGGTGTACCAATTGAAGAATCTGCTGTATCTTGATCTAAACTCCCTGCAGCTAATAATTCTTCTGTCGTCAGACTTTGCACAGTTCTATCTGTTTGTAGATTATAACTAACACTACTATCTACTAAATATATTGATATTTTACAATCATTTTCAGTATCTATATTAGAAACACGGATAGATTTTATAATAGCTGTTGTTGCTGTGTCCACTGTATATAATGTAGTGAGCTCATTTGTTGTTAATACCGCCTTATAATTTGTGTATACGTTTGCCATCTATCCTAAAAACCATGCTACTGCTTCATCATCATTTCTAAGTGGTTCTGAAGTGTATGTATTATTAAGTGCAAAAATTAGTTGCTCTAGTGTTTGTACCAATTGATTAATCTGTGACTGGTCATATTCTTCTGGTGCTTGTGGCAATAGTGGTACTGTTATCTTTGCCATTAGATTCCTGGTCCTGTATTCTGTTGTGATTGATAATTTGCAAGACCCATAATTCCTGCACCTTGTTGTAATGGTTGTTGCATATCATTTGCTCTTGTATTAGCAAGTTCAATTTGTTGTTGAGGTTGATGCCAATTAGCATCCGTTTGTGATATTCCTTGTTGTTGTGCCCATTGACCTAATGATCCTTGTGGATTACCATACGGATCCAAAACTCCACCCATTCGTGGTCCTACGTCAATTGGTTTATCTGAAATGCTCCATCCAGCGTCCGTATAAGTAGGTCTTGGGTCAGCGTAGTATCCTTCCCCAGTGAAAAAATCAGCGAACCCCTGCGTGAATCCTGCTGGTCCTCTTCCTATCTGTTCGTTGTGTGTCTGTCCTCCGTAAGCAGTGGACAGTTGGCTCATTAAGCTTCCACCACTTGGGTCAAAATTAAATCCTGTATTCTGTGTAGGTGGTTGTGTTATAGGTTGTAATCCACTAGGTTGAGTCATTTGAGGGGTTTGAGGAGCAAGACTTGCTATTCCTTCCAACGGTTCTTGGTTAGGCTGTTGAGGTTGTCCTTGATTTAATCCTTTCATAATTGAATTCATGTAAGAAGGGTTATAATACATTCTATCCTCTCATTCCGTCAGGTTTACCTTCAAAACGTAATGTTCCATAACGCCAATCATCATCAGTTGCATCACTTGATACACGCAGTGCGAGTTGTCTTCCGCGTATTCTTGTATCTTGTTTTTCTGTTGTCGTTGTAATTGCAAATGGTCCGTGTGTTGTTTGTGTTTTTGTTGGGTAAGAGCGTGACTTAACTGTTACATCAACCTCGCCAACTTGATTTTTAAAGTCAGGAATAAAACGAGCAATAGACATAAAGTTATCACCGTCTCCTATATCAATATCACCTGATTCAATGTAAGCAGTCATTGCTGATCCTGCATCATTAACCCCGTCTTCTTGTGAATAGACAAATGTTCTTCCATCTTTATTCCCATATATAGTTGTGATAGTATCTGTATCATCTGTTGAATCATACTCTGTGGCATATGGATTTGAATATACACTACGATCTGCCCAAGAACTTCTAGATAATGAACCAGTATACCATAATTGTTCTGCATAATTATACGTTACATGCCGATCTATTTGTAGTGAATTGCTTGATGGATAAAACCACATAACTTCATTGAAATCTGAATTTGATGCGCAGTAAACATCTCCTATTGCATTTATATTAATATCATCAAATACGTAGTCTTGTACAGAGCACGGTATTTTTTTAGCAGCACCATCAAATGTGAAGAAAGAATCTGTGCCCATCCAATATGATTTACCACTAATATCTATAGCAGAATTAATACCTACAGCGCCACAGTTAGAACCTAATTGTTTAAATCCAAAAGTAAAAGGTGGTCCAATAAATTGCATTTGATACAACGCTGTATCTGTAAAAACAAGAATTGCACCCCTAGATCTAACGGCTGCATTAACCTGGTTTCCGTCTGTAAGTCTTTGTGACCCTGCAGTATTCGTTGCAGTTGGTACCCATGTATTAGTCGTTTCTTGATGGGCCCATCTAATAAACATGTTATCTTGTGTGGATGTCGTGCCAATAGTTGTCTCTGTTCCAAAACAAATGACGTGACGATCATCACCTGAAACCATCATAAATCTAGACTTAGTTGGGCCTGCAGAAACATTTGTTGTTGATGCAACATTACTTGATAGTCCTGATGAAGTATTCCAGTAATATAATCCACCATCAAATTTTTGTGTTAGTACATCCTCACCCCAGTTATCGAGTGACCATTTAGCTGATTGAAGTAAAACTCCTTCCGCACCTGTTAGACCTTGTCGTGTCGTATTCCACGTAGAAGTACTCCATGTACCAGCACCCCATCCATACCCATAGATAGATGTCGCCGGTCCTGAATTTATCTGGTAAGTTGCTGTTGCTGTCGCACCTGTAGTAGTAGATGACGCCGCAGCTGGTGCTACGATTGTGTATGTATCAGTTGCAGCTGTTTGTATTTCAAATTCATTTTGTAAATTAGCTTGTGTTAATCCACCAATAGCACCACTAACACTTGAAATAGTCACATGATCTCCAACTAATGCGCCGTGATCTGCATCTGTTACCGTAACAGTTGTTGATCCGGATGTTGTAGCGAATTGTGTAATAGATCCTGTGCCACGTGTTGGTGTTATATCTGCATAACTATTTTCTGAATATGCATACAGTTTTTTATTAGTACCATACATTGCATGATTAACACCACTAAGATTTGACCATGTAAGTATAGCCCGTGTTGAGCCAAGAAGAGCATCACTAGTGACCTTTGTCCAGCCACCTATTTTCTCTGGTTGTCCATAACGAAATCTAACATTATCACTATCGACCCATCTTCCTTCTGCACCGTATTCGGTATTTTGTTTATCTATACCAGGTGCTATTTGCAGTTTTGATAACGGCATATAAGCTCCTAACTAGTTGCGTAATATGGTATCCAGCGATCTGTTCCAGAAACATCAACGCGGATATATCCGGTTAAGTCTCCAATACTTGTATCAGTTGTAATATTTCCTGAAGTATCTGATTGACTATCACCATCAAACTTAATAAAAGGTTCGTCTGTATCATCTTGGTCCAATGCTAAACATGCAATGGCACCAGAAGAATTCGCTTGATTAATTTCTACTGCAGCACCAGCTGGGGAACTTGTTCCAAAACCAATTTTATCTGCCGAGCCATCCACAAAAAAAGCATTTGCCAAGGTATTTGTTTCTATTCTAAAATCAACAGAAGCACCGGTTTCATTAAATACAAATCCACCACCATCAAAATCAATATCACCTGTTGCTTTAATACCACCTACAACGTGTAATTCTGTCGAAGGTGAACCAGTTTTAATTCCTACACGATCATTTCCTGCGTCCGTAAATAATAAATTGGCATCTGCGCTTCCTTCAATTCTAAAGTCTAAATCGGCGGATGATTCATTAAATACAAAAGTACCACCATCAAATGATACATTACCAGCTACTGCCAATGTTCCGTTTGCTGTTATATTTCCACAATCAGCTAATACATCAAACATCGTTGATCCATCAGAATAAAGTAAGTGTTTAGAACCAGCGACAAGCGAAGCAGCTGTGCCACCTGCTGGTTTAAATCCTAAAGTATACGCTCCCATCGTTGTTGCATTATCGACAATGTACCAGGACTCTACAGCTTCACATTGCATAGTTGTATTACCAGTAAGTGAACCAGTTAATTTAATTATTGCATTGCTTTGTTCATCGGTTGTTGATCCGTCTGTTGCGCTTAAAGAGTCTGTTGTACTTGCAATTGCTACAGCTACATATCCTTTAGTAGCTGATTCTAATTTTTGTAAGTTATTATTAACTATTGTACCCCATGTTCCCGAGTTTTCTCCCGTTGTCTGGAGCTCAAGATTAAGTGCACTTGAATATGTTGAAGCCATTTATCCTCCTATGCCACGTCGTCTATTAAAGCAGCCACAATGGCATTTGCTGTTGCATCACCTGCATCTGCTACATCAGATGATATAGCATGAATATTTGCCACTGTCACGTTCGGAAGTCTTCCAAACCATGATTGTGATGGACCAATAAAGATCCCATCAGCTAAATCATTTGCTGCTGTTCCACCATCAAGGCAAATAACAATACCATCTGCTGTGCTTGTGTTCTTAATAAATAAAAATTTAACTTTATCACTTGTACTTACCGCTGTCATATCCGTATCTTGGTCAACGGCAGTATAATCGATAAAGCGACCTGCAATTAAATCAGCACTAGTTGTAGTTACCGCTGTTAATTTATAATACCATTTATCATTAGCATCATCCGGTGTTACCGTCATGGATCCACTAATAGTCTTGGAGATCTCATCAGGTAAAATTGTAGCCGTTAAACTTATCGTTGCATCATCTGCCATAATATCTCCTAATCTGTTGACCCTGGATCAACATTTTTCCATGTCGACGTTTCACTGTCATCAACTTCATTCCAAATAAAGAAATCAGGTTCTCCAGTACTAAATGAAATTAAGTTTTGGAATGCTTCGCCAAATGCTGTTTCATCTCCAATACTAAATGTCAAAGCATCACCACTAGGT
>Ga0209756_1001942_pt1 | contig 18415 bp, 26 predicted proteins | sample ETNvirenome_6_85_FD_184071 | JGI IMG/M metagenome (GOLD analysis project Ga0209756, IMG submission 184071) | Marine viral communities from the Pacific Ocean - ETNP_6_85 (SPAdes) (version 3) | ecosystem: Environmental > Aquatic > Marine > Oceanic | place: Pacific Ocean | collected 2013-06-19
TATATATGATGATGTATAAAGAAGATGAAGGGAAGTCTCCATCGGAAAGTAGAAGTCACCAATTTCATTTTGAAAGTAATTCATTTTATAACGCACAAGATAGAAGTATTGATTTAGCTCCTTTCTTTGCAACTTATCCAGAATTAAAACCTTTCTTTAAAGACAAGTTTGCCAAATACATGGAGAAAGATTTCGGTCAACAAGTACAGTTAAGATATCCTAATGACACTATGTCAAAGTACATAGCGATTTATGGGTTCGATGAGTTCTTTGAAGCATTACCAGATACTCTTGAAAGATTAGATATTGAAATTTCTAATAGGAATTATGGGGATAAAGACATGAAGACACCAGGATTTAGATTACCAGATGATATTTCAAGATTTAAAAATCTTGAAATGTTACATATTGAAGGAATGTTATCAGAATTACCAGATGATATAGGCCAATTACAAAACTTACAATTCATCTCTATTCCTAATAACCCTAACTTAGTACATCTTCCAGAGGTAATAGCAGATTTACCTAATCTAGAAGTACTAAATGTTAAAAATAATAGTAAAATGGTCATACCACATAAGATTATGTTAAAAGCCGCTTGTGGGGACCTCGTACTAATCAAAACCCAACCAGACCAATCCTTTGGAATTGGGGAATGTAAAAATGGTCAAAAAGTGGTAGTTAATTACGTTGATGGTCAAGGTGATTACAAGACCGTTGACGAAGCACAAGCTTCACTCAAGTAAAATCGTTAAATTTAAAAAAAACATTATTTATGGAAAGTTTTCTATTAAGTTTAGATAGAAAAAAGCAACTTAAAATGCTAGAAGATGCATTAAAAGAAGATAGATTTGATATTTTCAAAACCTTATCTAAAGTATTACTCGATGCCCCTCTTGATAAAGGAGGTGTATCAACCGAGGAGGTACAAAGGATATTCAAAAGATACCAAAAAACTTACTAACTTTTCTTGTCTAAACACAAAATTTATTTTATACTTATATTAAATTAAAAGAATATGCGGGTGTAGCTTAATGAAAAGCGGCATACATTCCAGTAGGTAGATGGTGATTCGTTTCACCCACCCGCTCTAACACTTAAAATACAACTATGGCAAAATTAAGAAAACACGGACCAACAAGTAGAAATGAAAGAAGACGAGCTGCTGAATCAAGACAAGAATACTATAAGAGTCTAACACCCCAACAAAAGTTAGACAGATTACCTATTGGTGGGGATTCTAAGAAAGAAATTAAGAAATTAACACATTTAATTAAATTTGGTAGAAAACTGAATGAGGCAGCAACACCATCTAAAACTAAAAAAATGAGGGATACAAAACCATCAAGAAGAGAAAGATGGGAAGAAAAACAAAAAAAGTCTTAGTAGGGGCTTGACAGACCTACATTTTTTATATATCATTAAAGAACCTTTTTAAAACTTTTTAAAATAATATAATCATTATGAATTTAATCGACGCCATACAACAAAGAGACACAACGACTGAGAACGGGATGACCACAAACTCATCCTCACTTAAACATTGTGTTAACTTATTTTTCCAAATAGGAGCGTTGCGTGGTGCGAGCAAAGACAGACTTTTCGCCAAGGTTTCGAAAGCTTTTAATGAAGACCCTCTTACAACAATTAGAATTATTTTTTGGGCACGTGATGTCCGTGGTGGAGCTGGTGAGAGACAAATTTTCAGAGATTGTTTATTATGGTTATGTGACAACCACAGAAAAGTTTTACATAAAAACATTCACTTAATAAGTGAATACGGTAGATGGGATGATGTCTTAACTTTAGTAGGAACCCAGAATTGTTGGGATTCAGCTTTAGATTTAATTAAGACAGCATTGGAGAATAAAGATAGTCTATGTGCAAAATGGATGCCTAGAAAAGGTACCAAGGCTAACATTATACGTAGATACCTTCAAGTCTCACCTAAAATTTACCGTAAGGTATTAGTGAAACTTACAAATGTGGTTGAAACCAAGATGTGTGCAAAGGATTGGGATAGTATCGATTATTCGAAACTTCCATCCTTAGCATCGTCAAGGTATCAAAAAGCTTTTATGAAACATGATAAAAGTGCTAGATATCAAGCATATAAACTAGGATTAATTGAGGGTACGACAACAATTAATTCTGGAGCAGTATACCCTTACGATATCACCAAATCCATTAGTCATGGTGGGGAAAAAGTTGTTGCACAAGCACAATGGGACTCATTACCAAATTATATGGAAGGTATTAACGAAAGAGTATTACCAGTAGTTGATGTATCAGGTTCAATGGAAAGTCCAGTAGGAAAAAACGGTAACGTTACCTGTATGGATGTTTCAACATCATTGGGTATGTATATTTCAGAGAGAAACGAAGGTGTCTTTAAAAACGCTTTTATAACATTCTCTTCGAGGCCACAACTACAATTACTTGAAGGTTCATTAGCCGATAGGCTAAGTGAATTGGAGAGAGCAGACTGGGGAATGAATACTGATTTGCAAGCAACGTTTAAGTTAATCTTGGACCAAGCAGTAAAACACAATGTTCCAGTATCGGAGATGCCAACCAAGGTTCTTATCCTTTCGGATATGGAGTTTGATTCAGCAATCAGCGGAAACTGGGATAGTGTATCAGATTGGAACCCAACTGCACAAGAAATGATTAAAGGGATGTATGAGGAAGCTGGTTACCAAATGCCAGGGATTGTTTATTGGAATATCCAAAGCAGACAAGACAATGTACCAACTCGTTTCGATGAGATGGGAACAGCATTAGTATCAGGGTTCTCACCCTCAATCATGAAAAGTATCTTAAGCTGTGAGGAACTTACTCCTTACAAAATGATGATGGAGACTATCGGGTCCGCTCGATATGAATCTATTAAGGTCTAATGGGTAGACCAAAGAATCTCTTCGGCAACTTTAACTAATAGAAGAGAGAGGTGGACATCACTCCCCACCTTGTTGATAAAAAAACTCAGGGGTGATAGGTAGAAGACCTATTAAAAAAATCCCTATGTGGAGACTTAGGCAAGCAAACACTCAAAAATGATTCTGACTACCCAGAAGATTGAAACTTGTTCGCGGGAAACCGCTTATATATATGAAAGGAAGATTACCGCAATCTTTACAGAAACCAAACAAAAACTGAAACCTCTTCCTGAGAATCCCCGTATCGAAAGACACGGGGATTTTTCTTCTCAATAAAATTTTACTATATTTATTATATATGAGGAAGTTATTAACAATATTATGTTTATTAGTTAGTTTAACAGTTAGTTCACAATGTGTATCCAACCAATCCTTTTGGGTAAACCCAGTAGGACCTTATTCACCCGGACAAGTTGTAACAGTTAATTATACATTAGGTACATTTACACAACTAAATGTTAACTGGATAATTGCATTTCAAATTAACTTAGGAGCAGGGTGGACTAATTTAACACCCATAATAGCTCCAGGTAATCCAGGTGGTTCAGGAGGATATTGGTTATGGGATTTACAACACACATATCCAAGTGGGTTAAATTTTGGACCTGGATGGAGATTTGTAAATACAGGATTCAATCCAGATTGGGGAACGGCATCAACAGGACCATTCACTATGAGATTTAGTGTAACAGTAGGACCAACATGTACACCAGATAACTTATTAATATCAATGAATGTATTTGGGGATTGTTTAACAGGTGGATGGAATAATGGTGCATGTTGTTCCGACCCAGCATACCAAATATACAACGGAAACGTTCAAGTAGTGACACCCACTACGTCGAACATAAATCATTATTAAAAAAAAAGAAATTATGAATTACAAAGAAAACAAACAAGTATTATTGACCTTATTTATCACAATGATAATGATGGCAACAACCATATTTACATATGGGCAAACAACAATTAACCCAGACACAGTATGTGTAAATGCAACAGGAGAACAGTATTTCGTTACTAATACTCCCACATCAACATATCAGTGGACAATTACTGGTGGAGGTGGAGCATTACAAACTGGACAAGGCTCTAACTCTATAACAGTAGATTGGGGTGGAGTAAGCGGATTATACCCAAATGCAGTTGAAGTAATAGAGTCAAACGCAGCCAACTGTCCTGGAACACCAATATTATTAGATGTATATGTATTAGATTTATCAGGTAATCCAATTGGACCATTTTGTGCTGGTGACCCAACAACTCCATTAGTAGGTAATCCTGCAGGAGGAACTTGGTCTGGTACAGGAGTGGTTGCAAACGCATTCCAACCATCAACAGCTGGTGTAGGAAATTATGTATTAACTTATTCAATGGCTGGTTGTAATACTACTATAAATGTTGTAGTAAATAACGGACCGGTTACAGGACCAATACAACATTATTAATATGAGATGGCTGGTATACATATTACTACCACTTCAATTATTTGCCCAAGAAACTTACACGAACTGTGGAGGTATAATACCTCAAAACTACCAAGTAAGTTATGACGCGGATAAGGTATATTATTGGGATATTTCTCAGGGTCAGATAATATATAATGAAGGAAATTCTATTACTGTACAATGGCCGGATTCAATAGGAACCTATATTATCTCGGTATATACCACGAGATTCGGATGTGAAGGAGACACGTCTTACTATGAAGTAATAGTGGAGGATTGTCCCTACCTTCAAATATTTGTACCCAACTCTTTCACCCCAAATGGAGACAACAACAATGAGACCTTTTATGTACATGGAGCAGATAAAGATGACATAGAATCAATGGCCATATATAATAGGTGGGGTGATAAGGTATATGAAACAAATGATAACACCCCATGGGGTGGTAATAACTGCCAGATAGGTGTCTACTCCTACTCAATCCGAACACATAACCAACATTATACAGGACAAATTCATTTAGTAAGATGAGAAAATTAAATTATTATGAAGTCCTAATATGGACTTTTATTATAACAGTAATGTTTACGATGGCAATACCTGCAGGAGCACAAGATAAATCATTACCGAACATTACTATAAAAGACTTAAACGGTAAGAGTATAAACATTAAAAATCTTGGTGATAGTACCCACCCAACAGTCATTAGTTTCTGGGCAACGTGGTGCAAACCATGTAAAAAGGAATTAAATAATCTCCATGAAGTTTATAATGATTGGAAAGAGGAAACAGGTGTTGAAATTATAATTATATCTGTCGATGATAGTCGGTCTAAAGCAAAAGTAAAACCCTATATTAATGCGATGGGTTGGGGGTTTAAAGGGTTGTTAGACCCTAATAGAGAAGTAGCACGTAGATTAAACGTTAGTAGTGTACCGCATACTTTTTTGATAGATAAGACAGGTAATATAGTGTATGAACATAAAGGGTACATAAGTGGTGATGAATACGAACTCTACGAAGAAATTATATTGGTTAAATAATTTTTATATTAGGATATTGACTTTTAATTAATTTATACGTATTTATATCCTGGATGAAATAAGCCATAATTAATTTTTTAACTACCAGTGTGGTTAAAAAAAAAATGATAAACACAAAAGATTACAATTCTCTAGTTCAGAAACTAAGAGAATTTTTTTTGCACAAAGGTTTCGTAGAGGTACCAGTGCAATCAAGACTAAGCATCCTCGCAGCATGTGAGGACCCATTCACAGTTGAACAGTTTAATTGGGATGATAAAGTTTGGCCATTACCACAAACAGGACAAATGTGGTTAGAATATGAGTTACTTAAAACACCAGACGTTCCTGGTGTTTTTTGTATTAGTACATCATATAGAAATGAACCTAATCCTATTCCCGGTAGACACGAGACTATTTTCCCGATGTTTGAGTTCGAAACAAAAGGAACTATGAACGACTTAATTAAAATGGAGTCAGAATTATTACACTATCTAGAATTACCATCACCAACAATACATAACTACGAAGACCTAGCAACCCATTATGGTGTGGACATTATAGAAACTGAACACGAAGGAATGATGTGTGAAGAGTACGGACAAGCAACAATCATCCAAAACTTCCCCGAAAGAACATCACCGTTTTGGAATATGAAACATGACAAAGGTGACATCTTCAACAAAGTAGATGTTATCCTATATGGTCAAGAAACAATTGGGTCTGCAGAAAGAGCCACTAGTATAGAAGAAATGAGACAGTATTTTGATACAATTTCTGATGGTGGTTATAAAAAGAAGTTATATGACTTATTTGGGAAAGAAAGGGTAGAAAAAGAACTAGACGAATACTTTGATAACAAGTTCTTCCCAAGGTTCGGAGGTGGAATTGGGATAACCAGATTAATTAGGGCATTAAAGATGAGAGAAAAAGAGTTAGAGTTAACCCTTTAATTCATCTTGTGGGGTGGTGAAATTGGCAGACACACCCGACTGTCTCTCGGGCGGAGAATTGAGGATAAACTTTTAAGCTAACTGCTCCGTATAGGTTCGAATCCTGTCCCCACAGCTAACACATATTGTTAACATAGATTTAACAATTACGTAACACCGGTTTATATGCTTTCCATTATTTATTAATATGGAAACACTACAACCAAAAATAGACATCAGTCCTATTATATATATATTATTAATGGTGATAATATTTTATATCTCCCTTTAGGTTGGCAGTATAGATAATTTTTACTATATTTGTGGCATAAAAAAAACATATGAATATATACCTATTTGATTTTGACAATACGATTGTCAACCTACCCTACCAAGAAAGTATTGAATACCTAGACCAAAAAGAGAGTCTTGACCCTAATCTTAATTTCACCGGAATAGTAAATACTAGAAAAGATTATGTAAAATATAATAATTATGACCCCGATGGTTTGTTTATTTTATTATCTAATAGAATACATGAAGTTAAAGAACCATTAAAACTTTTACTTAATAAATTCGGTTATTATTTTGACGACTATTATTTAATACGTGATGGTGACCGTAGTAAGGGAACTCGCGTAAGAAAAATTTTAGATAAATATAAAAATTGTAAATCTATAAAGTTCTGGGAAGATAAAGATAAACACATTGACTCAGTAAAAGAGGTTATGAAAGATTACCCTGAAGTAGAATTAGAAATAATTAAAACTATATGAAAAATATATTAAACATATTAATAACAGTATTTATTTTAATGAGTAATATTACCTGTACAAGTTCACAGGGTTATTCGTTTAAGAATGGTGACGTTATTTTTCATACTTCTCTATCTTCACAAAGTCAACATATACAAGACGCCACCAATTCTAATTTAAGTCATGTCGGTATAATTTATATGAGAGATGGAAAGCCTTATGTATTTGAAGCTGTGGAGCCTGTTAAGATTACCCCTTTAGATGAATGGATTAATAGAGGAAAAGATAAGAAGTATAAAGTGTATAGAAGTGTCACACCTTTATCCAAAACTGACATTAATAAAATGTATGAATACTGTGTCAAACAAGAAGGAAAACATTACGACACCAAATTTCAATGGGACGATAGTAAAATATATTGTTCAGAATTAGTTTGGTACGCGTACAACAGCATAGGAATTCAATTATCCACACCTAAAACTTTTGGTGATTTTGAGATTGAGTCTCCTGAAATTAAAAAAGAAATTGTAAGAAGATATGGTGACAAATTTGTACAATCAGAACTAGTAGTATCACCTCAATGTATTATTGAGAGTAGGCATCTTTTTAAAATCTTCAGTAATTATTAAGCTCTGATTTTTTGTAAAGAAATGTTTTGAAAACTATCGACCATACTTTCAGGGTCAGGAAAACAATAGTTCCCCATATCTAACCCACCTTTCTCTGCAACGTCATAGACGAATGTACCACAATTAAATTCATCATCACCTATCTCTAAATCTATTGCTTTATATTTTCTTTGAGTCTTATTATTAGCCCACTCAATTGCTTTTTCTACATTAGGAATTGGTACTAAGTGTCCTTCCATCTCTAGACTCTTCCCCTCACCATATGAATTAGCTTTTATAGCGTTAGCTACCTCTTTAATATTATCTATTCTACACCTGTTACCACTTTTAGTAAACTTAGCAATTTTACCTAAATCGTATTTTAGTGTTATGCCCATACCTTGTTCAGAACCAGCATATCTACCAAATTCAAAGAATCGTACCCTACCGTCCTGTTCTACCGTAGCAACACCACCGTGACCTAGTTTACCATAAGTCCCTTCTTTACTAGTGAAATCGTTAGCCATTATAGCGGCATAAACCCTAGCACCCCAAACTTCAAAGTTACCAGCACCTTTTTCTAGTTTAGGTTCATAAGTTGGCCACGCCACAGGAATAATAAAGGTACATGTGTCTTTTTTATCTTTCTTTTTTGATATAGTAGGTTTCCAATCACCCTTATCTAATAAAATCTTATCTAATTTTCTTACAGTATCTTTAAATTTTTCACCTCCTAAACTAATCCACTCACTTTCTGATTCTATTTTACGAGTATGCCATATGTCATCTATGAGTGTATATTCCCATTTTTTATCACTAGGTAAATAAAAAATTTCACTTTCCTTTGCTAGGTTTGCTAGTTCCGTTGCCGAGGCACTTATGCCTGTAGGTTTGGGTGTTAGTTTTGCACCTAGTGTCTCCATGCTTGTTTGTTCTCTTAATATTCTTCTAATTAATCCTTTCATTTTATTTTTTCTATGTTTTCTGATGGTCTGTCAGATAAATCTATTAATTCTTTATTATCCACAATCCATACATTATCAAAGACGGGTATCATATTTCTCATATTATCTTTAACTTTTTGGTGGTATTGAGCTACCATATCATCTGGTAAACTTCTTGGTCTTTCGTCATTTCTAAGTTGTGCTAATTCTAATGGTGTTCTAACATAAACTAGTGTAGTATTAAAACCATTATCCTTCGCTAACTTATGAACATCCTTCATTACCTGTTCTTGACCACCACCCGCATCATAAACAACATTAACTGGATGATTTCTTTCGTGCTCCAAGAAACTTTTAAGAAATTTAACTGTTTTATTGCGTGGGTCAGAGGTAGTGAATGTCATGTCTAGGATTTGTTGGTATCCCTCTGGCGTGGAGATGTTTTCTTCCCAATCCTCACCCCATAATTTCTTTGCTGTCATTACCCTAATTTGGTCAACATTAAAATTTTTAACATTATCTAAATTTATTAGATTTTTAGTTATAAAACTTTTCCCAGCACCGGGACCTCCCGCAATCACCACAAAATTATTAACTGGAGAATTAAAGTTTACAACTTTTTCTTCCTTGATAATTTCTTCACGTAATATTTTTATAATACCTTTTTTCATTTAATATAAATATCTTTGTTTGGTTAAAATAATTTATGTATCTTTGTGGTATGACAGATAAATTTATAAACACAGGAATAATTAATTCTTATAAATTAATTATGGGAGAAAAAACCATGGATGAGATAGTGGAAAAAAGCACGCTACCAATTTTCTTTATTCATCCAGACGAAGACTATGACAATGAAGATTTAGATATGATGATTGAATACTTTATTACAACTGAAGAGTACGAAAAATGTGCAGTCCTAACTAACCTAAAGAAATAAATGTGAAAGAAATAGACCAGATGTTAAAACAATGGATTCCAGTAAACACCATTATAAGAGAACAATTTAGAAAAATAATAATTAAGGAAATGGCTCGCCAATTTGAAGCGGGTCTTAAAGCAAAAAATAAATAATGAACGAGAGTAAAGATTTGAAAAGAATACAAGAATTTGTGGATAGACTAAAGTCCACCAACTCAACTAATGATAAGATTGGTATTATTAAAGAGTACAAGGATGACTATATGATTAACCAGGTTTTAAAATACACCTATTCACCCTTCACACAATTTCACCTGACAAGTGCAACCGTAAAGAAGAATAAAAAATTAGAACCTAGAAGTGGGTACCATGATTTATTTTATTTGTTAGACGCATTAACTAAACGTACAATCACCGGACATGATGCAATCCAATATGTAAAAGGATATGTAGAACATATGGATGAATCACAACAAGACTTAGTATTCTGTATTTTAGATAAGAACTTAAAGACAAGAACGGGAGCGGACCTAATCAACAAAGCAATCTCAGGATGTGTTCCTACATTTAAGGTAGCACTAGCTAACTCTTATGATAAACAAAAGGGTAAAGTTAACTTCAACGAACAAACATGGTTCGCCTCACAAAAGTTAGACGGAGTTAGATGTCTTGCCATAGTAGATGAGAACGGAAAGTGCAACTTCTATTCAAGACAAGGAAAGACATTCGATACTTTAGAGGTACTTAAAAATGAAATAGAGAGTCTAAATTTATTTAATGTGGTATTTGATGGTGAGATATGTATAGTGGACGATAATGGTGTAGAGGACTTCCAAGGTATCATGAAAGAGATTAAAAGAAAAGACCACACAATTAAAAACCCAAAGTATAAAGTATTTGATTATTTAACTCTAGAAGAATTTGATAACCAAGTAAGCAAACGTACATTAAGTGATAGATTAACTACTTTTAACATGATATATAGTGAGTTTGTAAGTTTTTATTGTCCTTATAGTATTGATAAATTAGAACAGTGGAAGGTTAAATCTGAAGAACATTTTCAGGAATTAGCAGAACTTGCAACAAAAAATAATTGGGAAGGTTTAATCTTACGTAAAGATTGTGAGTATAAAGGTAAAAGAAGTAATGACCTTCTTAAGGTTAAAAAATTCTTTGACGAAGAGTATATTGTAAAAGGTATAGAGAACTCTATACACAGAATAATCGTAGATGGTTTAGAAGTTGAAGAAGAAATGTTAAGTAATGTTATAATTGAACATAAAGGTTGTGAGGTGGGTGTAGGTTCTGGATTCGACCAATCAGAAAGAAGGATGTACTTTAAAACCCCAGAACTTATAATTGGTAAGACAATAACAGTACAATACTTCGAGGAGACATTAAATCAAGATGGATGTCACTCATTAAGATTTCCAGTAGTAAAACATGTATATGAAAGTGGACGAACAGTTTAAAAAAGAATTAGCAAAAACCAATAAATTTGTAAATAAGGTCTATAAGAAGATGGACCTATACCCAAATCCGGACCCAGAGATTAATGAAACGATTGCGATGGGGCTTACTAATAATAAAATAAAACACGGATTAAGGTATTGTCCTTGTTTTATGGTAGAAGGAGAAACAAAAGAAGAAAAAAGAAAAGCCGACAATAGAGTATGTCCATGTAAACCTGCATTAGAAGTAGAATTACCAGAAGACGGCATATGTCATTGTGGGATATTTTGTACGAAGGAATATATAGAAGAATAACTATTTAAAATTACCTAAGAAAGGCCACAATTCATCACCAATAAGAACCTTAGTAACTGAAGGCAATAACCAAGGAGAAACATTTGATAATTTCATACCATTAGTTAACCATAAAAATACTTGTTGATTTTTAAGTGCTGATATCTGAGCTTCACCAAACGTACCAGCGCCCGCTGTACCGTCAAAGTTAATTAGGTTAGTATCACAAACTTGCAACATGTATAAATCTTGGTGTACAATTTGTTCCCTTATTTTTTCTTGAAATATTTTAAATTCTTCCGGCGTTAACTCGTTAGATTTCCATTTTTTAAACATATCTTTGAATTCCGTATCAGCTTCTCTCACAGTTTCTGCTCTCATAGGATTTAAAAGTACTGGTGGGGTTAACCCTTCATAACTTAACTCCCCTGTTGTCACAAGAGTAAGTAATCTTTCATCCTTCACAACATGATTAGGACCATAGAAATCCTCAACCTGAGTTCTCCAAGAAACAGCATCTTTAGCAAAATCAATACCACCACCTAAATACATTGCTTTAGGTGTAAATATACCCACAGTAGATGTAGGGTCCATAACATCTAAAATATCTATAGTATTTTTAATTTCACCCATTGACGCATTAATAAGAAAATTAGTAGCTTTATCAGTTATATATCGTTTTACCCACTTAAGTAATTTGCCTATAGTGGTCTTCGCTTTAATTTCTGGAATTCCTTTATAAGAGATTTGTTCATCGATTGTAGTGTAGTCCTCCTCAGTACCCAAATCTACCACATCCATTAAATCATCACGTAATTGTTGACGCACATCTAATGGCATCATTAATAATTCGTCTTGAATATCAGTAATATCTACTACTTCTTCTTTTAAAATTTTCTTAATTAACTTTCTCATTAATAATCTGTATCAGCTTTTTCACCTCTTATTATTTCTAGTCCAGCAGAAGTCCCAATTCTTGAAGCACCCGCATCGACCATTTTTTCTAAGTCTTCTCTACTATAAATACCCCCTGAAGCTTTAACTTTTAGGGGTCCCGCATTTAAAGACATAATGGATACATCATCGACTGTAGCACCACCTTCCCCACCATTCTCCGGTTTATAAAATCCAGTGGAAGTTTTAACAAAAACATCACTAGCTTTTTGTTCACCCACACATTCTATTACGATATCTCTAATTAAACTTGTAAGTCCAGCAATCTCATCACTAGTTAAAGCGGCAGACTCTATAATCCACTTAACCACCAAACCTTCATCCACCCCTATAAGAGTTCCCTCACAAACTTCTTTCTTAATTGTATCTAGGTCACCTTTTTGAAAGGCTTTGTAATTCACCACATAGTCTAATTCGTCCACACCATCTTTTATAGCTTTTATAGCTTCGTCGAATTTGTCACCCATCCAAGCATCACCACTAGGAAAACCTATAACAGTACCAACTAAAAGGCTAGAATCATATTCTTTAATCATTTGGTCAGCTAAACTAACAAACTCAGGCCTTATCATTACTAATTTCATGTTGTGGTCCATAGCGTCTTGTATGGTCTTAGTTATTATACGATTAGTTTCATCATCACTTATTCCAGCTTGGTCTGAAGTTTTAAGGTAAGTAGAGTCAATATAATCACCTACATTATCTTCTTCCATTAATCTCATTAACTCATTAATCCTATCTATATCTTCTTTTAGAAAGTTTTCCATTATTAATAAATATATTTAAATCTTTTAATATTATCTATGAGTATTTATAATAAAGAGATTTTAAAAAAATGGCCAGGAAAACACAATCTGAAATATTAAATGATGTCCTTACAGAACTACAGGAGATTAAAAGAGGACTACCCAACGGGGAGATAGTTTTAATACAAAAATCATTAGAGGATTTAGAAGAAGGTCAAAAGTCTCTAAAAAGTGAAATAAGAACCATCCAGAAAAGACTTTTTAATCCAGATAGTGGATTAATAGTGGAAGTAAACAAAAATACGGAGTTTAAGGACGAAAACCAACAAAAATTAAAAGCTATGGATAATCTACTATCGTGGAAAAGTAATGTGACAAAAGCTTTATGGGTGATATATTCAGCGATAATTGGTGTTATAATTAAACTATTATTTTGGAATTAATATGAAACTTTTTACCACTATTCTCGTTTCCATAGTATTAGGTAAATTAGTGTGCTACTTTTTTCACCAGAGAGACACAAAAAAATAAAATACAATTTAAAATATATCCTATTGTTTAAATAGGATTTTTTTATTATAATTAAAAAAAAGAATTATGTCAGAAAGAAAATTAAAAACAACTCAAAATACTAACGAAGAACAAATTAACAAAACTCGTGAATATATGGAGAGAATGAAAAAAACAGGTAAAGAATATAATCCAGCCCCTAAGGTGGGAAAATCAAATGATGGAAAGGTACAAAAATAAATGGTTTAGATTAACCCTAGAAAGAGATTTAAAAACCCAGGACCTGGGGGTTAACATACATTGTAAAGAAGACGGTATATACGTAACCGTACCACCCTACCCCCCAACAGGAGACGAGTTTACTGATAATTACGCTACAGAGATACTAAGAGAAGAAGCGGATACAAAAAGAATTGTAGGTAAAATAAAACATTTTATTAAAGATTATGACATTAATGTAGAACTCGACCAAGCGGTGTACGGGGATAATATAAAATTAAAACTTAAAGTAGAAAATGTGGGATAAAATTAAATTAGGTATGTTAGTATGGGGAAGTATATTTTTATTAATTTGTTTCTTTGTTACCCTAGGGATATGGGTATTATGTTCTTTATGGTGGTTAATAACTAATCAGATGATAGACCGTAATCTATTTTTACTTATTTCTTTAGTTATATCTAAATTAGTATCACTGTGTCTTTTAGGTCTAGGGTTACTTCCAGAAAAAAACAAAAATAACTTGTCTATCTAATTATAAATGTTTATCTTTGTGGTACAAATTTAAAAATCATAAAGACAATGACAAATACACAAGTTTCACTTTCACAAGACGAATTAAGGGAATTAGTCCCATCTGCATTCGCAACAACACAATCCCAAAACGTTTCTAACAAATATACTTTTATCTCTACAGCTACCGTTTTAGATGATATGAGTAAATTAGGTTGGTTACCTTTTAATGCTTCACAAAGAAAATCTAGAAAAAGCCAAGACGCTATGTTTACTAAACATCTCATTAGATTACGTAATAGTGATGTAGGGAAGGTAGGTGATTCGGTACCAGAAGTAGTCCTAACTAATTCACATGATGGTAGAAATGCTTTTACATTACACGCAGGATTATTTAGAATGGTGTGTTCTAATGGGTTAGTTATAGCAGACACAACGTTTGAACAAGTAAAAATAAAACACCAATGGTATAGTTTTGATGAGATTAGAAAAATTATGGATGGGATGTTAGAGGTAGTTCCTAAAGTAATCACCCAAGTTCAAGCCCTCAATTCAATAACCCTAAACGATGACCAACAAGTTGATTTTGCGTCTAAAGCTCTATTAACTAGATACCCTACCGGTAATGAAAACTTAAATGTTGAAGATTTACTATCCCCTGTAAGGCAAGGAGACCGAGGTGACCAACTATGGAAAATATTCAATGTAGTACAAGAAAAACTTATAAAAGGTGGTCTCGTCTTCAACAATAAAAAAGAGAAGATGCAAAAACTTAGACCAATCATTAATATTGATAGAAGAATTGATGTAAATAAAAAGTTATGGGAACTTACTGAAGATTACGTCTAATATGGAAATCATCTCGTTACACAAATTTTCACACGAAGAATATTGGACCCAAGAATACGAAAAGTTCAATACTCTTCCTCGTGGAGAAGATAATACAAACTTATTTAATGTGGGGTCTAGAGACAACCCAGACTTAGTAGTATACAAATTCAAAAAACAACATACTAATTTAACAGATGAAGAATGGAGAAAATTATGTTTTTCACCATATGTCCATACCACACTAAAAAGAATTACCGTAGTTGTAGAAAAAGTAATGGAAGAAGGAATAACTAAAAAAGTAAGGATTAGTAGATATTTTACAATTAAGGGAAGGAAATGTGGAGCAAAATATTTTTGGAAACAAAGAGAGATAGTTCACATAACTTTTGATTTGGTACATCATAATGTATACAAGACCACCACCAACTACTATGGTAGAAAAAAGAATACCACAGTAATGAAAAACCCATTCAAGTACTGGAAAAAAGAACACTTCAATCTACAGGAAATAGAACATGATTTGGATTTAAGTGAAAGAACTGTACTAAACAACCTCAATAAGTTTATTGATAATCCTAAGTACTGGGAGAAAAAAGATAGATTAAATGTAGAATTACATAAATGTAGACAAGCCTTAATTAGAGAATTATCCAATAAAGACATAAGATTTAATATAGAATTAAATAAGAACCAAAAGATTATAGAAATAGCGAGTGTCTGGTTTAGTAAGGTGAGAGGTATTAAAACCCCCAACAAGTGGATGCATTACTTTATATATAATTACCCAGGAATTAAACCACTAAAGAAAAAAGGAAATAACCTTATACAAACCATACTGAAAGAAGAAGGAATATACTCCAAATACGCGGTAAAACTATTTAACACCCATAAAGATATTAAAGTACCATCCTATCAACTCATGTTGGAGGTGTTAGGCATACATATATTAAGGGAGTTAAACCCTATACTACTCACACAACCATATAACTTAGGATGGCAACTCAATTTAGAACTAACCACCCAAGAGAAAAGAAATTTTGTACTTATTTTAAATTCTTTATTAGACACAAATAATCAACCCTTACAAGAGATTAATATGGTAGTTTCGGATATAGTGAGTGACCATCTTGGTAGACTAAAACCTAGAATGAAAGCAGCAGGACTTAACCCAAAATTTAAAGCTACTACTTACGAAGAGTTTGTTGAAGAACATCTAGAGTGGACAAATCTAGTAGATGAGATTAACAATACAACAATTATAACTCATATATATGGTAAAGATTTTTTAAATCATATACAACAACCAATAACCATTGATAATAAAACAATGACACCAGTAGTTCTTAGAGACACGTATGAATATAGAGATGAAAGTCATATACAATCTAATTGTGTTAAAACATATGTAGAATACCAAGATACATGTATAATATCTTTAAGAGACGAAAATGATAAAAGGATAACTAATGAGTTCGTACCTATGGGTAAATCTAAAAAGATGGTTAATGTACAAAGTAGGGGAAGATTTAATGGTAAAGTTTTAGGAACCGATTTACAATCCTTTATAGAGCTATTAAATTTAAAGATGAAAAAGGCTTGTAAAGAAGGGATTTACAAAAAGAATCAAGTTATTAAAGAATGTAAGTTAACCGGTAAATTACAAGATGTTAAATCACGAGGTAGATACAATTATGGAATGATAGAGGATTTACCATTTTAAACTAAACACAATGAAAGAAGAAAAAATACAATATTATGAAGGTGTGTATGTGGACGAATTTCCACTCGGGTCATACTTTAGAGATAAATTCAATACTATACCTAGTACTTTAAAATACGACTATCCCTTCAAACACCCCCAACTAATTAAGTACTTAACAACAAATCAACACCTACAGGAAATAGCGATATATGAGGTGACAGGTGGTAAGAATAAGAATAATGCAGGAACTGTAAAAATATTCGAATCTAAACAACATCAGCAATTTTTATTTAGAATTGAAAATGTAAAGGATGAAGAGGAAGGTTGGCTTAGTATTTACTACAAAAATAGAACTCACCTAGAAGGTCTATTAGAGGATATAGAAAAATTTAAAAGTGAAAATTCTCATAGAAAAGTAGGGTTAATAGTTCGTGATGAATTTGGACTAACATTACAAAAGTTTGACATAACCACCAAAGAAGAGATAGACCTCAATAAAAATTATAATAAAGGGTTCAAAGAAATATCAAAAAAAATAGTAAGGAAACTTAATGAAAAAAATGGGAAAGGGATAATTTTATTGCATGGAGAACCAGGTACTGGGAAGACTACTTATATTCGTAACCTAACTAGACTTTTACATAAAGAAGTTATATTTGTACCTAATAATATGGTGGATACATTAGCTACTCCGGAGTTTATACCATTTATGATGAAATACCCTAATTCCGTACTTATAATAGAAGATGCAGAAAAGGTCGTTAGAAATAGGAATGGAAATGGAAATGAGACAGCAGTCTCTAACTTACTTAATTTAAGTGATGGGATATTGGGGGACTGTCTTAAAACACAAATACTCGCCACATTTAATACGGAGAGACAATTGATAGATAGTGCTCTTCTAAGAAAGGGTAGACTTATAGCAGAATACAAGTTTGAGAATTTATCAGTGGACAAAAGTAATAAGTTACTTAAATCATTAAAAATAAATTATAAAACAAAAGACCCCATGCCATTATCGGACATATATAATTATAAAGATACGGTAGGTGTAGAAAATAACATAAAAACTAAAATAGGATTCTAAAATGACAAAAAAAATTCACGTATACTCAACCAAAGACTGTCCATATTGCACAGAATTAAAACAAATGTTAGATAACCATCTCATATCTTATGAAGTTACAGATGTAGATGAAGAAGAAAAAGAGTGGGATGAAATGTGTAAAACACTTAACATAGAATTCGTACCAACAGTAATAATTGTGGATGAAGACGCAGATACCGCAAAACTTCTAACCCCCGACATTCATTTTGATGAGATACAAGAATGTTTTGACCAAATACTAGAAGAAGTTAGATAATATCAGATATTTATATTTGATGTCAAACCAAACTAACATAGATTTATTCAAGAGATTCATAAAAGATTTCTGGCCTAAACACCGTAGCCAGTTATATAGTAAGTTATATAATACCTACCATCCCTCAGCATATTCAGAAACTTTTAATAGACCAAGTAGTAACTTTGAGGATGCTTTGGAGACTCTTGCAGATGCAGTTCATGAAGGGAAAAAATTAGGGCTTGTAGATTCTAGTGTGGATTGGTCGGACATATATCATTAT
>Ga0209756_1001944_pt1 | contig 18411 bp, 25 predicted proteins | sample ETNvirenome_6_85_FD_184071 | JGI IMG/M metagenome (GOLD analysis project Ga0209756, IMG submission 184071) | Marine viral communities from the Pacific Ocean - ETNP_6_85 (SPAdes) (version 3) | ecosystem: Environmental > Aquatic > Marine > Oceanic | place: Pacific Ocean | collected 2013-06-19
CTTTCTAGCTTGCAGGCTTCTTGGTTAGTTTCCAAATCTATCAGCAATCTGGCAGCGGCTTCAGTATTAAACAGAGTGCCAGTAAATGGAGCTGGATCTCCTTTTTCAACGGTAGCTACTTGTTCGTCTGCATAAGCTACCAAAGGAAAGAAAATTGCTTGAACAGTAAATGTTAAACAAGCTAAATAAGCAATGAAATTTTTCATGTGCTAAAAGTAATAGAAAGAGTTACTTTAGTAAACCAGCATGTTTTTGCCAAGCTTCAAAAAGAACATCATCTTTAGTTTTCTTGTTCTCGCCCTTAAGGGTAATTTTTTCTGTGGGGTTAGTGCCTTTTCCAAATAGATCGCCAGCCCATGGAACTTTTCCGTGTTTAGATGCTCCGCGTACTCCTGGCGGCGCTAAGCGAGTGAGATAGTTATCTAAATCACCTGTAGATACTCCGCTAAAACCCATCTTCTCAAAAGCAGCTATTATCTTTTCTTTCTCTTCTTTCTCTAGACCCTCAGGAATTCCGCCGCCAGCAGCCTCTACTTCTTCATCCGATATCTGCGCTTGCTTTGTAGCATATTTCTCCATGCCTTTTAAAGATTTTGCTCCAGTGGCTGGACCCTCAGCTTCAGCGTCGCAGCCCTCAATATCTAAATGACCTTTTCCAGAACCCAATGGTTCGCAAATAGCATTTCCAATAGGTTGTCCATCCACTTCCACTCCCTCTGGATCAAACGGATCCGGCGGATGATAAAGATGAATCTGATCAAAACCAGCACCCTCCATTGCTTCCAGCGCAGCACCTTTATTTTTAATAGTACCATCTGCCCCGATTTCAGGGCCGGCTTTAAAAATGCGATCAACTTCCGATTGGGCTACTCTTCGTCCTCCAGTAGAGGCTCTATGAAGATTAGCTATTCTAGTTCTTTCTGCAGGTTGATGGATATAAACACCGATGATTTTAAGAGCGTCGAATTCAGGGTCTTCTTTCATTTGTCCAAGGGCTGAAATTCTAGAAGTATCAGCAGTAGATTCTCCCGCTTGGTCTGCTAAATAAACCGTAGCATAAGGAGTGCTTCCAACCTCTTCAGTAGATAACATACCCTGCAACTCTTTCTTTACGTCGCTCATATAACGGCCTGCTGCTGCAGCTCTAATACCGAGAGTGGGTGAACCGTCGTCTGGGCCCATCATCTCATTTACTTCTCCGCTTAGACCATCAAGCTCTTTAGAAAAACCTCTTGCCTGAGTAAAGAAATCTTGCGTTTGTGGAAATCCAGCAAATTCTTCAGCGCCACCGCCAGATTCTAGTTTATCAAAAGCAGATTTACTCAAAATATCCGCTATTGAAAACTTTTTGCCAGATTCATTGACATGGAAATATTCTTGAACTACACTATCGAAGCTTTCTCCGCCAGCAACTCTCTTAGAAATTTCATTATAAACTGCAGGAGCCATTTGCCCGGTGGTTATATTAACCATCGCAGCATCTTCTTCTTGAAAGTGCTTACTTCCTTCGTCTCCGATGTCATCAAGCCAGTCTTCAAAATTCTGCTCTACACCACCAAGGAAGGTTCCTATATCTTTCTTAGCGGCACCTTTTCCAGCCGCGGGCGGCCCATAGAGAACTACTAGAGTAATAGGTTTGGCTCCAGCTGCTTGAGCTTGCTTTGCTAATTCTTCTTGCTCTAAAAGAATGCTCATGTACTCTTTTAGAATAAGCTTTTTAAAATTTTTAGAATCGATTTTTTTGGTTTTTCTGAAACCGTAAACTTCCATTAAAGATTTTGTTGACATTTTTAACCTTAAAAACTTAATCGTTTGTATGAGTATATATTTCGAAGCCAGTGATTAATGCCAATCTACGAGTAATTTCGTCTGGATCGCCATCATGCTCTTTTAGTATTTTTTCTATTTCTTTTCTTTTGCTTTCAGCCAGATCTTCTTTTCTTTTATCATATTCTGCTTCTATCTCTTTCAAACTATCGAAATATCTTTTTTGAGCTTCTTCTCTAGATGTAATTTCTTTTTCTCTAGCTTTTTCAATAGCTTCTATTTCTTTTTCATAGTCGCCGGTGATTCTTTCTAGAATTTTTGATATATCTGCAGACCTTCTAGTGATTATCATAATAGCAATAGGAATAGCGGCGCCCACAAAAAGCTTCCAATTCTTTTTGCACCAAGCCCAAGCTTTTTTTAGCCAAGTCTTAAAAGCTAACCAAGTTAAACCGCTAATCATCTTTTCCGTGCTTCCAAGATAGTGCTGCGTCAATGACGCTTTGCCCACCAATATATACAATAGCAATCATACCCCAAGTATCAGATGTAAGATCAGACCAAATCATTAAAGCAGTAGCAGTCGCGAATACAGTAAATTTCCTAGAAATAATCTTTCCAAGAATTCTATCAATGTAACCAGTACGCATATTATCTCCCTTCAAATATCAGTTATAATAACTATACTGCTTAGTTGGGAACTATACTGCTTAGTTGGGAATGTCATCATCCTCATCTCTAAAGGTGAATCTAAAACCTGACGGTGATGAGGATGAGGATGCACCTAAAATCTTCTGCAGGCTTTCATAAACAATGCTCAAGTCTGAAGCCATGGTTTGATTTGCAGTAACTAAAATATTCATCATCACTTGCGACTCAGAGTGATGGTTTTTTAGTGTAATGATTTCTTCTTTTAGTTTTTCTATCTCTGATTTCATTATTTGAATTTCTTCTTTTTCAGATGATATAGACCCAGAACCAAAAAGTCTGCTAAGCATTACTATCTCCTAAAGGATTATCTTCCTTGATGGCATCAAAAATAGATTCAGCATCTACTGAGCTGATTTGCTTTGTAGATTTAGCCACTTTTTTATTATATTCAATTTCATTTAAAAGGTTATTAAGATATTCATCGCCATCTACTAGCTGCACAGAGAAATACTCTATCACCTCTTGCATTGATAGACCTTTTTTAAACAGAAGAATTCTTAACTCAGAATGAGTAGACTTAGCAAGATTAATATGAACTGATTTTCTTAATTGAAACCTGCTCATAAATCACGCGCCGCCCATGTCTCCGCCGCCGCCACCAGCACCTTGTGCTAACGGTACTTCTATTTGATCTACCATCTCTACTGCCTGAGAGCTGAAATCTAATCCATGTCTCACTCTCAAAATCTCCTCAAAAGAAGCTGCGATCTCATCTCCATATTTTTCCTGTAAGAAAGACATAGCCTTATTGAATATTGCATTTTCAATATCTAAGAGAACATCATAGTTTTGAATTAGTCTAAAGACGTCATTAGCAAAAGTTTCAATATCTAATGTAGATTCAGAGACTACTATTTCTTCTTCTTGCTCAACTAACATTTTAGATAGAGGGCGCTTCCACCACTCTAGCGCTACCATCACGTCAGCCTGTTCTTCTTCTTCTGAAAATGCTTCATCTGCAATCGCAGCGCTCTTTAGAGAGTTAGCTTCAAAATCTAAAAGCATGCTGTCTAATTGGGCATCTAATTGTTTTCCCAGTCGGACTTCATCACCAGCTTCGATAGCGACTTCCTCTTCAGCTTCTGCACCTTCTTCACCAGCTTCAGCATCTTCAGCAGCTGCTTCTCCCTCGTCTTCAGCCTCTTCATCTCCGCCTTCTTCGTCGCCCTCGTCTTCAGCCGGCTCCTCATCAAACAAGCCCTGCTCTAAAATAATTCTAGAAAGCGGAAGCTTCCACCAAACCATTTCTGCTAGACGTTTTTTGATGTTTTTCATTTTAAAACCTTTTCGATTCTTTCAGCTTTTTTAAATCTTTCTTCGATTTTTTCCCAATTAAGCTCTTTCATCATAGCGAAAACATATGTTTTTCTATCATCAAGATAGTCTCTATAATAAGCATGCTCCCAGCAGTCTATCACAAGAACTGGATAGCAATTTAACGGTACGTTTAAACTGTGCAAATCTACTACTACGTTCATATAACGATTTAAAAATCCATTATATACGGTAATCGCCCAGCCGTCTCGGCTGGCTAAACAGCAAGCAATAAAATCTTCTTGCCATGCATCGAATGTTCCAAAATCTCTTGCTAGACGCATATAGGATAAAGAATCCATAGTAATGCGAGATCCAGGATCTGCAATATTTTCAAAATATAACGAATGCAAAAAAGAAGCGTTAGTGTTATAGGTCTCGTCTATCTTAAGAGATCTAAATGCAGAATGATTAGGATTTGCGGATTCTCTATCTGCCGTATCTAGCTCAGCGCTTACTTCATTTAAAGCACTAACGTATCTCTCAAAAAGCTCTTGATGAGCCTTGTTAGTCTTAGAGCTTAATAAATCTGTATTTAGATTAAACTTTCTAGCTTGCGTGACGAAAGCTTCATTTAGTTTATCTTTATTTTTCGGTAATCTGAGATCGCTTCTAATCGATTCTATAATATCTTTAGTATCAAATTTACTCATTTGACTTCGTACTCCTTTTCAAACTCTTCTTGATCTATGACGAATAGAACTTCTTCTTCCTCTTCGCCCGGCGTTATAGTATCTTGTACCGTTATGGCTTGCGCATCAGTCGGAATTTGCGGTGGTAGTGATTTTTGTGGTATGGAAACGTCATCTTCGTCTAGTTGCTCAGCTTCATTCGGTGGAGCGCCAAGAATCTCTTCTTCGCCAGGAGCATCAAACCTTGGAGACTCTGGAGAGCGAAGTACTATTCTTTTATCCATCACACGATCGACAGTATATTCATACCCGCTGTCTTTATGCGTTACTTTTAAATCTTTAGAGACTATAGGGTTTCCTTCTTTGTCGAACATATCAACTTCAGAAAGAGCTTCAAATAATCTCTTTTTATATTCTCGTCTAGCAACAGAAAGAAAAATATTTTTTTCTAGCATCATAGTCCAGCCAACCTCATCCATCTTGAAATTTCCGCATCTTCTTCTGGCTGGAATAAATTCTCCACTAAAACTTCAGCTTGCTTGGGGGATCTATCAAAACTCTCTTCGAAAATCTTAGATCCTGCAGCTTTATTCATAGCAATTCTAAATGCCCTTCTAGATTTTGTTGCCTTATTTCCCTTTCCAGTGATATCAGGAAAAGACTTAAGAAGTGAAGTAAGCTCCATTTTTCCGAACGGTAAGCTGCCAAGACCTGCTTCATCAGCCATTTCTTCAGCTTCGGCGTTTTCTTCTTTTGACAGCTCTTCTTCGGGTGGTAATTCTGCATCACCATCCTCGCCTTCCTCGCCTTCTACCTCATCTTCTAAGGCAGCAACAGCATCTTCTGGAGACTGCTGTCCACCCTCTACTGCTTGATCTAATTTTTCTGCTGCAGCTTCTCCCTCTTCTCCAGATGTTTCCAGCGCCTTAGCTAATTCTGGGTATTTTTCTTTAATAAACGCGAGGAGGTCAAACTCTGGTCGTTTTTCTGCTTTACTTGGATCTCCCTCTTCTCCTCCGCCACCAGCTTCGTCGCCAGTTTCAATTTCGCCCGGCTCGGCTTCACCTATATCTTCTAATTCACCCTTAGGAGCTTCGTCTATTTCATCGCTAACTTCTCCAATAGAGATAAGGTCGCTAAGCGATAAGTTTTTAGCCGCTTCCTCTGCAAATTTCGCAGAATCGAACTCTGGTATTTCGGCTCCCTTAAGCTCAGCTCCAGCATTTTTAAAGAAATCAGTCATCCTAGATAACATTCCAGGGCGGGCTGATTTAAATGCTTTAGTGAAAGCTTGCTTCATTAAATCTGGCTCTAAGCCGGCTTTTTCAGCCGCCTGCGCCAAAGGTGTATCTATGTTATCTTTATCAACCTTATCTCCAAGCTCCCCTCCAATTAACTCAGCAGCTTTAGTCACTGTAGTTGCGGCGGTGGAGGCTTGGCTATAAATTTTAGCCACAGCTTTTAAAGCTTGAGATAGATCTACTTTTCCACCAAAAAACTGCTTAATAGTGCCCATTACTCCATCTGCATCTTGCAGATTAAGGGCAGAAGCAAAAGCTGAGCCTTTTTCTACAGCTGCATTGGCTTTATCTAAGAAGCCCTGCAGAGATGTAACTTTCGCGCCAACGGGAGCTAATTTTTTAATCACGCCTTTAATATCTTCTAAAGAAGTCTTTAAAGCTGCTAAGTCCTCTTGATTAACTTCTTCAGTCACTAAGAACCTTACAGAGCCTTCTTGCAGCATAAAACTAGCCGCATCTTCTGGCTCCATAAGCTTCAAAAATATTTCACAAATTCTTTCTTCTGAAACTCGGCTCATTCTTACCTCGTGTATTCATGCTACACTGCATTACTAAAATAGCATTATTACATATTATGCTGAGGCTTAAAATGGCCTACCTTAATTCCTGAAGATTGCAATATTTTCACTCCAGAGCAGTCCCTATACTCCTCAGCATATAAAACTTCGTCAATACCGGCATTAACGATAGCCTTTGCACACATTCTACATGGAGATAGAGTAAGGTATAATTTTTTACTCTTAGGGTTGTTGTAGTCCATTTTAAGTAGAGCGTTAATCTCTGCGTGAAGCATTCCAGATTCACCAGGCGTTTCTGATTCTACTTCGTTAGGGCCTCCTGCATAATTACCATTATAGCCAACTGCTAAAACCTGACTGTTATCAGAAGTAACTACAACAGCGCCCACCTGAAATCTTGGGTCATACGACCTTTGAGATATTGTGTGCGCGAAAGACATCCATATTTGATTCCAGCTAGGTCGGCTCATCTTGTTTGACTTTGGGCTTGGGTTTAGCTACTCTCTTTTTTCTTACTGGCTTTGGCTTATCAAATAAATCTTCTACGTGTTTATTTTTTGGAAGCTGAAAGCCTGCAGCTTTCTTGTGGCCGCCGCCACCAAATTTCTTTGAAATTTCTGAAACATCGACAGTTTCATGAAAAGCTCTAAGCGAAACCTTAGTATGATTAACTTCATGATCCCAATACCAAATCATAGCAAAATCACAGTCTGGAGCCAATCTAGCTCCAATTTCTGACATCCAGTGCGATGAGTTTACAACCAACACATCTTTTCCGTCCAGCTTTCTTTTTTGAGCTTGTTCACAAACTTTTTTGACTACCGTCTTAGAATAAGCAAGAATAAATGAACCACGCTTTCGAGCGTCATCGAAAACAGAGTCATCTTCAAATTTTTCAAATTCTTCAAATTCAAATGGGACCATATCAAAAGCTGCACTAAACTCTTTCGAATATTCAAGCTCCCAAGTCCAAAGATCGCGATCTTGAATATATCTGATAAATTTAGGGGGCTCTTTACCAGGATGAAACCACTCCCAGCTTAATATAGCACCGCTCTTTGTCATATCAAAATGAGTGTTTGATATATCGTGCAGCTCTACCATTGCAGATTTGTGGTGATCTATAACAAGTAAAGCTGTTGCGCTGTCTATCATCTTTTTAGTTGTAGCGTTATCAAAGGAAAAATCTAAAATTACTACATTTTTTCCTTTTACGTCTGGTGGCGGTGTACCGTGCTTGCAGGCGTGATATTCTGCCCGGTTTCCGAGAAGTTTCCAAGCTGAATATGCTGCACCAAAACCATCCGTACAATCGGCATGGTAAATAACGCAGTCAACAGCTGATGGTTCTAGAATGGCCATTTTTTAAATTCCTATTAGAATTTTATTCATTTTCTATTGATTTTTCATTATTTTGTGTAGAATTTCTACCATAATCATCTTCAACTCTAACAAGAGATATATCCCCAGCGTTCCCAATCTCAAAAACTTCGCAATCTTCAATAGCCTTTATTCTATAAGGGCAGCCAGCTTGCAAGCAAATTAACTCTCCCTCATGAAGAATGGTGGTTTTCATTGGAAATAACTCTGGGCTTTCTAAAGTATGCTCATCTCCGTGAGTTACTTCTGCTACGCCTTTTCTTAAAAACAGTACTTCATCTTTCTGGGTATAGTATTTTAAACTAGTTCTTTTTCCCGCATTAATAAACAAGCATTTACCGTTTATCCCTCTTAGCGCACCCCACGTATACTCATGACCCCAGGGGGTATCATTTTTAGTAGACCGGGATTTCCAAGAGGTTTTATAATCATCTGTGATTTTCATGCTAAGGCCTCTTATTATATATTTGTATTTATTTAGAAATATCAACTTGAGTTAAGTTGGTAAAGTGATTCCAGCACCTTGGTTCATACAACTCTGACCCTCCAACCTCAATTTCATCCTCTGGGCGGCCGCCAGTTTTTGTCGTAAAAAATGCATCTTCTCCGCAAATAGTACACACCGCTGGACAAATTTCTATTTTAGTGGCCCAGGGCATGAGAGTTTCTACCTCCTCATAAGAATTACCGGTGGACGCTAATTGAAGCGTAGATGCTAAAACTGTTATGCCAGATTTGTAGAGATTAATCAAAGAATTTCCAGAGCCTGGAATCATAAACGCTTCATCTACAGCTACTACATCCGGATTCTCGGCGAAACGGGATACTCTTGCCTCTATTTCTGCTCCATTAGATACTCTTACAGCTTCTATCTTACCGCCCATATGAGTATTAATAGAAGAGGCGCTATACCTTTCATCTAGTTTGGGCTTAAAAGCTACAATATTTTTTCTTTGATGATGATACCTGTCAAGAGAAGCAAGAAGTCTAGTAGTTTTTCCACCAAACATCGGACCCACAAAAAGAATAAGGTCAGGATTCTTCATCAAATCCCCACCAAGTAAATGTTTTTGAAAGACCTTCCTCTAGTCTAACTACTGGAAACCAACCAAAATCTTCTTTCGCAGATTCAATATCTGCCAAAGTATTCTTCACGTCTCCAGGGCGCCAATCAGCATTTCTAACTTGAACTCCTTCAAATTTATTCTTAAATTTTTCTAAAATTTCATTATTAGTAATGGTAGTGCTACTTCCGATATTATATGCTTGTCCGGCAAACTTTTCTTCTCTTGTCGCAGCAGCTATATTAGCGCTTACTACGTCGTCTACGTAAACTAAATCTCTAGACTGAGTGCCGTCACCATCACTTCTAAGTGGAAGCTTATTATGAACCTTGTCACACCAAGCCGCTATAGCTGTAGAATATGGTGAATCTCCATATTGTCCTGGACCATAAACGTTAAAATATCTAAGAGAGACAAAGTCCATATTATAAATGGTGCTATAAAGCCTGCCGAGTTCTTCTACTTGCATTTTTTGAAGTGCATATGGACTTACTGGATTTTTACCGCAAGCTTCAGTGGTTGGAAGTTGCCATGGCTCACCATAAACGGAAGAGCTAGAAGAAAATACGAATCTAGTGATATTATCAATAGCATGCGTCATCAGCTTAAGAGTTTTCACCACGTTGACGTCATAAGTTTGAATTGGATTTTGTACTGAGTATTCTACTCTTGGTAGAGCTGCCATGTGAAAAATGTAATCATACTTTTTATTCACTATATTTGCAACCACTCCGTCACAAGCAAAATCATCTACGATTACTACCACCTGCGGCTCTCTTGGATCTTTTTCTCTATTATAGCTTCCGACCAAGAAAGAAGTAATGGTTCTGATGCTTAAATCTGAAAGCAGATCTAGATGTCCATTAGATAAATCATCTACTACGTCTACTGTCCATCCTTGCTCAACTAATTTATGTGTGAGGTTGGAGCCTATAAACCCACAACCTCCTGTTACTAAAGCTCTCATTTTACTATCCTTTGTTTAATGTTGTCTTGCTTGACAAATGGTTCATCATGATATTCTAATTCGTTTCTTAGGAATTTTAAAACTTCTAAAGTCATATCCCTTGAAGTACATGCTGGAACATTTTGCGCCAGAACATTCAGTGAAGCTCCAGCGTCTAAAGAAAATTTAAAATCGTGGGGTAGTCCCATCAAATGCATCACCTCTCTAACAGACATAAACCTTGGGTGTTTAGGATGAGTAATGCCTGTCAAGTTTCTTCCAACTAGAGCGTTGCAAGTTTCATAATAATATGCTGGTGATCCATCCATGAATCTTCCGCCGGCGGCTAGTTTTTCTCTTATCTTCTTAAGTCTTAATATCTCTTTAGAAGAAACGTATTTATTTTCTAACCAATCGATACACTCATCTAATAATCCGTTTTCAGTAATAAAAGTGTGATAAGAATGAACGCTGCCTCCGTCATATTTTTGTATGAATTGTTCGTGGGTTAAATCAAATTTATTCATTATGAAATTATAAGCTAACGAGCTTTCTTCTAGTGGTTTATTTCTCACAAATTCATTTTGAGAGCTTGCATCTTCGGGGATTTCTTCTAAGTATTCAACTAAGTTTTTCCTTGGTCTATTATAATAATTGAGAATTGGCGGATTCTCAGCATCCCAGAAAAAATAAAAAGTTCTCAGCCTGTTTTGAGGTATTCCGTGAAGAGAGGTAGTAGTTCTATAAAGAGAAAATGAATATCCATGATTTTGTGCTTTTTCTATCAGCGCTTCGCGTACCCACGCGCCCATATTAGTAAAAAGGCCTGGGGCGTTTTCACCAAAGTACACTCTTGGTTTAATCTTTCCAAGCACGATATCAGCAGTTTCAAACATCCATTTGTTGCTTTTATCTCTCACCTCTTTAGATTTAGAAGTGCTAAGCAGACTTAAGCCAGCACAAGGACAAACTGAATTTATAAAATCTAATCTCCCTTCTGGCAACTCTTTTACTTCATCTAAATTTATTCTTGGAATTTCTGGCCAGTGATCTAAAAGATGCTGCTCATTTTTATCAAATGCGGAATAACTTAAATGATATTTTGGCAAAGTATTAGTAGCCATGTGGCAGCCCACTGCGCTACCGCCAACAAGCGGGATTGCCGTACTCCATTTAACTTCTCTCATTTGTTACTCCTTAATATCCTAAGCTTTCAGAAAACTCTCTTAACATTCCATAGCCACTTTCTTTACTAGCTAAATTAATTTTTTCTAAAATGTCGTGATTTTGTTGTAAGTGAAGCCCAGGCTTACCCATAGTTTTTTCAGTTATATGATTAGCTTGAATCAGGCTTTTTTCATCTTGCCAGCTATGAAAATGGTTTTCAATACCTTTTGGATAGCTCGAAGATATTTTGAAATTGTTTTCAATGCTCGTAATTTCTAGTATTTTTTCAGTCTCTGTCGCAGAGGCAGAAACTTTCATCAACTCTGCAATAGCAGCTAATCTAAGAATATCTTTAGAAAAATAATCTTCGTATCTAATCCACAAAATTTTCCTTTTAATATCCTCATCTTCTTTTAATTTTTTCATTATACCTTGATGCTCTAATATATTTTTTAAAGCATCATCATGCTCTAAATTCCCGTGCGTATTAAAATTTTTTGTTGCGCGAGCTAAGAGAGAAATGTAACACTCAATAGGGTTCCTGTAGGTGTAAACAACGGGATCGGTACCTGGAATATACTTGTGAGAGTACAGTGGCCACGGAGCTACATCTACCGGCTTTTGATCCGGATCATCTTTTTCATACATGATGCCAGGACCTTCAGCCCACCAAGTTGGCTCTGGCGGAGCTAGCTCTCTTACTACTTGCCACACCATTCTTGATGCTGAGCGCGGCATACCGATGCAAACAGGAATATCCATGTTTTATCCATTCATAGTATAATGTCTGCCATCTTTAGTCAAAATATCTCGCTTAGTAAGATCTTTCATGATCTTCCAAGTCTCTTTCCAGTTTGTCCTGACATCAAACATCGAGGCTAAGTCATTTTCTTGTAAGTCTTTTAAGACTTGGTTATGTGTGCAAGGGCAACCGACTCTAGATATTGAATCTAGAACAATCTTTTCTTTTGAAGATATTGTACTATCGCGACCGTGCGGCCCTGGAAGTGGGGGAGGAGATTCTGGCACTTTTGGCTTTTCTTTCTTTTCCTTTTCCTCTTCGCTTGCATGTAGTGGAACCATTTCTGGTTCATTCTTTTTTCTAAAAATATCCATAATAGTATTCATTAATGACACTCCTTTTTCCTCCCTTTCGGTAATTGTTTTAGTTATTTTTTTTGGCTTGCAACTATCTACTCTAGCTACCTTCCTTCGAGATATAAGCTCTGGATTAGATCTTAATCTGCAATATACTGAATATTGGCATAAGCTTACTTCGGTACCATAAGATTTTAACTCATTTTGCCGATCTTTAAAAATGGTAATTCCATAAGAGTTGGTATAATTCCAAAGAGATTTATCAAACTTAAGATTTAATATCTTGTGCTGATTCTCTCTAATCCAAACTACCCTATCTCCATAAGAAATTTTGCGAGTGCTTAAGCCTGGAAACATTCTATCTAAAGTTTCTCTAGCGCCCGGACCCGGAGCGACAAAGGTGTCGTCATGAGTAAAGTTTAATGCTGGATTTACAGAGTTACTAGTAGAGCAGTGATAACCATAATATTCACCAATGTGCGTTTCTCCTGTCAGGTACTTGAAAGTTTCTTGAAGGTTGGTAGAATTTTTTATTCCTTCCATCACCGTGCAAGAATCATTGTGCTTTGATTTCACGTGAGTCCAAGATGCAATCCACTCAGAGACGTTAGACCACGTTCCTTTATCTTTGTGGCGAGCGTTTCCCTTATACCAGCCATTTACGAACCTTCGTCCGGCCGTTTGAATGCTAGTGTGTAATTCGGTAGTTCCCCAAACTGATTTCTTTTTAAGTTTCGCTTCTCTAGCTAGCTTCCTGAGGTGCTTAGTATATTTTCCAACTTTTCTCGTCTTCTTAAAAGCTATCTGTTCGTTTCCAAGTCTTACAAAATCAATATGGGCGAGCCGTGGGTCTGCTATTCCAGTTAGCACAGAGTGAACACCTCTTGCTCCGTAAAAGTGAGAAATGGTAGTATTGCCTATTACGTCTCTCCAGTCCAATCCAGGGACACTCACAATATTTTCCATAATATAAACCATACGATCATCCGCCGTTATTGAAGGGTGGAAGTACTCAACTTCCAGCCCAAGGGCGGGATCGCCACTGCTGTTATATTTTGGAATAATTCCTCGTTGGAAAAGAGTTCTCTCGTTTACTTTCCTAACAAATCTCTCATAGTCCTTTAATACAGAGCGATCTATAGACTTATGCAAGATCTTGTCTTTATCGCTCCCAACCGGAATATGGCGTTTTCCATACGGTGGTAAATATTCAGCCATCTAAATCCTCTAAATGACGACGATTCTCTTTCTTTACGTGGGGGTTATTAACGTGAATCACCTCTGTTGGCATTCTCCACGTGTCCTTAACCTCTCCTAAATTTCGTTCAATTTCGGCTTTTTGGACTTCATCATCTTCGAAAAAATACTCAATGCACAGCCCGGCCCTCCACAACAGCTTAATAGTTTCAGCCTTGTGAAATCCAGAGCCTGTTCTAGATTTGTCCTCATAATGACACTGGTTAAAAAATACTGGGTTGTGAATTCCATTCTTACGGAGAAACGCAAGAGTCTCTGGAGCTTCTTCGAAGCTCCGGCCCGTAATAATCACATCGCCCGGGCCCGGGTGGATTCCGCATGCTCCATCGCCCAAATGAATCACTCCATCGATATCAAAGCCATTTACTGTCATATAACCCATTATTTTCTCCTGAATAGAAAATCATTGTGCCTCATTTTCCCAAAAAACTTAAATCCCTTTACTTCTCGGTCCCATTTGCTTTCTGGAAAATACTTGTCTGGATATTTCATGCTTACTTTAGAGAAACTGTGAAACTCAATAGCGAACTGCTTGACGTATTTTGGTATGACTTCCATCGCATCTAGTATGTCGTACTCTTTTCCCTCAATATCCATTTTCACAATATCTGGCCGATATTCCTCTAACAGCTCGTTAATATTGTAAGCATCTACAGTAATCTTAAGATCGGAGCTATTTCTGCGCGGGTGGATGGAGCTCGAGCTAGAGCTTCTTTTAGAATCAGCGTAATAGAAAGTTGCTTTACCAGTCGGGCCTTCTGTTACGGCGGCATTTAGGTTAATCGCCTCTGGAGCATTTATACACAGTATTTGATGATTGTGTGGACATGGTTCCAGAGAAATCACCTTAGATGCGCCGGCAGCGAGAGCCATTCTCGTAAAGCCTCCGCAGTTACCGCCTAAATCTAATACAGTTTTTCCTTTTAGCGCCGTAAATCCTTCATAATGATTTAAAGAATCATTTACCATTCTTCGATCAAAAGTATCTTCCCTCACCCAATAGCCATTTCTAGAATTATAAACTATCTTACACTCTACTATGCCTTTGGTGTCGAAGTCATACCTCTTACCCACTTCCCCATGCACTTTAGGATTGGAGAGTCTGCTCATTAATCTATTTCCTTATTTCCTGCTGGACATGAAAGATAAAGTTCTTCTGCACTATACGGCGAAGTTTGTCGTTTCGTAAACCGCGTGAGATTTCTTTCCGAGAGAGCCTCGCATTCATACAGTGTTTCCGAGAACATGAGTTGCTGAGGCGGAGTCTTTTGCGTAAACGCAGAAGGTCCGCGAAGCGCCCCGACAATTCCCATTTCTCTAGCTACCTTAAGATAGCGAACTGCATCAATAACAACTCCACCAGAATTTGGAGAATCTATTACTGAAAGCTGAGCATCTAAAATTACTGGCGCGCCTAGAAAACCTTCCATTTCTACTCTAAAGTTGGCAACCTTGTTATCTCCGTAAAAGCGAATATATTCTGAAGGGCCAGCATGCAAGAATGATTCTTCTGGATCAACTCCCCTGATAACATGCTGAGATCTGATTACGTTTTCCTTAGAAACCTTCTTATACTTTAGCCTAGATTGATCGACCATGTTCAAAAAGTCAGTATTTCCGCCAACGTTACGCTGAATATGAGCGTTTACATTTAGTCCTCGGGCGAAAGCTAATTCTTGCAGCATTTGAGATAAAATAGACGCTCCAAACTGGGATTTCATATCATCTCCTACCAGAGGGATTCCAGCATCAATAAAACGCTGCTCCCACTTAGGATTAGAAGCAATAAAAACCGGAATGCAATTCAAAAGAGAAACGCCGACCTTAAGACACTGCTCTACATACCACTCAGTGGCTTTCTGAGACCCTACAGGCAAGTAGTTAATTAGAATATCCACCTTACGGTCTACTAGTATCTGAGCTACATCTACGGGCTTATCATCGGCCACTCGAAAGGCTTCATCGTCTGGATAATCTTTCATCAGCGAAGGAACGCCATCTAGCACTGGGCCCATTTGAACTATTGGACCATCTGGTACATTCGGCTCGTATGTTGGTGTACAATTAGGCTTTGCGATCATGGCCTCTCTAAAGCATTTTCCCACTTTTCGTTTATCTACGTCGAAAGCAGCAACTACTTCAATGTTTGCAACAGAATATCCACCGATTCTACTCTTCATCACTCCATCGCGCTCTTGGCCGGCCGTATAACCGGCATAATAAGTTAACCCTTGATATAGGGAGTTAGCGCAGTTTCCAATTCCTACAATTGCAACTCTAATGTTTTTAGCCTTAGCCATGTTTTCCTCTATGTTTGATTGTGTAGCGGATTAGCTACATTGTTAAAAAGATCCCACCTATATGATAGTGGGCTTAAGTGAACGCTTTTCGGCCGCTCCATATATTCAAAATCTAACTCGCCGCTTTCATTTAAAAATTTCTCCGGCCACCTAAATACAGACCAGTTGTTTTCTATACAAATTCTATCTAGCGCGGCATTGAATGTATCGACTAATTTTGTTCTTTCTTCCCGCGTTCCATAATAAGGAGTTCCCTTATAATAGCCGGATTTAGGGAGCTTTCTCTCTATACTCTCTATAGGAAGGGCTTGCACTAATTCTATATTTTTAATGTTTAAAGACTTAATCTGCTCGCCTAACTCTATTACCATTTTATGGCACTTTTCGTAAGGATTTTCCTGCCTCATAAGATGATGCCTAATATCAATATTACCCATATAGAGAGTTAAATCTTTAATATCTGAAATTTCAAAACCCGATTTCTCTTCAATAACATTTTTTAAGCCATCGCGGACCACTCCATGTAAAGTTAGTCCATCATTTCTACAAACCATATATCCGGGTTTATAGGTTGAAAAGCAGTGGCTATCTCCGAAGCAAAGCTTAGAAGTTTTCTCTACATAGTCTACTCTGGTGGTGTTTCTACAGATTTCATCTAAATTTTGTAGTTTTAGTTTCCCCACGTTTAAGCTAGTAGATTTATTATCTAATCTTTTTCTAACAGTAGCACCTATCATCGGCATATCGTGATTTAATACAAACGTTGGGCCGTTGAAATCTTGAATTCTTGCAAATCTACGAACAACGTTATCATCTATACCAAAGAAGAAATTTATATTACCGTTGTAAGAAATACCAAGATAGATGATAAGAGCATCATATCCTTCGTAAGTGTCATGATTTCCTAAAATTGTCACATCTTCCCAGCCAGCGCTTTGAATCATATTTCTATAAAGACGAACCCAAGCTGCGTTATGACTATGTTTCCTAGCTGGGATATTTCTCTCTAGTCCGTCAATGGCAATTTTAGAATTTTTAGGAAGATCTAATGTTGCAAAAAAAGATGGATTCATTATTCTACCCCGGTACTACCAAAACCGCCTTCGCCCCTGGTAGTCGCCCCTGCGTAAAGATTTTCTAGCTCTACTTCTTCAATTGTGTCGTAAAAAACAGGAAGTAAAATAAATTGAATTATTTTTTCACCTGGATTTATTTCTACCTCTTCGCGACCCACGTTAGTGAGATTAATGTGAATTTCTCCCTGATAGTCTTCATCTACTACACTGGCTCCGACATAAAGATTTTTCTTAACAGCAACGCCGCTCTTGTTGAATGCTATTAAAGCATGGCCTTGCGGAACGTCAGCTTTGATGCCGCTTGGGATCAAACAGGATTGTCCTGGAGCAAGTCTAGCAATTATTCCTTCTGGAACAAAAAAATCAATCCCTGCTGATTCTGGAGTTCCTCGGACTGGAGTTTTAACAGCTTTTACTTTAGCTATTTTCATTTCCACCCTCGAAAGTCACGTGCTCTTTCAATATTTCATCTAAACTATTAACTAGAGAAGATGTAAACTCAACAACCTCTTTAGTTAGTGTGACCTTAATAGGATTACCTCTATAGTCTTGGCTTTCATGAAACTCTCTTGCAAATTCCCTTAGCTGGATTAGTTTTCTTATATCACTTTGATTCATTTTTATTTTCCTCTATGTAGTTATTCCATGCACCCACATATGCGACTGCATCTAGTAAATTATCTTCTTTAAAATTGTAAGACTGTCTAGAAAACTTAAGCGCTATCAAAGCAACGTACATGTCATCAGTAGTCCAATCTTTACCAGTCATACCAGCAGCAATTTTTGCTGCTCTAGCCATTCCTTCTGAAAATGGTCCATACTCTCTTTCTTTCTCTTCAGATCTTTTATTGACTATTTCATTAGCCTTTTCAAGGATATTCATCGAAAATCTGCTCCTTAGCCTTTATATAAAATTCTTTAATTTCTTCTTTAGTCATATCATAGAATGGCAAGCTTAAATTATTTTTCACAATATAATCCCAAGTGATATGAGGCTTAAGTGTAGTAGATTCTGTCAGTGGATATCCATTAGCCAGAGAATCAACATAATAATTGTCGCATATTTTATCCATCATCGTATAGTGTCTTTCATAAACATGAAAGCTTCCTGCAGAGTGATAATATGAACCAAGCTTAATATTGGGGTAATATACTCTGAGCTCGTTTAACATTAACTGCTGAAATAGACAGAAATTGTAAACGTCATTGCAAAATCCAAAAATAGCATCGTTAGATCTCATATAAGCCCCCATATGTAACTCATCATCTCTAATGAAAAAATGAAGATAATGAGTGCATGGATAATCTTTAACGTTTCTGTTTTTATGCTCTGGCTCGTTAATTGCAATAGTTGCTCTCCGAGAATCTTTATCTCTAGTGAGCTCTTCAATAACCCAAGCCCACTGATTTAAGCTATGATTAAAAATATAGGTTCCGTAATTAGATTCTACTTCGCCGAGAGAATCTTTTATATTTAGCCATATCTTAGCATATTTCCCAATATTATTAACTTTAGGATTACTAGAAAGATACCATAGCCACTCAATAGTGGCATATTCTGAACTGAATCTCCTGGCTGGGGCTAGAATCTGAAGCTTTGTAGGGTCAGCAAGAACGAAACTAGAAAATAAATTTTCGGCCTGTTCAGAACCACGGCTTCTTACTATTAGGCCGCTTGATCTTAAATTCACTAATTCTTCAGTAAAAGCTGTATTTAAATCATAATATGTCTGCATATTATATTCTACTCCAAGCTAATGTTATGTTCATTAAAAATCGAACGTTTTAATTCTATGCCACTTAGTAGACATCCCAAAATCATTTTTATCAATTTCGGCCACACAAAAAGTGTATGGATCTATATTAGCGCCGGCTGGAAC
>Ga0209756_1001945_pt1 | contig 18410 bp, 16 predicted proteins | sample ETNvirenome_6_85_FD_184071 | JGI IMG/M metagenome (GOLD analysis project Ga0209756, IMG submission 184071) | Marine viral communities from the Pacific Ocean - ETNP_6_85 (SPAdes) (version 3) | ecosystem: Environmental > Aquatic > Marine > Oceanic | place: Pacific Ocean | collected 2013-06-19
AGTTTCGCTCGCGCGGAGAAAATTGCGATACTGAGAAAAAATCGATCGCAACCATCTTAAATGGTTTCAAACTAAGAACATACCCAAGACAATTTATTAAAAATTAGTTTTCACACAGTCTGTGCCAACAGCGGACGCTGGTAACGCCTTGCTAAGAGACAAAAAAATAGTTTGCTAAAATGTTAAAGAACGAAAACAGCAAACTGTTTTTTGTCCTTTTGAGCAACTTGCTAGCTCTCAATTATATTTAAGCAGTCTTCAATTACTTTTGCACTTGCTGCTTTTCCTTGAATATTATTCATGCATTCGCTCATTGGGCTAGAGCCTCTTGAATCGTAAATTTCCTGATTCAACTTCTCAATTATAAAATGAAGGGTTGAAATATCGAGTACTCCATATTTAGCTAAATATTTCATCGTATTAGGATAATAACAATAATCATATGTGAAAGAGGTATTATCTGAAAGTTGATTAATAACATTATCAAGCATATCTTTATGACCTAAACATCTCTCAGTTAATTTTAGAGAAATGATACCACGATCTTCTTCGATGAAAATTATTCTTTCCATTAAGATAAACGTCATAGCTAATGCAGCATCTTTATCATAAAAAGAGTCATTGTTTATCAAATTTAAGCATTGTTCATAGCATTTAACCAAGCGTGATAAATTTTCATTCATATTTAAAAACCTATTTTATATTAGATGAATCAACTACATGAGCTAACGCCCGCATAAAATGCGGATAATGCTTGGCTAAAATTAGCGAAGAATGAGCGTCAGCCAAGCGTTTGACGTCATTTTTGATGCGTTTGTTATGCTGCGTTTAAGTATTCATGATTAGCAAACAAAAAAACTAAATCTAGAGCTCCTTTAGAACAGTTTTTAACTCGTCTATTAGAAGCTTTATTAGCATAGTACTCATGAGCAAATTCATTACGTAACGAAATTAAATCTTCAAGCTTTGTAAAGTATTTAACGAATTCTTTTTTTGACTTATCTTTGCCCCAATAGTGATTTTCATAATAGTTAACTAGGCAATTAGCTATATACGTTTTATCATTTTGTTCACGCTCTAATCTACCTACAATCTTATAAACTTCTTTGTCGTCATCTGTGATATTTTTTTCCCACATAGAACTAAATAGTTCATCAGCTTCGTTTGCTATTTTATTTAAGATCAAAATAAGTAATTGGGGTGATAGTAATAAAACTCTTAAATAATCACCTTTATCATGCGCATTAACTAAATCTGCAATTTCTTCTTTATAAACTTGTACATTTGAAATGTCATTGTTCACACTAAGACTCCTAGCAGCATAACGCCTTATTAGTTTTAAATACTAGTAAGTAGTGATGAAAATTTAGCAGGTGAAATATTGTAAAAATCTTTAACATACATATCAAAAGTATCACTACCTTTCGGTTTCCAGCCATCTAAGGATAATACCTCTACTTTAGAATCTGGAATAACAATTCGTTTGCCTAGATACTTTCCTAGTAAATATTTACTAAAACCAGTATTCATTTGCTCATCCACATTTAGAGAAACGCCGAACTCATGAATTAGATAATCAAGGCTTATTCTCGCTAAAAGACGATCAGTCTGACCAAAAAAATCATAAGCGTATATAACATCACTTATATCTGTCATTCCAAACGTTACCTGTGCCTCTTTACCCAATCTTTTCATTTTTACAATCGGTGAGTTTGCCGTAAAATCTCTGTTGATCTTGCAATCTTCTTCAATATAAAAGCGAATTGGATTTTTTAGCTCTGATAAGTAAGAACCATCATCCTTGGTTCTTAAGAAGCGATAAAAATATTGCAATTGAACTCCTGATTAAAACTAACAGCTTATTGAACACCATTTTGGTGGTTTATAACACACCAAAACGGCCTATATTACATACCATGATAATTTCACCAATAATTACCTTTGTAAACAAGTAATTAAAACAGCTAGAAATTAAGCATGTTATTTTGCACAAAACGGCGTTTAATAATGTTATTGGACAAAATTATATTTCTACTTAAAACACAGGAATAAATTTAACTTTTTCAGTGTCCGGTTATCGCTCAAAGCCGACCTATAGAGTAATTACGTTAACACGTCTTGGGGCATAAATGAGTTGGGGGAATGCCCGCTTTATAGAATTGAGCTGATAGCACATGATTACAGTGAGCGTCTCTTGAACGCTCTGAGCCGAACCTCTTAAAAGTGTCATAAGTTACATTTACGGTTTAACCCATTTCTGCCCCATTTCAAGCTAGGTTATCTCGACAGGTTTTTAGGCTTAAGTAAGTTATCCCTAATATTTCTAAAGGATAGTTATATTCATCTGTTCGATTTTGATGCGTTTTATATAGATTATGCCAACCAAACTTAGCGACAAAGAAGTATAAAATAAATTACAGGTAAACCACTTTTGAACCACACTGAATTCAATGCACTCTACCAATATTTTCCATGTACTACTCATATTGTCTTGTGGGGGGAACATAATTTTGCTCGTAACCTCAGCTTTATGTGCGGAAGGTATAAAACCTACCTTCCGTTTGTTAGGGATGATTGATTAAATTAAATCAAGGTGGTTGCAATTAATATGCTGAATTAATTGGATTTCTATATTCTACGGGAATCCAACGATAACCTTTTTTATTTCTCTGGAGGTGGCCTAGTCCAGGGAAAGGTAAATGAGGTGATGCAATCATCCATCGTTCCTTCAAGGCTAAGGCCAATAAATGCTTACGAGACTCGATCGCTGCTTTCGGATTGACATCGACTTCAATACTAACTTCGGGATGTTCCAGTTGTACTGAGTGTACATGGATGATGTCCCCCCACAACAGTAGTTGATCTAAGCCAGAGCTTAACAGATATGAGGTGTGACCTGGCGTGTGGCCATTACTCGGTATGATCTGTATACCTGAGAAAAGTGTATCATCATCATTGAACGTCTTAAATTTACCTACACTTGCGTAAGGCGCGATTGCATTTTGTGCCAAACGAAAAAACACTCGCTGATCTTCTGGTACTGAGTTTTCAAGCTGACTGTTTAACCAAAACTTGGCATCTTTTTCGTCGGCCCAAATAGTCGCTTTTGGAAATGCAGCCTCACCATTTGGTAGAGTAACTCCGCAGGCGTGATCTGGATGCATATGAGTTAATAGTACGTCGTAAACTTCCTCGGGCACAAAGCCCGCAGCGCGAATGTTATCGACCATCCGCCCCATCGTCGGGCCAAAACAATCAGATGAACCCGAATCAACTAATACAAGTCTCTGGCCATCATCAACCAAAAACGCATTTACAGCTGTTTGTATCAGCGGTGACGCATTTTGATATTCATTAAAGATATATTTTTGGATTTGTTGTTGAGATAAACCCGATAAATGTTTAGGGTTCAGATCGATGTATCCATCATAAATCGCGGTTACAACGACATCCCCTACCATTTGACGATAAAACCCAGCCGCTTGTTGGTATTTATCAGATGTTTCAGCTTGAGCGCCAAAACTAAGAGCCAGAATTCCTATCATACTTAAGGTGCTTACGCCTTTAGATAGGTTTTTAAATATATTCATGATTTTTCCTATTAAATATGTCCAATTAAGTTGAGCTTCAAGAAACTTGCGTTAATTAACCGTAACAATGATTTTGCCAAATTGAGCATTAGACTCTAGGAATTGAGTCGCTTCCACTATTTGGTCAAATGGGAATACTTTCGCAACTTTTGCTTTAAATTGACCAGATTCCATTCCTTCTGAAATGAACTTTTTCGCTCTTGCTAGCTTCTCATCATCAGCAGTGACTTCAATAAACTCATAACCACGGATCGTTGTGTGTTTACCAAGAATATGCATCACTGGTATTGGCGTTGCATCGTGGCTTAATGCACCGTAGATGAAAACAATCGCATCTTTACTGGTTGCTTTGATGATGTTTTCAAAGTCGGGACCAGTTACTGGGTCAAAAACCACACGCGCACCTTTACCGTGCGTCAGTGCCATGATCTCCTTCTCAAGATCATGCACGCCAACCTGTAGGACATGTTTCGCCCCAGCTTTTAATAGCTCTTGAGCCTTCTCATCTTTACGAGTCAGAGCTATTGGTGTTGCGCCAACACTATGCGCAATTTCCATTGCCGCTAAGCCTACACTGCTAGATGCTGCACCGAGCACAACAAAGTCTTCTTCACTAAGGTTTGCTATGTCGATTAAGGCACCCCAAGCTGTGGTATAAGGCATCCATGTAGCAGCGGCTGTTTCCCAGCTTACACCCTCTGGGTTTTTAACCACAGCACGAGCTGGGGCGACAACGAGATCACCATATAGACCGTATTCATCAAACATAAAAGCAGGAATAACACTTACAGCATCGCCCACTGCCAAGCCTTTCACTTTTGCCCCAACTGCATCGATATAGCCTGATGCTTCATAACCCATTGTCGCTGGGAACTGAGGTTCGATAACGTAACGGCCTGAACGATACATACTATCTGCACGGTTTAAACCCAGTGCGTGTACACGAATTAGGACTTCACCCTCTCTTGGTTTAGGGGTTTCTACTTCTTCAATTTTCAGAACTTCCGGACCACCGGTTTCATGGAATCGTACATGACGTGCCATATTGATTTCCTCTTTATACAGCTCTCAAGTGGAGCTTTATTAGTCAGTAATGGTTTTTAAAGGAATTTAAGTGAATTGGATTTAGCTTCACTCTCTGCCTGACATAAATATTACTCAGCACAGTATTGCTTGTTAAGATAACAAAGTGGTACATTATTGTTATCAAAAATGGAAACAATAGTATTATGGGTTTTATAAGACAGCTCCAAATATTTGTCACTGTGGCGGAAATGGGAAATTTTACTCGTGCAGCAGATACGCTTCATATGGCAAGGCCCGGAATCACTAAAGCCATTGGTGAACTAGAGAAAAGCGTAGGTGTACGCTTGCTCCAGCGAACCACTCGACGGACGAACTTAACAGGGGAAGGAGAAGCGTTTTATACAAAAGCAACCGAATTATTACGTGAGGTAGAAGTGACTCAAAATCTATTTGGAGGAAGTAAAGAGCGACCGAGTGGACGTTTGAGAATTGATATCCCTGTCGCTCTCGCTAAATCACTGGTAATCCCTGAACTTCCTAAGTTTCGTCAATTGTACCCAGATATCAGTGTCATATTGGGAGTGAATGATCAGCCTATTGATTTAATTGCAAACTCTGTAGATTGTGTATTGAGGCTAGGAGAACTACCTATCAGCAGTATGATAGGTAGAAAGATTGCGACAGTTAAAATGGTCATTTGTGCTTCCCCTGAATATCTGGATAGACAAGGCACCCCGTCTTCGCTTGAAGATCTTAAAGACCATATGACGATTAATTACTTTTCAGGACAAAAACATACTCCTTTGTCATGGCACTTTTCGCATAATGGTAACGTTGAGGAAGTAATGCTACCTGGTGCATTAATGGCAAATGACGCGGAGGCTGTCGTCGCTTGTGCTCTCAATCACATGGGGCTCATTCAAGTACCAGGTATTTTAGTTTCAGAAGTATTAAGCCAAGGAAAGCTAGTGAGAGTGCTCGGAGAAATCAGCGATGTTGATTTTCCTCTGTCCATCATGTACCCAAACCGCCAATATTTGGCACCTCAAGTAAGGACTTTTATTGATTGGATGATTAAAACTACAGACTCACAAAAAGGGCTTTGGATTCGTTGAACAATAGTTACTACCAATTAATATACATATAGTTGTCCTTTACTTACTAATTTTAGCAAAAGCACAGGCACGCTTTGCCCATCGACGGGTTATAAACTGCCCCAAGACGAGTTAACGTAAATACTCTATAGGTCGACTTTGAGCGAAGCAGTCAATCAAAAGTTTTGATGTCTGAAGTAAAGATTTGATCCTCGTTGGCTTTTTCAAAACGAATGGGCACGAGCTTTTTGTAATAGTGGCAACACAAGCAAAGGCTCAGAGCGATTATCAACACAAACAACGGCATTTGCACTACTCAGTGCTCTCACCAATGCGTTAACAGGGGTTATATCGTCCAAAGACTCAATAAAACAATTGTCTTTCTCAAACTCACTTATATCGTCGAAATACGCATCAGGCGAAAAACAATATAACTCAAGCGGCTTAACTACCGCGTTATTGTTGTTTGGTAGTTTTTTCCCTAACACGATGAGTAGATGAGCTTTTTTATCCAATCCGAGCTTAAGCAAAAGCGTATTTATTAAATCCATGTACTTCACTGAATACCAAATTAAAATAGCGTCATATTTTTATCGTGCATTATTAGGTACATTAAAACAATATCTATTTTGATGAATTACCAGCGATTGCGCTATGCACTATGAGTAAGTAATTTAATCCATTCATCTGCGTTTGACACAATGAATTGATAATTATTGTCATCTTTTAATACGACTTCAATTGCATCATGTGTATAAGGCAAAATACCTGCAACTTTACCAGTGCACTTACTCACCTTTACAATTTCACGCCGTGAAAACGTATAAGGCCCTAACCCAAATTGTGCATTAAACGGTGCAAAATGAATATCAGTGTTGGTTAGCCAAAATTTACCGTCGGCTTTAATCGTCCCTTTTTGAATTGTGGCGGTTGTCGATTTGATTGTTATTGCTTGCATAATAATATTCCTTTATGTGGCTATTAATGTGTCAGTTTTGTCGCTTTTAAGTCATTACCAAGTGACGACATTTAAGCTGACTGTATTACCTTTTCTTGGTTCGCCTACCGTTAAGTAATGCACCCAACCACGTATTTTTAACTAATAATAAATAACTTATTTGGCCTATAAGTAATGTAACAACCACGCTAATTACAAACTTTACTAAAACTGGCAAATTAGTATTAATCAATGGCATCTGAATATAAATCAGCACTGGCGCATGTATTAAATAAATCCAATATGATGCATTTGATATGCTGCGACTGAGCTTACTTTTGTGATTTAAAAAGCGATGCCCAAGTAAAAACGTTATGGCGGTTAACAAAATAATACTCAGTCCTTGTGATAAAACATGCAATACATATAGCTCTCTCGCTGCGGCAAAATAACCCGAAGTTGCGGCAGCAATCACTTCATCTAAGCTTGGTGCGGCTGGTAATAGAGAAAAATAACCAGTCAGTGATAGTGCAACACCTAAAATAAGAGGCCATAAGTACTTATGATATGACGAAATGAGCTGTTGTTTTTTATTAAGCCCCACTCCTAAGCAATAAAAACTGCCGTAAAAACCATACGACCACAACTGTGGCGTGAGTTTATCGGGAGCAGGAAATGGAATAGATTGCCCCATCAAAGAAAGCGTTAACACGATGGGAAGTACAACCCACATAAATAAAGGGTGAGCGCTAAGCCCATCGAATTTATTACCTAATAAGTTAGTTGTTTTCAACAACCAATGAATTAAGCAAAACTGATATAAATTCCACAAAAACCATAAGTGCATAGTGCTAACAACAGGCTCTTTAACAACTTTAAACACAGCAAAAATTGGCGGTATTGGATTTGCTATATCGGCCCCAAAACTCAAGGCATGGTAGTAAATAACAAAGCTTAACGGTAAAAATACAATAAAAGGCAGTAATATATGTTGACTGCGATGGCGTAAAAATCGCGCGTTGCTCGATTTACCTATTAATAACGCACTGCAAAACCCAGCAATAATAAAAAATAACGGCATCCGAAATAAGTGCAGCGTATGCGTAATATAATCAAAGAGACCATGTTTGCTTGGGTCTGCCGTAAACCAAATATTGCTAAAGAACGGGCTGTAGGCTAAAGCGGCATGAAATACGATGCCGAGCAATAGCGCGAAGCTGCGTAAATTATCAATGTAATGTAATCAACTGTCTTTATTCATTAATGTGTCCAACTAATTTTTATTAATAAAGCATAAATGAATGAGGCATAATGGCACTAGTCACAAAGCTCATAGCCCGAGCTATGACATATGTCACTGTTTTTACAACGCGAGTTCTGCAATAATTGCTAAAAAAATATGGCCGCAGTAATGGAATCAACTATACGACATACAACCGATTGGCATTTTTCAACATTGGCATCGTGGCTTGGGGTGACATCAGCGTGTGCCTATTATGCAAACTCAGAATTAGCACTATATTTGCAAATCATAGTAAGTGGTTCCATTTTAGCCATTTTGCTGTATGTATTAAAACAGCCCAACAAATTTGTTCACGGCGCAGCGCTTGGCTATTTCTTGCTTATTTTGGCCATGATACAACTGAGTTCAACGTCCTTAGTTTTTATCCACCTAGTGATGTTCACAGCGGTTTTTAGTCCTCATTTTTCGCTTCCAAAAATACTGGCTTGTGTTATGGCCGCCATGCTGGTGTATGGTTTAACGCATTATTCGCGCTGGGAAAATGGCATTCCTTGGATCACGTTTACAGTTTGGTTCTTCTTTTGTTTGATGAATTGGTTTGTTAGCCGGCGTATTGTCGAAAGTTTAAATACACATTACCAATCCCGCCAAAACTACAAAGAGTTAAAAGCCACCCAACACATGATGGGGGCGATGCATGCAGCGCAAGAACGACAAAATATATCACGCGAGCTCCATGACTCACTCGGCCATAAGCTTACCGCGCTCAGCATTAATTTAGATTTTGCTAAAAGAGCAGCAAATGAAGCCACCGTTGAAACCCTGTCTCTTTGCCACCAACTTAGCCAAGAAGTATTGGCAGAAGTACGCGAAATCGTTTCCACTCAACGCAATGACAAAACGATACTTAAGCAAGCTATTGAGGCCATTTGCGAACTAACACCTAATTTACACTGTGATCTCCAACTAAGTAAGGAGGCAGAGCAGCTCCCTCAAGACTACGCCCTGTGTGTATTGCGCTTTACCCAAGAGATGATCAGCAACACCCTTAAACATACCCAAGCAAACCATTTTACTTTGCATGTGAATGTCTCTAACGTTGGCCAACACCCGCTGTTAATTGCAAAAGCGTATCACAATCAACCAGAGACCCATTTACCAAAACAAGGGAACGGATTAGCAGGATTAAATGAACGAATGGCACAATTTGGCGGTGAATTTTCACAACATCTTGAGCAAGAAACACTGATCAATACCATGACATTACCACTAAATTTAGAAGAAAAAAGCCATGATAAAGTGCCTACTAGTTGAAGATCAGACTTTGGTTCGTTTAGGCCTCGCTAATTTACTTAACCTCGATAGCGCCATTGATATAGAAGCCCAAGCTGAAGATGGCTTGCAAGCGGTTGCACTATTAGCTGAGCATAGTTTTGACATTGCTTTACTCGATATGAGAATGCCGAATTTAGATGGGCTCGGCGTGCTGCAAAAAATGCGCGAGAAAGGTGATAAAACCCCCGTGCTGATCATTACCACATTTGAAGATTGTGATGTATTAGTCAAAGCCCTTAATCTAGGTGCTCGTGGGTATGTGCTTAAAAACATTGAACTTGAAGAACTCATTAGTGCTATAAAGCAGGTCGTTGCAGGAGAGCGAGTATTGCAAAGTGCGGTGACTGATTTTTTACTTAAAAAGCAACTAAGCCCTCAGCTCTGCTTAACGGACAAAGAACAAACCGTATTGCAGTGTTTGTCTTTAGGTATGCCAAACAAAGTGATTGCCAAAAAATTAGATAACTCTGAGGGGACTATTCGTAATCATGTGTCACAAATTCTTGCCAAATTAGACGTAAAAGACCGCACTCAGGCCGTTATAAAAGCCATTAATCAAAACCTAATTTAACACGCGAACAACACCAAATTACTATTTTTGATTAGGCTTAAGTGGCGCAATCAACATAAATAAGAGTAAACAAAACCAACTAATAAACAAACAGGCGACTATCCATGCGAGCTTTTCTTGGCGTTCCACTTTTTGTGACCTAGCAATGAGTATGATTGGCATCACCCAAATCTTGATTTCAGACATTAAAGATCTTCAGTGTCTGCTCATGGCACCGAACCGCCCGTCGACTCTAACTCATAACTGTATTAGTTCTTTGTTCTGCTGATCAAGCACACGATCTAGCACAAATCATCATCAAGAAGTTTCGTAATATTGGTTTAAAAATACACTGCCCTTTGAAAGTACCAGAGAAGTCAAAAATTGACTCACTTGCTAACGGTTTTGATTATCTTGGGTATCAATTCACCAATGAGCATATCTCTGCAAGAGGAGGTTCAATTGAAAAGCTAAAGGCTTCTCTTGCTGGGATTTTCACAAGCTATAAGCACTTTAAAAATAAGAGCTTAAAAATTTTGGAATGGCGATTGAACCTACGAATCACTGGCTGTGTGTTTGAGAAGAAATGTAAGGGTTCGCAATTTTTCTTCGCTGAGATTAATGATGAAAAGCTACTCCACAGATTAGACCATTATGTCTTCCGCCTATGCAAGCGTTTTGGGGTAGCATACCTTCTAAAACACATCTATAACGTAATTCACGCTCAGCAAGTTCTTTTTGCGCTTCTTCTTGAAGCCTATCTTGAATTTCAAGCTCCACTGCATCGGCAAATTCCCTGAGTATTTTTAACTCTCTTTGATTCAATGTGCGTGGTTGAGGATCTATAACACATAGAGTACCAATAGGTTGCTGGTCAAAAAATAATACAAAAAAGCCGAGCTCTTAACTCGGCTCAAGTTATTAACAAGGAGAGGTTTTGTTAAACGTTCTTACTTTGGCCTTTAAATCAAATGCAGCATAAGCGGCTACAACAATAAAGCAACCTGCAGGCACCATATATGAAAATGCAACGCTGTAAGTATCAATAAATACAGCTTGAATTACAGGTACTATTGCCCCACCAAGAATCGCCATAACTAAACCTGCTGCGCCTAGCTTAGCATCGTCACCTAACCCGTGTAGCGCAATTGCATATATAGTAGGAAACATTAATGACAAACAAGCAGAAATACATACTAGTGCCCAAACACCACTTATATTAGGCATTTGCACCATGTAAATACATAACATCATTGCTATAAGAGATGTAGCCATCAGTAACTTTGCAGGACGGATAAATCCCATAAGCCACGTCATTACAAAACGAGACACTAAAAATGTAATCATACTGTACTGTAAAATTGTACCGCCACTGACCTCATTTGTATTCAACGCTTCCATTACATATTGAATCGTAAAGGTCCATACACATGTCTGTGCAGCAACATTAAAAAATTGGGCTATTACACCAAAACGATAATGGGTATTTTTAAATAAGCGTTTAAAGGCTGGCTTAAAATCAACATGTTTTGAGACCTGCTTCTTTTTACAAAAATCCGGCGTTTTAGTGAACGCGATGGCAAGCCAAATAAAAACAAGCACACATGCCATACCCACATATGGCACCATTACGGCATCCAATTCGGCGCTTATTATATTTTTGAGCTGCGAAGTAGTCATGCTCGAACGCTCATCGGAAGTAGCGGTATTCAAGCTTGGTAAAATAAGAGTAGCAGCCAAAAACACCCCTATGTTTGTCCCTACCGGATTAAATGATTGCGCTAAATTCAACCTTCGAGTTGCACTTTGCTCATTCCCCATCCCCATAACATAAGGGTTTGCAGATGTTTCTAAAATAGATAGGCCACCTGCAAGTATAAATAAAGCCGCTAAAAAAAAGCCATAGGTCATTGCTTGACTAGCAGGGTAAAACATAAATGCGCCCATTGCAGCCATGCCTAGCCCAGTTAATACGCCAACTTTATAAGAAAACCGTTTGTTAATATAGGCAGCAGGAATAGCTAAGCAAAAATATGCGCCATAATAACTAAACTGCACCAATGCGGATTGCACTGAAGACATAGTAAAAATTTTACTAAAAACTTTTACTAACGGATCGGTCATATTTGCAGCTGCACCCCAAGCTGCAAAACATAATACGAGTAAAATAAAAGGCACGACCATCTCTTTTGAGACCAGAGGTGCTTTCGTGTGTGTGTGTGTGGTCATTTCAGTGTCTCAGTTGTTAACTTTAAGTAAAGCATTTAAACAGGTATATATCTGCACGTCAATAAATCAACTATAGTTATTTATTGCGCTTTTAGCTTTATATAATCTCAATATATTATTCAACAAAGTAGCAAAGCAGCTCCCATTTATACAGGTTGCTGTATCGCCAAACGGGATCTTGCGGTGTACAATAAATTAAGTTATTCAAGACAATAACCAACTAGGTAGGAATAATTATTAAAGCTAAAAACCCTCGACTTACATCACAAGAAGGCAGAAGCCAATCAGGCCTGCGTGCTTATAATGAACGTCGAATTATGACGCTGATCCGTCAGCAAGGTAGCGCTCCAAAAGCTGAAATTGCGCTGAAAACAGGGCTTTCTGCGCAAGCGGTTACAGTTATTATTAATAGCTTAGAAGCCGACTCCCTGTTAATAAGAAAAGAGCCACAACGAGGCCGTGTGGGGCAACCCACAATCCCCTTTGCACTAAACCCTGATGGCGCATTTGGTATAGGTCTCAAAGTAGGTCGCCGTAGTTTTGATTTAACACTTATTGATTTAATGGGAAATATTCGTGCTACGCTTCATGAAAATTGCGCTTACCCAACAGTAGATAGCCTACTAACCTTTTTAAAAAAAGGTATAAGCGTACTAAAAATGAGCCTTAATAAAGACCTAGCAGATAGGATTTTAGGCATAGGCGTTGCTACTCCTTACGAGATTTGGAATTGGACAGAAGAAGCCGGTGCCCCTACTGAAATAATGGAACAGTGGAAATCTTTTGATTTTAAGTTAAGAATAAATCAAATAATTGACCTACCTGTTTATGTTTGTAATGACGACACAGCTGCTTGTTCAGCTGAGTTAAGCTTTGGAAACCCTACCCGATTTACAGATTTTTTATATGTTTTTATAGGCACCTTTATTGGGGGTGGCGTAGTCATAAATGAATCATTATTTACAGGTAAAAAAGGCAATGCAGGCGCTATTGGCTCACTTCCCAAGCCTATGCTTAATAGCAAAGGTCAACTTAGTTCTCAGCAGCTTATTATGCAGTCATCTTTATATATTTTAGAAAAAATGCTTAAAAATGATGGCTACAACACCGATATACTATGGAGTTCTAATGAATATTGGGGCGACTTAGGACCTGTTTTAGAAAAATGGATAGATCAAGTTGCTGACGGCCTCGCCTATGCAGCATTATGCTCCCTTGCGATTTTTGATTTTGAAGCTGTCGTTATTGACGGCGCTATTCCCATAAACGTTCGAGAAAAAATAGTACTCGCTACCCAGATAAAATTAAGCGAAGCAGATCACCGTGGTATTAATCGCTGTGAAGTAAAAAGTGGTTCTATTGGCGCTAAAGCACAATCAATAGGCTGCGCTAACTTACCGTTACTCATAAACTTTTCACAAGACAACACTATCCTTTCACACCATTAAAGCAATTCTGAATTCACTATTAGCAGCTTGCGCTTAGCTTAAGCTGCTATATACAAAGTACCTTTTCATAAATCCCATAGACTAATAAGTCACCATTATGTTTGTAAAAATTAATAAATAATAATAGTTGATTTATTAAATCAAGTTCTCTACATTCTATTCACAATTTTGAAAACACTGACTCGTTTGATTAATAAATCACAAAATTGTAAACACACACAATAAAGAGAGAACAACATGAAAAATATGTCTGCTAAAATGACCTTAATAGCTACGGCAGTTGCTATTTGCATTTCACCCAAAGCTAAGTCGCAAGCCCAAGATTCATTAGAAACAAAGAGTGATTTAGGTTTTGAAAGAATAATCGTAACAGGTACATCTCGACCCAAAGAAAAAATTGAGTCAACGAATGCAATGACAACGTTCAACGAAGCAAAGTTAGAGCAGTTAGCGCCCCACAGTGTAGCAGAGCTCGTTAGAAGTATTCCTGGTTTTCACGCCGAAGACACCGGCGGCGAAACGGGTAATAACGTGGCCCCCAGAGGTTTCCCACTTTCAACCCAAACTGAATTTACAGCACTACTACGTGACGGTATGACTGTATTTTATAATCAAGATATTTTATTCACTCAAAATGACAGGTTTACTCGACTTTCAAATTATGTAGGTAATGTGGAAGCAATAAGAGGCGGTGCATCCTCTATATTTGTTGGTAGTGCACCTGCAGGGTTTATTAACTTTATCTCCCGTGAAGGGGCCGATGATACTCAAGGCGATGTATTTTTTGAAACCAACAGTAATAATCGTTTAGGAGTGCAAGGTTGGGTAAGCGGCTCTATTAATGATCAAACAACCTATGCGATAGGCGCTTGGTACCGTGAGGATGACTCAGCACGCGATCCTGGGTATACAGCAAACCAAGGTGGTGAAATAAACGCTAATATTAAATATTTTTTTGATGATGGTAATGGATTTACGCGCTTTGAAATAAACAAACAAAATGACAGTTCATTCTTTTTTATCCCACAACCACTAACAGGAAGCACTACCGATGCGCAAACAATACCTGGTGGTATGGATATAAGAGACGGAACAACAGGTAATTCAGCAGGTGCTCGCCTTTTAACGCTAAACAACACCCCAAGCGGAGACATAGATTTAGACGTAGCAGATGGCAACTACGCTGACGTCACTTATTTTGGTAACACTACCGAAATAGAAATAAACGAGAATTTAATTTTTTCTAACCAAATGCGTTATACGGATATGTTAACTACATTTACCGGTATCATAAATGTAGGTAATGCCGAATTATTATCAGATAAAGCGCAAGCCATTTACGATGCAAATGCAGACCAATTAAGTAATGCACTCGTAAACGGCAGTTTAAATTTTGATATTCGTGATGCAGGTACAGGGTTTAGTGTTGCAAACTCAAGTGATGTAAACTCATATAACACAAATGGCTACGGTATTAATGCCGGCTTTTGGCACAGGCGCTTTGAAGGCGATAACTTTCAAAATGAAACTAAATTAAACTACACATTCGATAACATGGGGGATGGCACTCTCTATGCAAACTTTGGGTTATTTTTCTCTAATATCAATGGTCACGTAACTGACTACCGTATTAATACATTACAATCAATTGAGCCTCTACCACAACGATTAGATATTGTTTTTACCGATGAACAAGGTAACGATATTGGCAGCGGCACATACAAAGGTATTCAGTCAGGGTCTCATGGTTATGCAGATATTGTTTACAGTGAAAAAACTCTCGCGCCGTTTGCCGATTTTGAGTACGAGCTTGAAGATGTATCTTTCAATTTAGGCCTAAGATACGAAACATTAAAAGCAGATGGTGAGGCGCAAAATCAAGCAGAATATACAATAAATAGCTTTGCCAGTGATACAGATACTATTAACGGCAATATCTCCTTACCTTTTGGCGCAGGCACCTATCGAGACTTTGATGTCGAATACAATGAACTTGCTTGGACAGTGGCCGCAAACTATAAATTTAATGATGATTTGGCTGTATTTACACGTTACGCAGATGGCTTTCGTATGCCTGATGTTGACAAGTACATGGCAATTACAGGCTTAGCAAATCAGCAGGAAATTGACGAGTTTAATAATTCCAATCGTCGAGAAACACAGCCGGCATCAACGGTAATGGCTGAGGTAGGCATCAAATATAATGAAGGCGACATAGCCGCATTTATAACGGGTTACTTTGCGGCTGCTGATGATTTATTTTTTAATGTTCCAACTGTTGAAAACGGCCAAGTTGTTCAACGCCAAGCATTTAGAAATACGGAAACTCTTGGCGTTGAAGCTGAGTTAAACTTTCAAGTTACCGAAGGCTGGCGCGTTGGTGTTTCTGCTACTTATCAATCTCCAGAGTTTGTGAACACCCCTGCCGCTCAATACCTTGAAGCGAATGGTAATGCTGCGGCTATTGATATCAATGGCAACATGCCTGTACGTGTTCCTGAGCATTTTGGACAACTTACTAGTAGCTATGAATTTGATGATTTTTCTTGGGGGATGGCAACACTACATGGTAGCTATTCATGGAGTGGTAAACGTTATGCTGATGATGCCAACACTGCGGAGCTTCCTATGTATGGCATGCTAAATATTGGTTTATCGCTTGAAAATGAAGAAGGCTACTACCTTCGCGCTGATGTAAAAAACCTAAATAATTCTGAAGGGTTATCAGAGGGCGATCCACGTGCAGGTGAAACAGTAGCGGGTCAAACAACTACGTTCAATGCACGGGTTGTGCTACCACGCACATTTAGTATTAGCATAGGTAAGCGCTTTTAATTTTATTTTTATCGCCTGCTTAGCAGGCGATAATGTTTACTATTATAGGAATATTTACGATGGAAGTACTTGCAATCGGCGAAGCGTTAATCGATTTACTTTCAAATGAATGTATAAACGAAAACACCTCAAATCAGTCGTTTAGTTTTAACCAATTTGCAGGCGGTGCACCAGCAAATGTAGCTGTAGCAGTGGCTAAGTTAGGTGGTAAAAGTGCACTTTTAGGAAAGGTAGGTGATGACAAGTTTGGCCACTTTTTAATTAATGCCCTTAAATCCCACAACGTAAATACAGATCACCTTGGTTTATCTCTAAGGGGTAAAACTGCCATTGCTTTTGTGTCTTTAGATAAAAGCGGTGAACGTACGTTTGAGTTTTATGACAAATCCGCAGCCCATTACGACCTTCATATAACAGATCTAGATCCAACCTTATTTACGCAACCTAAAATTGTTTCATTTTGTTCAGGCTCGCTAGCCAAGCCACTCATTTACAATACCACTGTATATGCTCTGCAACAGTTTAATAAAATTGATTCTATATCCTGTATGGATATTAATTTTCGCCCGGCATTTTGGGATGCACCTCATACTGCAGCATCAGTAATATTTGAAGTTGCAAAAACAGTTAATATCATCAAAGCGAGTAAAGAAGAGCTAACTATGTTGTATGGGATAGAGCATATAGAAAGTACTATAAAAGCGTGGATTGATAGTGGTGTAACGTTAGTACTTATGAGCGATGGCGCCAAGCCAATTTCATTTACATCTCAATCTTTCAGTGGAACCTACCCTTGCTCTTATGCAAATGTTGTAGATACCACTGCTGCAGGGGACTCATTTATTGGCGGCTTTTTATATCAACTAGCTAAGCAAATTTGTAATCGTAGTGAATTTTCTACTTGGACTAATAATTTTGAAAACGTTTTAAAAGCTATTGACTTTGCGACTAAATGTGGAGCATTAACAGTCTCTAAATTTGGTGCCTTTGATGCACTGCCAACACAAAGTGAAATAGCTAACCTAAAACTTAAATCCGCAGCTGTGGCATAGCTTATAACAATAAAATCCGTAAACTAAATTTTGGTTACTAATTTCATACCAACTAGACTTTTTTGCCTTTAGTACGTATTTGTTAAAAGATAAAGCTTTCTTAAACATAAAAAACTATTGGCAAAAAAGTATGCGTGAAAAAATAAATTTAAATCCCTTTCTACTTACATATGTCTTTAGTAGCGCTATATCGACCCCGCTTATTTATAACTTTGAGCCATTTAAACTTAGGGATGCGCATTATTACGAATGGCACTAGCGCTTTGTTTATTAAAAACTCCTGAAATAAAAAGCCAACTAAAGCGCTTTAACGCGACACTTAATATTCTTAGCCAAAACGTGCTTGCTCTTGTGAATCCGCTTAACCAAACGTAAAAAATAATTAGGCTGCACTCTTTCATGAAAGCAAAAAATAAACGGCTAAAGTTAAATAAGCTTTATTATAGAATTAACTAAAATGGAGTACTTTTTAAATTCACTTCCTGTGATTGTACTAACAGTAGGCTTCATCGAAATTTTGTTGTTTATAACCGTATTCTAAAACCGCATATGTTGTGCTTAATCGTATTTGACCCACAGCTCTAACAGCCTAATATCCTTAATATTACCCAGGTACGTTTTAATACCTATAAAAGTTAATAAGTAACAGCGCTATTAAACAGTGCAATAACAAGTGGACTTCCCAGCTTTGACTTGACACCTGCTTAAAACCTTAAAGTACAAAACGGAAGTAAATTTCCGTTTGTAAGCCTGTATTGCAATATTTCGGAAGCAAACTTCCGTTTCTAGGGCTTCGTAGCTAGTTATCGGAAATATACTGGACTTCCCAGCGTTAACTTAGATAGCTTTATGAGCCACTTTTCGGGGTCTTATTTGAGCGAGAAGCAGACGGTCGGGTAAACTCGCTTTTGGACAAAAATAAGTTTGAGCCGAAGGACGGCTCTGTGCCATTTGCAGACATTAGCAACGCCTGAGCTCAGGTGCATTTGAGACAACGCCTGCTTTTGCGTTAGCAAAAAAGTGGGTGGCGGATCAAATGTCATCTGCAGAGACTTTTTAGGCAGCGTTCAC
>Ga0209756_1001948_pt1 | contig 18392 bp, 21 predicted proteins | sample ETNvirenome_6_85_FD_184071 | JGI IMG/M metagenome (GOLD analysis project Ga0209756, IMG submission 184071) | Marine viral communities from the Pacific Ocean - ETNP_6_85 (SPAdes) (version 3) | ecosystem: Environmental > Aquatic > Marine > Oceanic | place: Pacific Ocean | collected 2013-06-19
GGTACCGAAAGGAGTCCTACATCAAATAACATGTATAGGTTCTGGCCCGGGCGTAAGATATGCTGTAACTAAGCCAGATGTAAATCATGTGTATTTGAATGAAGTCAGTGAATAATATATCTTTTGATTTTATAGGAAGCACCGTGCTGGTTATTGGAGGAAGCAAAGGGATAGGAAAATCTATATCAAATAAGTTTTCTGCATCCGGAGCAAGAGTTTTTTGTGCTTCTAGAACTTCACATTCATCCGATAGCATAAATTTCATAAAATGTGATATATCGAAAGAAGAAGATATAGAAAATTTATTTAGAGAAATCGATGAAAAAGTCCCAAGGCTCGACTTTGTTATAAACGTTGCAGGAACAAATTTGTGCGAGCCAATTGAAAATATAAGTTCAGCAGAGTGGGACAGGGTTGTTAATACTAACTTAAAATCGTTTTATTTAATATGCAGAGAATCAGTAAAAAGAATGAAGCCTAATAAATTTGGTAGAATTGTGAATGTGTCTTCCATCGCAGGTAGAAACAAAAGTATTGTAAGCGGCGTTCATTATACTTCTAGCAAAGCCGGCATTATAGGTTTAACTAGACAGTTGGCTCATGAGGTTTCAAAACATGGAATAAACGTCAATGTGACGTGCCCAAGTCAAACCCTGACAGAGATGCTCGAACAGTCTATGACAAGGAAACAAATATCTGATTTAGAAGAAAAAATACCTATCAAGAGGATCGCCACAGTGGAAGAACAAGCCTTGCCAGTCTTGTTTTTGTGTTCAGATGCGGCATCTTATATTACTGGCGCCGCCATAGATATAAACGGAGGTCAGTTGTGAACATATTGATAACTGGTGGGGCTGGTTTCGTAGCCACTCATATCGCAATTAGACTTAATACAAAAGAAAACAATATAATTTTAGTAGATTTTGAAGATCAATATACTAAATTCCATAAAGAAAATTTTAAAACTTACAATATTGATATATCTAAAAGCAATCAGTTAAACACAATAGAAGAAGACATCGATGTAATATACCATTGCGCAGCGCTTTCAGGAGTGAAGGTGTGCAATGATTATCCAAATCAGTGCGTTGATTCGAATATAAAGGGTACCTTCAATATTTGTAAATTTGCGCAAGATAAACAATGTTCTAAATTGATATATACTTCCACAATGGCGGTGTATGGAGAAGGAGACAATCTTAAGGAAACCCAGGATCTAAACCCCATATCAAGTTATGGAATATCAAAATTAGCAGGAGAATATTTTGTTAAAACCCTCTCTTCTAGTAAAATAAACTATACAATATTCAGGTTATTCAACACGTATGGTCCTGGTCAAGATATAGAGGATCTAACTCAAGGCCTTGTGAGCATATTTTTATCTCAAGCTATATCGGGAAAACATATAAAAGTGACAGGATCTCTAGATCGTCATAGGGATTTAATTTACGTGAGCGATGTTGTGGACGCTATGGAATTAGCACTAGAAACAGATTGTTTATCAAATCAGGTGTTCAATGTTTGTAATGAAAAGAAAATTACAATTTACAACCTAATAAACACCATACTTGATGCACATGATGATCAAAATAGCCTATTCTTTGTTGAGAACATTGGAGGACACCCCGGGGACCAACACGGTACCGTTGGATCTAATTCTCTTTTAATGTCAAAGGGTTGGAGTCCAAAAATCACATTAAAAAAAGGTATAGAGTTGTTTTATAATCATTCTAAAAAAATAAAATCGAGGAACGAAGCATGGCAAAGACTGGTAAATTAATTGCGCTCGTAGCTGTACGGAAGGGTTCTCAGAGGGTTAAAAACAAAAACATTAGAGCTTTTGGGAATACAAATCTTTTGGAATTAAAGTTAGAGGTTCTTAAAAAGGTTAAACAAATAGATGAAATTGTGGTAAACTCTGATTGTGATTATATGTTGTCTATAGCAAAAAACCATATGGTGTCTACGCACAAAAGAGAAAACTATTATGCCAGTTCAGAGTGCACAAATAGTGAATTTCACGGCCACGTCGCACAAGTGACAGATTGTAATTTCATATTATTGGCCCCTGTTTGTTCTCCATTTGTGACAGTTAAATCTCATGAAGAAAGCATAAAAATGTTTTTGAATTCTGAGTGTGACTCATTAACTTCTGTAACGGAGGTGAAAAATCATCTTTGGTTAAATAATAAGCCATTAAATTACGACTTAAACAATGTGCCAAATAGTCAGGATTTGCCAGATGTTGTTAAATTAAACTATGGAATCACTTTGGCGAATAAAGAACTTATGAGCAACCAGAAAAGAGTTGTAGGTGACAATCCGTTATTTTACAAGCTTGACGAACTAGAATCCGTCGACGTAGATACAGAATTTGACTTTGAGATGGCGGAATTATTTTATAGAAAAAGGATTTTAGGTGAAATATGAATTTAGAAGAATATGATAAAGATAAGCCAGTAGTTTTAGTTTGCGCCGGCCCATCAGCAAGATATGTTGAGGGCTCTGATAATTATTATACTGCCGGAGTTAACGTTACTCCGAACTTAATTGAAAAAACAGACTTTTGGTTACTAAATGATGCATGTTATTTATCTGATTTAAGATCTGAAACGTATGATTCGATTACTAATCTGGTGATACCAGAATTTCCCCATACGGTAAATGGCACTAATTATGAGCCGCAGATTAATTACAACTATGCAACTCTTGCTCGTATGCATGTTCCTTCTTGGATTAACTTGTTTCCATTCAATATACAATCTGCAGCGCGCTTTAATTTGCCATATAATAAAAAGTATCCATTTTTTAATGTTAAGAGTTCTAGCGAGGTTGCGTTTAAGTGGCTAGCTCATCAAGGCTTTAGAAAGTTTATAACCTTGGGTCATGATCCGGATGGAGGATACCACCCAGAACAACACTCTAGGCCCACCGCCGCCGGCGGAAGAAAAATAGTTTCAGAGCCAATAGACAATGACAGGTACAAAGAGGTGCATTCTAGAATGAGAGCAGTTATATCTGACTTGGTGGAAGAGGACCCTAAAACTAGTTGGGTTAGAATTATTATACCAGAGGGCGCCAAATTTAATGATTCGGTTTTCAAGGAAATCGAAAATGCCACATGTGACTCAACTGGATATGGAGAGTTGGTATTATAAAATGGTTAATTTAAAGGAATTAATAACTCTTATTGTCCCAGTAAGAGAAAGACATTATAATTTACCTTGTATTGTGGATTATTATAAAGATACTCCCTATCGAAAAATAATTTATGATACTTCGATAGAAAAATACGAGGGAGACCTGACTGGTTTCGAATATTTTCATAAAGATCCAGAATACCAACATCTCAGTTATTTAAATTCTTATAGCCTTGTCGATACACCTTTTTTGTTAAATTGCCCTGACGATGATATAATGACCCACAATTCTGTTTATGAATGTACTAAATTTATGCATGAAAATAGGGATTATTCTGCTTGCGACGGCCTGGTTGTTGAGTGGAATCCGGATGATAATACAGTGCTGCCTGAGAGAAAATCAGAAGTTTTTAAATCTAGAGTATTGCATAATTGGGAAGCTGATATTAATTTGTTACAAAGATTAAATTTCGCAATCGCAGAGAGCAGTAGGAGCGTGTTGCATTCCGTACTAAGGACAGAAGATTCTGTTGAAATAATGCAAAATTTTATCGATAACAGGCACATCTGTCCTATAAATTTTTTAGATAGAGTGTACACTTTTGCTGCAGCATGCAAAGGAAAGTTTAAAACTTTACCAATAGTTCATCATGTCCGTACTTCTAATCGAAGAGCAAACAGTGACAGAGTAATGGATTATTCACAGGTTGCAGCAGAGAACATAGATGGTTATGGTTTAGAAGCGGGTGTGAGCATGGCAAACCATCTGGATGATTATTATGTTTCATCCTACAGTCATTTTTTAGCGAAAGAAACAAAAATGGAAGACTTCATGGCACTGCAATATACGAAACAGTTATTTTCAACACACTTTCGACTGCGCCAACAAAACGGCGGAGGAGGATATTTCGGTCCAAATTTGCCGTTATCTTCTGTTGAATTGCCACACAAGAAAGAAAGTGATATAATTGAAGAAGCACTTAAAAGCATGAGGTTATAAATGAAAGGAATATTATTATGCGGAGGTACCGGAAGCCGGCTCCATCCATTAACAAAAGTTACAAACAAGCATCTATTGCCAATCGGAAACAAACAGATGGTATTGCATTCAGTTGAAAAACTAGTGGAAGCCGGAGTTACGGACATCATGATAATTACCGGTACAGAGCACATGGGTGACATGATCTCTCTACTGGGCTCAGGAGCCGAGTACGGCTGTGGATTCACCTTCAGAGTACAAGACCAGCCAGACGGCATCGGAGGCGCTCTTAGGCTATGTGAGGCCTTCGTGGGTGCAGATAATTGTATTGTAATTCTTGGTGACAATATTTTCCGAGCATCTTTAAAAGATCCGTTGGCCAATTTTGTAGAAAATAACAAAAGTTGTCAGTTGTTTTTAAAGAAGGTGCCAGATCCCCAGAGGTATGGTGTTGCAATTTTGGACGGCGAGAGTGTTGTTCAAATTGAAGAGAAGCCACTTAATCCTAAAAGTGACTATGCCATTACTGGAATTTATATATACAATAGCGAGGTTTTTGATATTTTGAGAACTCTTAAACCATCATCTCGCGGAGAATATGAAATCACAGATGTTAATAATGCCTATATTAAGCAAGGCACTATGTCTTATACTATTCTTGACGGCTGGTGGACTGATGCAGGTACTCATCCGTCTTATCATAAAGCGAACGTATTGATGAGGGAATTAATGAGGGAAGAAAGATGAAAAAATTAATTTTTGGCAACGGGAAAGTTCCATCGGTGATTAAGGACAGTGACACAATTGTTGTCCCAAGAACGTCTTGCGATGTTAGAAACTACAACGATATAAAATCAGTTGTTGAAAAACACGGGCCCAGTGTTGTTATCAATTGCGCAGCAAAAACTAATTTAGAATTCTGCGAAGATAATAAAACAGAATCCTATGAAGTTAATACACTTGGCGCCATAAATATATTGAGAATATGTTCTGAAAAGAATATAAAATTTGTGCACATCAGTAGTGGCTGTCTTTTTGATGGGAATCATTTTGTTTCTACAGAAGAGACAATTCCTTCGCCATCGGTTTGGTATACCTATACTAAAGTTTGGGCCGACGAATATATCAAGAATTATGGATATGAAAATTATCTTATTTTGCGACCTAGACAATTAATAAGTGCACTTCCGCATCCTACAAATATGATAACAAAATTTTCAAAATTTGATAAAATTCAAGCTATCAAAGAACCAAATTCAATAACTTGTATAGAAGATTTTTCTGAAATGCTGTCACATTTGCTTAACATTAATGCCCGGGGTGTGTATAATTGTTGTAATGATGGAGTTTTGTCTCCTCATGATATCGCCATTTCAGTTAGGGATAATTTAAATTCCGGCTTAGAGGTTGTGGAAACAACTTACGAAAACCTTCTTAAATTTATGCCAAATCGCCGGGTTAATACTATTCTTTCAAATGAAAAACTTAAATCAACAGGGTACACGCCTCGATCAGCTACGGATGCACTAGAATGGTGTGTAAAGAATTATAATCATGAGATCTTCTTACAAAAAAAATAATTATGAAAAAATTTTTAAATTATTGGCTTTTATCATGAAGCCGACTAAGTGTGTCGAATTCGGTATACTGGATGGATATTCTTTGCGTGCACTAGCAGAACATTCCCCAGCTAATTGCAACATAGAGGCATATGATATTTTTGAGGAATTTCCAGGAAACGCGGCTGACTATAATAATGTTTCAGATAAATTCAAACAATATGAAAATGTTTCTATTAAAAGAGGTGATTTTTATCAATCACACAAAGATTTTGAAGATGGCAGCATAGATATTTTGCATATTGATATCGCGAATAACGGAGACACATATAAACATGTTGCGAAAGAATATATGAAAAAGCTATCGAAACAGGGGATCTGTATATTAGAAGGCGGATCTGAAGCTAGAGATGACGTTTATTGGATGAAAGAATATAATAAGCCCAGAATAATTCCCGCTCTAAAATCCATTAACAAAGAATATCATGTCTATACCATTGATGAAGAACCATCAATGACATTCATAATGAACAAGCAGGAAAAATGAAAGATTTAATTCCATTATTTAAAGTACATATGAGTCCAAATATTGGTGTTCCAATAACCGACGTCCTGACATCTGGGTATATCGGCCAGGGACAGAAGGTAAAAGAATTTGAGTCGGTGTTATCAAACTACTTTGGAAACAAAAATGTTGTAACAACAAACAGCGCAACATCTGCCGATCATTTAGCTCTCAGATTATTGTTCGATCACTCCGCCGATGATTGGCTAGGCATGGCACCAGGAGATGAAGTCTTAACTTCTGCTTTGACATGTACTGCTACTAATTGGCCTATTGTTGCGAATGGATTAAAAATAAAATGGGTTGATGTTGATAAAAACACATGTAATATTGATATTGAGGACTTAAAAAGTAAACTTAGTCCCACTACAAAAGCAATCATGGTTGTGCATTGGGGAGGATATCCTAATGATTTAGATAAGTTAAAGGAAGTACAAGATGTTTGCTTCGACAGGTATGGTTTCCGGCCTCGTGTGATAGAAGATTGTGCACATTCTTTTGGTGCAACATATAAAGGCAAAAAATTAGGAAACCACGGAAACATGTGTTTCTTCAGTTTTCAGGCGATAAAGCACCTTACAACTGTTGACGGAGGAGCGTTAATTCTCCCGAGCGAAGACTTGTATAAAAGAACTAAACTACTAAGATGGTATGGTATCGACAGGGAATCAAATAGAAAAGATTTCCGATGTGAGGAAGATATTCCAGAGTGGGGATACAAATTCCATATGAATGACGTGAATGCCTCAATTGGAATAGAGAATTTTAATTATATCGATGATGTTTTAAATAAACACAGACAAAATGCTGAATTTTACAATAATGAGTTCGAATCCGTGCCTGGGTTAACCCTGATGGAAAACAGCAGGGACCGAGAATCTTCTTATTGGATCTATACAATGAAAGTAAACAGGCAACAGGATTTTATGGATTATATGAAGGAGTGCGGGATAATGGTGTCCCGAGTCCACGAAAGAAACGATAAACATTCTTGCGTTTCAGAATTCAAAACAGACCTACCAAACTTAGATGAACTGTGCGGCCAAATGATTTGTATTCCAAATGGGTGGTGGATAACGAAAGAACAGAGAGAATATATAGCGAGTTGCATTAAGAGGGGATGGTGAAGTGCTGAACAAAGAAATATATGAAGAATTAATTACACAGGGCAGAAAATCTTATTGCTATAATTTAGAAAAATACGATCTTGTAAGTGAAATAAGAGAATTATTTAATTGCTATGATTTGTCGAGGATTCATGAGATATACAGGTCAGATTTTGATGTTTTGACTTTTGAAACTGATCAAGCAACTGTTTTTCATAAGATTTTTTATTCGATGTCTCGCGATGCAAATTTTTATATGCATTATAAAAATTTTGTGAAAGACAATATTTCCCCCCTCTTTTCAGAAAAGATCATATATCAGAGAATTCCAACATTCAGAACTCAGGTTCCTAATAATCTGAGTGTTGCTGCGTGGCATAGAGACTCTGATTATAGTCACTCCAAAGAAGAGTGGAATATATTCTTACCTTTAACTGAAGCCTATGACACTAATACGATATGGTCTGAAACTGTTAGAGATAAAGGAGATTTTTCACCACTAGCCGCTTCACCGGGACAATATTATTTGTGGCAAGGGAGCGATTTATTTCATGGGAATAAGATTAATGAGACGGGAAAATCTAGAGTTAGTATAGACTTTAGAGTTATGCCAATCTCTCATTATAAAGATAACAATAGAATTAGCACCAGTAATAAAACTAAAATGATCATTGGTGATTATTTCGATATATGTGAATAGGAAAAAAAATGAATATATTAATAACAGGATGCGCAGGTTTTATAGGCAGTCATGCCGTTGAGGGGTTCTTGGAAGAAGAACACACTGTCGTCGGCGTTGATTGCCTGACATATGCCGGCACACTATCCAACATGTCTACGTTTATCGAAGATATTACTTTCTACAAAGAAGATATAGCAAATCAATCAAAAATGATGAAAATTGTTTCGAAACATAATATCGATTGGATTATAAATTTTGCTGCAGAATCACATGTTGATAATTCAATTAATTCTGCGGGCCGTTTCCTTCATTCGAATATTAACGGAGTTCATTCTTTGTTGGAAGTATGCAGAAAATTAGAATGCAAGTTGTTTCAGATATCGACCGATGAAGTGTATGGTTCAATTAAAGAAGGCGCCTTCGTCGAAACAGATAAGTTGAATCCTAGGAATCCATACTCCGCGACAAAAGCCGCAGCAGAGCACTTAATTACATCTTATTATAATACTCACGCCCAGGATTACAAAATGGTTAGAATGAGTAATAATTTTGGACCCAGACAAAACAAAGAGAAATTTATTCCAACCATTTTAAGGTCTCTCTCTGAGGGCAAGAAAATTCCAATTTATGGGGATGGGAGAAATATTAGAGACTGGTTTTATGTAAAGGATTGTGTTAAATGCATTATTGAGGTTTTCAATAACGGGAACGTAAATGAGGTGTATAATTTATCCCTTGTCAATGAGAAAGAGAACCTAGAAGTAGTTAGCATGTTGTTGGGGATACTAGAGAAGCCGTTTCATGAAAATGTGGAGTTTATAAAAGACCGCCCCGGTCATGACTTCAGATATTCGATCAGCAACGATAAATTAACAGAGTTAAAGGAAATCAAGCCCACAGATTTTGAAAAAAGTTTAAAACAAACCATAGGATATTATAAAAACAATGAATGAGAATAACACAAAAACACTTACTGTAATAACTTTTTATGAAAGGAAAGACACACTTCCTTTATTATTATCTTACTACGAAGGAGTAGATTCAAGCATCGACATCATTATAGTAGATCAGTCTAAGGAAACATGGGAAAGCCCCAGTCATGAAAAAATCAAAGCATGGCACCATCTCCCCGCAGAAAAATACAATTTTTATCAAATGTGGAAAGAAATATTAAAGTTATATCCAGAATATGAATTCATTTATTGGAACAATGATGACGATATAGCGGTCCCTTCGGCTATAACAATGGCAGAAAAATTCTTAACCGAGAACCAAGAATATACTTTGGCTCAAGGCCAGATGGTGCAGATAAGGGATAATTTTACTGGGTATACTGATTATGGTTTGGCAGAATGGTTAAAAGATGATTGCAATAGTTCAGATATCTTAGATAGAACTGGGGAAGTATTCACCAACTCCTATGTTAATCCGCATTCTACAATAAAGAGTTCTGTGTTTTTAGAGGCTGTAAACTTTGTTTTGGATACATCCAATAGCGATGTTAGTTATGCTCCTATAAAATATTGGGACAAAATATTAACATTTTTCGCGGCAGCACATGGCAATAGGAAAACAAATCTACCGTGCGTGACTGCTATTCGAACACATAGGGAAACATCTGGGTCCGTTCTTGAAGAGTCGATGGATTATCCGGAAGTTTTAGAAAGAGACACCAGTTATGATACTATTTTACAAAGACTAGAAAAAAATAACCCATTTGTTGATGTTCTGATCTCGCAAGGCGCCCAGGGCTCCCGAGAAGAATTGCATGAACATGTGTTACAATTGTTAGATCCAGACAACTTTGCAAATAAATATTCGGATCACACTCTTTCAGAAAACCCTCCTCCATCCTACACTAGCAAGTTTTATAAAGACAATATCAACTATGTTATTATGCAACAAATAAATAAAAGGGTCGACAAAATATATAAAGAAGTGGCAGAAAATGGAATATGTGTAATAAAAAACCACCTGAAGGATAAAAAACATCTTGGACTAATAACTGCCGAGGTTGATTCTATACTAAATGATACGGAGGAGGGTGACTATAATTTCGGAAAGGCGGCCAGAATCGGATCATTACAACAAAACCATGACCGCGGCTACGTTGGCATAGTCGAATATTTTAATGCGCCATGGATGTACGCCCTGAGCACTCGTTACTTAAACAAACCTATTGAATTCGATGAGTTGTTCGTGACCCATGAATTTAGAAACGACAATGGCCTTGGAAGAAACGGGTATCTTCATTATGATCGAATACATACTTTTAAATTTATTCTTTACCTGACCGATAGTGATAAACAAAGCGGCGCCTTTAGTTATATACCAGAAAGCCATCTAGATGGGAAATATTTAAGAACAAGAGACACGAACAAAAATTATGAAGACCAGACCAATCGCGTTTTAATAGACCACCCTGATTTATGCTCTGAAGAAGATATTGTATCAGTAGATGCACCTGCGGGATCGTTGATCATACTTGACACTGACCTATTTCATCTTGGCGGCATGGTTGAAGATGGAAAAGAAAGAAAACTTATTCGACTTCATTTGAGGTAGATTTCTAATGAATTCAAGGATATTAATTACTGGAGGCACCGGGATGGTCGGCACTGCACTTAGATCGTTTTTACCGGATGCAGTTTATATATCGTCTAAAAATTATGATTTGACTTGTGCAAATCAAGTAGAGGATATGTTCTCGAAATATAAGCCTCTTTGTGTACTTCACCTAGCTGCAAAAGTTGGAGGCCTCAAAGCGAATATTGATAATTCAGCAGATTTCTATATCGATAATATGCTGATGAATACCAATGTTCTGCACTGTGCACATAAACATAATACAAAGAAGGTTATATCTTTATTGAGTACGTGCGTATATCCAGATGAAATTCAATATCCCCTCACAGAAGATAAAATACACCAGGGCCCTCCACATTATTCAAATTTTGCATATGCTTATGCTAAGAGAATGCTGGACGTCCAATCAAGAGCATATAGAAAGCAGCATGGATGTAATTTTGTAACTGCAGTTCCAAATAATTTGTTTGGAGAAAATGATAACTTTGACCTAGACAATGGTCATGTTATACCATCTATTATAAGAAAAGTATTTGAAGCTAAACAAAAGGGCAAAAAAGTGATATTATGGGGGAATGGATCTGCATTAAGAGAATTCACATATTCTAAAGATCTTGCCAATATATTATTGTTTCTCCTAGAAAATTATGACGGAGAATTTCCAATAAACGTAGGTAACACAAAGGAATATTCGATAAAAGAAGTAGCACATATGATATGTAATATATTTGAATACCCGGAAGAAAGTATAATATGGGACACCGACAAACCCATGGGTCAATATAGAAAGCCGTCTGATAACAAAAAATTAATAAATCTAGGCTGGAAAGATACGAAATATTGCGATTTTAAACAAGCATTAACAAATAGTTGTGAATGGTTTATAATGAACTATCCAAACATTAGAGGTATAAATTGAAAACTGCTCTTATAACAGGAATAACTGGCCAAGACGGATCTTATTTAGCGGAGCTATTATTAGATAAGGGATATCGAGTTGTTGGGTTAAAACGAAGAACATCAACGATATGTACGGAAAGGATCGATCATATATATTTTAACGATAATATGATACTAGAATATTTCGATCTTAATGACACAGGAAGAATGTATGAATTATTAATTCAATATGAACCAGATGAAATATATAATTTAGCGGCACAGTCTCATGTCAGGGTTTCTTTTGAAATACCAGAACACACAGTAGATGCTGTCGCCATGGGAACACTGAGGCTTTTAAATGCTGTTAAAATGGTGGGCAAGCCAGATGCCAAGATATATCAAGCATCATCATCTGAAATGTTTGGGGACAACCCAAATTTTCCTTTTAATGAAGAGTCTAAATTAATGCCGGCGTCTCCCTATGCGTGTGCAAAAGTATTTTCTCATAATATTATTAGAAACTATAGAGAATCTTATGGCATGCACTGCAGCAGTGGAATATTATTTAATCATGAGTCTCCAAGAAGAGGGGAAACATTTGTTACAAGAAAAATAACCATGGCCGCAGCAAATATAATGTACGGATTACAGGATAAATTATATTTAGGAAATTTGGATGCATCAAGAGACTGGGGCTTTGCAGGGGATTATGTGGAGGCAATGTGGCTAATGTTGCAGCAGGATGTACCGGACGACTATGTTATATCCACAGGAGAGACCCACACTGTTAGAGAATTTTTAGAAATAGTTTTTGATCTAGCCGGTCTTGACGATCCCATGCAATATGTGGAAATAGATCCTAGATTTTATAGGCCTCAAGAGGTTCCATATTTGCTTGGAGACTCCTCAAAAGCCCAAAGAGTTTTAAATTGGAAGCCAAAAACAGACTTAGTTAAACTTGCGGAAATAATGCTACAGCACGATATAGAAGAAGTTGGCAGATCGTTTCCAGTACCGGGAGTATGATGTTTAAAATTAATTCAATAGGAGTGGTAGGTTTAGGTTTTGTTGGGACAGCCGTAAAGAATGGGTTTGAAAAGAAGGTTAATGTTGAAACATATGACAAATATTCTGAAGACAAATCAACGTGCATCAGTCTTGAAGAACTTGTTAGTAAAACAAAGATTTTATTCTTATGTCTCCCGACCCCAATGAATCCAGACGGGTCTTGTGATTTGTCAATCATAAAGGAGACAGTGCTTAAAATAGATGAACTAGCGACAAAAGAACATGTGGTAGTCATTAAATCTACAATATTACCAGGAACAACAAGTGATCTGAATCAGGTCTGCGCAAATATCCAGGTAGTTTTTAATCCAGAGTTTTTGACAGAGGCAAATTATATTGAAGATTTTAAAAACCAAACAAGAATAGTTTTGGGCGGCCCAAGACCAGGCACAACTGTGGTGAAAACACTTTATAAAAAAGTATTTGAAGAAACTCCAATTATCAAAACAGGGTCTACAACAGCAGAGTTTGTAAAATATTTTTTAAACTGTTTCCTTGCAACCAAGGTAAGTTTTGCAAATGAATTTAAGCAAGTCTGTGATAGAATGAACGTAGATTTTGATAAAGTTGTAGAGTACGCCTTATATGATAAGAGGGTAGGGAACACGCACTTTTCAGTCCCCGGCCCTGACGGCCAGCCGGGCTTTGGGGGATCTTGTTTCCCGAAAGATTTAAATGCCTTTATAAATTTAGCTGAGAGATTAGATGTTAATTCTATGGTTCTATCTTCTGTTTGGAAAAAGAACTTAGAATTAAGACCAGAGAAAGACTGGGAGAAATTGCTCGGTAGAGCAGTAAATTTTGCAAAAAAGGAGAAATAAAATGCAATTTTCAGATCAAGCACTTGGGGCGGTAATGATGGCCCTGCAAAAATCCCTATTGGAACAGACTGACATCGTTCCAGTTTTAAAGGATTTTAATTTTAAACAAAATGAGACCGGTGAGCTTTTCGTTATGAATCCCCCTCTTGTTAAGATGTCAGAGGACGACGACCGCGCAGAACCTGTGATCAAGGGCGAAATGGACCCTTAATATGCCAATATATTGTTACAAATGCGAGAAATGTGAAACAGTTTTTGAAACAATGCACTCTATGAAAGAGAAGCTGGAGGATTGTGAAGAATGTTCATCAAAAAAAACACTTGTTCGAGTCCCCCCGATAATGTCAAAGGCCAAGGTATCTTCTAAAAAAAAGGCCGGCACCATCGTTAAAAAGTTCATTGAAGATACGAAACAAGATATTCGCAAAGAAAAGGAAGATATGCGAAATCAAGAGATTCAGCCATGACAACACTTATATTAGTTTCAATTATATTATTATCAATATCCGCAAATATCATGTTAATTTGGTACATAAAGCGTCTTTTCCAAAAGATATTTTTTATATCAGATAACATTGGTGACCTCTTGAGCAACCTTGAGGGCTTCGCCACTCATCTTGAAAAGATACATTCTCTAGAAACCTATTATGGTGATGAGACTTTACAAGGGTTGATCAGGCACTCTAGAAATATTGTTGAATATATTGAAGGTTACAAAGATGTTTATAACTTTACAGAGGAACAAGACAACACTACGGAAGAGGAAAATGCCAAGGAAATCTAAAAAGAAAGGTAAATATTATTTTACAGAAGAGCACGAACAAGCGGTAATTGATTATGCATCAACCCGCGATAATCAGATACGAACGAAATTATATGTTGAGTGGCTAGAGCCAGCCTTCAGCGAGATGGTTGATAAAATTGTTTTCACATACAAATTTAACACTTTACCCAACATAGACTTACTTCGCGAAGAATGTAAGGTTTATCTAACAACAATTTTAGATAAATATAATCCAAATAGGGGCTCAAAAGCCTTTTCATATTTCAGTGTAATTACTAAAAATTGGTTTATACACAAAGTAAAAAAGAACTCACAAGGCCTCCGTCGAGAGATTGATATTGATAATATGTCCAAGAGACATGAACAACAATATATAACCGAGCAGCACACCTATATTAAAGATAGGGAAGAAAAAGAATTTTGGGATTTTCTGTGGAAAGAAATAGGTTCATGGGAAGTAGAAAATATGAGACCTAACGAGAGAAAGGTACTATATGCAGTTCAAGAACTATTAGAAAAGCGAGACTCCATTGAAATTTTTAATAAAAAAGCTATTTACCTTTATATGAGGGAAATGACTGGCTTAAATACAAAACAAGTCGTTAACAATCTTAATAAACTAAGAGCTAAATATAGGTGTTTTAAAAATAAATGGGACGAAGGGGAAATATAAAAGATCTGGAATCGTATCTTGAAGAGGCGATTACCAATATTCGAGACGATAGAGCGATAACTTTCAATCTTCTCAAAGAAATCATGGCCCTCATAGCTGATGACAAAACTCAACATGAAAGAGTGGGCGCCGTCGCAGCGAAATATGTAGAAACTCTTCAAAGATCAAATGAACAATTAGTGAAGATATCCGCCTTAATTCAGAAAAATGAAAAAGGCGTTGAAGGATTAACAGCACAAGATAGAGATGAAATATTTGATATTATAAAAGGCCAAGACAATGACGAAAGATCAGAAGGATAATACATCTGATAAAATTCAACATTCCGAGTTGAACCCTGCAGAAAGACCAATAATAAGGAGAACTTATAATCCTGATTTGACATCGGGTCTTGGTGCCATATCTGAAGCTACTCGTGCTGTGTTCGAGTTTGATATATTTGCAGATGTAGCAAGGCCCTTCAGGGCTATAGTTTTAAGAGACGAGTCTCAAGCAGTAACTATACCAATTGAAGCTCAGGGCAGAATAAACGCCATACTTGCAAAAAACAATTCAGACGAGTCTGCCGCGGCAAATCCACGAGTTAAAATGGTGAGATGTAGAATTCCAGAACTACATTTTCATCTTCCAGAACCAGAAGATTATTTAGATAAGGGTAATGCCCACATTATTGACTTATACCCTCTTTTCGTTGGTCTAGTAGAAGAAAGTTCGCTCCTTACCCCGGGAGATATAGTCGAAGTCGACTTTGGTAATTTAACAAATCTTTCTGATCCAATATTTGTGAGAGCCCTTAAGGCCGCAACTAACTCCGGAGGAAATAGAAGAAACCAAGACCCTTCTAGAACGCCCGGGAGTAAAGTTAAAAATCGATTTGACCGGTCATGTTCCGGAAATTATAATGGAAAAGGCGCCCCCGGTTCCCCTTTAAAACATGTCCCAAACACTGCACTTTCTAATATAGGCCCCCAGAATCCAGCAAGATATTCTCCAATAAATCCTGAAAAAAGAAGAGGACAAGTACCCTCTGGTAAAGGGATGTTTTTGTTGGGATATCGACGATCCGCAAATCAGGGCAAAGAAGCGATTTTGAAAAGATGTAAATGGGCCGGCCTATCTTTCGTATGTTTAATGACGGCATGGCAAGAAAAAGGCCATATGAAGAAAATTCAGAAAAAGAGAAATAGAGAATATGGCAAGTTTCTTTCACAAAATGGAATTCAGGTATATCTTTGGGGTTTTCCATGGGCAACGAAAGAGAGCGAGAGGGACACACTAAAAAGAGAACATGAATTCGCTAAATATATGTGCGAGGAAGCAGTAGAATGCGGCGCCTTGGGCATAATAACAGATCCGGAGGCTGGATATTACATGGGAGCCAAAAGGTCCGGATATAGCAGCCTGGAGGTGTTGAAAGACCAAGCAGTTAAACACATGCAAGTCTTGCGTCAGCATGCAGATAAGAACGGGGGGTTATCTATTGGTGTTACTACATATGGAACTCCGAACTTTCATATGAAAAGATTTCCTTTTTCTTCGTTCGCCGCTAAAAATTCCGATGGCAAAACATATCATGATTTTACTATCCCGCAGGTCTATTGTTCGGAAGGAGCCGCGGCACACACTTATAATTCCAACAAAGGACTAAAAAAGAATTTACGTAGATATAAAAAAGCTGGCTATATTAATATAATCCCGGCATTAGGAACTTATGGTAAACACTGGCAGTTTGACCCGGGCGGTTCTAGTATGAAGAGCCCTGCAAGAATGGCCATGGAAGCCGAGTATCCAAAAAACGCCCTTGAGGGAATTGAATACGGCGGGATGGAAGACGGAACTGTTATGTGGTGGGAATGGGGATTGACCGACACCCATACATCGAAATGGGGCAGTTCGCAAACTAGATGGGATATAGTAAAATCTTTGGGAAATAAAGCTGCAGCAGCGTCGACCGAGATCGCAAAGTCTGATAACAAAGCGCGTACTGAAGAGTCACATACGGCCAGATCAAAGGCTCCATCACAAGCTAAGCCAAGTATACCATCTGGTTCCGCAGCCTCGCCGCCCCCCGCTCCAAAATATTTAACTCTAAAAGCCGCCAAGAAAATGGTGTCCCTCGCTCAAGCAGAATATGAAAAAGCAATTCAGGACAACAAAAAGAATCCTCCGCCCTGGGAACATGAGACAACACTGGGGAGAACAGAACTAGCTCTCCAGGAAGCTAAAAAAGTGCTGGGGAAAATAAAGGCCGGCCAAAAAATAGTAGACAGCACAAACCAGACCCCAAAGCCAGCCTCTACGGCTTCCGGTGCTTCCGCACCCCCGTGTGCCGATGGTTCCGGCGGTCAATCACACGATGCTGGTGATATCGGGGCCCCGTTGCCAGTGGACACGGACCCTAATCTTCAAATAGTTATTAATAAAGGAAAGCCCTTTTCAAAATACGGTAAAAAGAGAAGAAAGAAAATTAACATGATAGTGATTCATGAAAGCGTCGTTGGAGAAAAAAACGAACAAGCAAGAAAAGACGGCGGCCGAGCAGGAACGTATCGAGTTTTAGAGAATCGAGGGTTATCAATTGAATATATGGTCGGAAAAGACGGCTCTGTCACACAACATATAGACCCAAGAACTGGCTTTGGGTACCACGGCGGAGGCAAATCGGTTCCCGGCGGAGGCGTAAACTCCAGATCGATAGGAATAGAAATATTAAATAAATGGAAATCTTCCAGGGCCCGACCAGAAGAAAAAGATAGGGTTTTTGGAAAATATCTTAATCCTACAATTGAACAACAAGAGGCGTGCTATCGTCTAATAGTATTTCTGGTTAAAACATTTCCAGATTTGCATATGCAGTTCTGGAACGTGCGCGGAGATAAATTTTATTGGAGTAAGGTCGATGGAATGCCAAAGGGTGTAACATCCCACTCAGGCTATGTCGCGATGAAGGGAGATGGCTCGTCAACAGCATATTATTGTACACTACGAGCAAGAGGCTATGCACAAAAAGAGGCCTACAGTCTTCTCGGAACTGCCTTGGAACAAAGGTGGGTGAAAAAGAAGAAAATAACAACGTTGCCGCCCGCCAAAGGAAGACTGTTTAATCTTGTAGGTTCTTCACAACCAACAACATCTTAATACAAAGGGAAAATATGAAATGTCAGATCCAACGAATATAATCAATATCGAAGAAGAAAATACTGAAAGTCCAAAATCTAAAAAAGCAAGAGACTTTAGCGGTCAAGACTTAAAAAGACAGAGTAGTCAGGCAAAAAGGAAAGACACAAAACAGAATATTATGAACGGTGTCGGCTGCGGCCACTTAGAAGAGGCGATCCCTATCTTTATTGCAGCACCTTGTGAAAAAGTTATCGCCGGCGAAAATAATGCATATATTACTCTTGGTAGAGACCGCCCAGCCGATAGATTAAGCGGGTGCGGAGGAAAAGGAGATACCCAAGCCGGCGCAATAGATCTCGTCGTTGGCCGCGGCGACAATCAAAAACCACAAGCCGTAGATCCCAAAACTGACCGGCCATCGTTTGTG
>Ga0209756_1001950_pt1 | contig 18369 bp, 21 predicted proteins | sample ETNvirenome_6_85_FD_184071 | JGI IMG/M metagenome (GOLD analysis project Ga0209756, IMG submission 184071) | Marine viral communities from the Pacific Ocean - ETNP_6_85 (SPAdes) (version 3) | ecosystem: Environmental > Aquatic > Marine > Oceanic | place: Pacific Ocean | collected 2013-06-19
GACGAGCTATTAAACTTCCATCTTTTCTACGACCAATATGTTTTACATCAAAAAATTTATGTTCTAATGTTTTTGGATCCACGGCAATTAAATCAATAGCACAATGTGTTTGACTTCCTTTAAACACATAATAACCTTGTTCTTGTAACCAACACACTGCTAGATTTTCACAAAGACAACCCTTATTTTTAGCCAGCATTATTGCATCAGTTCTTTCTCTTCCCAATCTTCTTTTTCGTAATCTTTTTCTAACCCTGATTCACCAGCAGTTATCGCATTTGCAAATTGTTTTATAAGAAATAGAGTATTATTATAGACATCTTTTTTTACATTTCTTCCTAAAGTAGATAAAGTTTCATCAACAACAGTAAATACATCAGGGTCATCAGGCATAGGTCGATTATCTCCTCCAATATCTTCTCCTTTATCTTTTAAATATTCCAAAGTAATTGCTCCTTTTGTACTTAATCCTTTATACTTTGTAGGCTCCCCCCATATTATTTCTGTAAATTTTCTTAATAAACTTTTATGAGCTGGATTTTTAGAACCACTTAAAGCATCTAACATCATGTGATAATTTCCGCCTAATGCACTTTTTTTAGCTGCCTCAAGAAACATTTTATAATCCATAAGTACATTTATACTATCTCCACCTAAACCAAACATTTCATATATTCTTGCTAATCTATTTATAATTAATCTATTGTGATTTAAAGGTCCCGCCCATATATCTACAAATAAACCAGCTTGATTTGCCATTTCTGTTATACTTTTATTTGCAGCATTAGCTCCTAAAAAACTAATATCTTGAAGTGCTGTAAGACCTTTAGCAACTGATCTATAAGTTTCTAAAAAATTTTTATTAAATAATTTTTCTATCGCTTCTTTATTAGCATCTAAAAAAGTATTTAATTTAATTCCATTATGTAAACCATTTACTTTAGTTTGATCTAAAAAGTCATAAACAAAAACTCTTCTGATATCTTGTAATACAGCTTTTCCTTCTACTGTTTTATTTAAATTAGAAACTAATTTAGTTACATTATCACCTCTCATTTTAGTTAAAAGATGTTTAACTATTTCAGTTGGATTTTGTTTATCAATAACTTTTACACTTAAACCTGGTAAAGCTTCAGAAATTTCTTTTGTAACTTTTAATTGATTTTCTACAGCATCATCCATTACTTTTAATGCATTTTTAGAATTACTAGCAAATTTTGCCCATATTTGTTTTCCTAAAATTGTTTCATATACAGCACCATACTTTGCAACAAATTCTGAGTGTTTCATTACATCTTTACCTGATCCTGGCTCTTTATAAACTTGTTTAAAATATTTTTCGTATAAAGCATTATAAATTTTATTTTTATCATTTACATGTACAGGCTTTAATTTACTATCTAATATTTGTTTTAATCTACCCGCATTAGAAAGTGCATCTCCACCTTCTGTAAAATATTTAATTACTTTTTCACCTTCTCCTATTATACCTGCTTGTCGTGTTACTTTAATACCAGTACCATATCCAAATTGTTGAGATAACTCACGTAAAAAAGAATTTTGATACATACCTAATAAATGATCATAATTATTATGTGCTATTAATAAATTTTTATCTTTAGTTACTCCTTGTTGAATGGCATCATTAAAAGCTCCTTTTACTTTTGTTAAAGCATTAGCCATTACACCAGTCATTTCACCTGATTCAGCAGCTATGATAAGTTTTCTCCAAGCCATTACTTGGCTATAACTCATATTTTCAATATTTACAACTCCTCCTTTTAATAATTTAGTAAAGTTAACAACATCTTCTCGACTGCTATATTTAGATAAAGTTTCATAAAATTCTTTTACTTTTTGATTTGCTAGATATTTTTTTACATACTCTTTATTATTTATTAATTTATTTTTAGCAGTAGGTTTTTTCATTTTTTGTACTACTTTTTCGCTATACTCTTTAATAATGGTATTTAAAACTTTTTTAGTTTCACCTATATTTAAATTAAATTTTACATTTGAATTAGCAGCTATTTTTTTTACATTTTGTTCTGCACCAAATAATGTAGTTTTTATACCTTGATTTATTTTTGCAAAACTTATTCCTAATTGATCTATTTCATTTACAACTGGATTATCAGTTTTAAATTTAATTATTTTTCCTTCTGCAGATTTTTTTATTTCTTTAGCAGCTGCAATTTCTGCATTTCTTATTTTAACAAGTTGATTTGAGATGTTATTTATAATATCATCTTTTTGTGATCCTGTTATATTTACATTATCTAATCCTGAAACTATTTTAATTATGTTATTTTCAACTTCTTTTGTTTTTATAATTTTATTAGCTCTACCTAATTCTATTTCCTTCAGAACTTTTTTTGATATTGATTTAGGTGCCTTTAAGGTAGCAAGTGGAAAAGCTTTATCTACACTTGCTACTAAATAATCATCAGCTACTTTTTCAGGAATTCCATTGTCTGTTAAAATTTTTTTAGCTTCATCTAAATTTTTAAGTAAACCTTCATCTAATTTTCCGCCTGATTTAATTACATTTTTTATTGATTCAGAACTAATTTTATCTTTAGCTGAAGTAAGAACAGCTTTTTTTATAGCTTGACCAGTTAATAAAAAAGCAGGAGTTGCAACTAAATCTATTCCAGCTAATATTGCAGCTTGAGTAAAAGCCATTTTATAATAGTCGTCATCATTAACACCTTCTCCTAAGTCATAAAATTCTCTTCCTATTACATATTTAGCTACTTCAGCAGTAAAAGTAGCACCTGCAGAACCTCCTGCTGTTCCTACAACTGGAGTTACGAAACTTCCTCCAATAGCACCAGCGACTGCTGCTCCTACTGTAGCAACATCTCCTGCTATTGCTGATAAATCTCCTGTTGTGGGATATAAAGTAGGAGCATTTGTAGTAGTCCATTTATTAGTTCCACCTAATTCTTCTGGAACTCGATAAGTTAAAACATTATATTCTCCCTTTCCTCCATCAAAAATATTTTTATTTAATTTTTGATATTTAAATTCAATCTTATCTTTATGTAATTCTACTAATTCTGGATCTAATTCTTTATCTTCTAATAAATATTCATTAATATATAAATTTTTAGCATCTCTTAATGTTAATGTTTCGTTATTAATTCCTAAACTTAAAGCAGCTCTTATTTCTTTAGGAAGTTCATTTTTAACTTCTGCATTAATACCATAAGCTTGTACAACATCTTTTTTACTCGGAACATATTCAGTGAACATGTAACTTTCACCTGAATAATCATCCATCGCTGCACTGTTAGCATGCTTAGATTGTGTTTCTGCAACTTTCTTTTTAGTCTTATCACTTAATTCAACACTATATCCAGCTTCATCGATAGCTTGTTCTTCATTTGTAATTTCAGTTTTTTTTAATTGTTCTTCATAAGCATCAGCACTTAATTCGCCGGTTGCTAATTTAAGGGCTGTCTCTTTATCTATCTGATTAGCGATATAAAGATTATAGGATTCTTTTTGGTACTCTGTAAGTTCTGCCATATCATTTTATTCTATTTCATTTAAGTTTTATTTTTCGTTTAGTTGTCTTTCTTTTATTAATTTCAAATTTTCCTCTGTACTTTTTATTTTTGATTGTTTAAATATATCAAAAGGATCCTGATCATCGTCAAATTGAGGTTGTAAATCTTGATAATATTTAGCTGCAATAATTCCAGAATCAGAAATATCCTCTGTCGTACCATACATTGCTAGTAAAATTTCATCAGAGACACTATCTCTGAAACTGTCAGCTAATTCTTTTTCTGCAGCATAAAAAGAATTTTCTTTAAAATCTAAATCACCTTTTTTAAACATTTCACTAGCATATTTTCTTTGATTTAATGATATTTCTCTAGTTGCCATTTGTGCTGCAACTAAACGTCTTAAAGCTTCAGGATTAGTTCCAATATCTCCTACTGTTTGAAGTAGTATTTCTATATCTTTATTAGATACAGGATATAATTCTTTTACTTGAGCTACAATTTTTTGTTTAGTGGCAGCTCCTAACATATTTTTAAAAGTAACTTGTTGTTTAGAATCCATCCACTGAGTATCACCACCTCTTTTAAGTACCATATCTAATAATTCTGCACCACCTGGAATTTCAGTTATAGCTGCTTCTGCTCCTTGAAAAAGTTTAGCTAAAACACCTGTAGGTAATTCTTTCTTATTAAATGCAGCTTTTTTCAAAAGTCCGTAAATATCAAAAGTTGCAGCATAATTTTTTTTATTTAGTGCTTCTTCATCTGTATATTTAGTATAATTTTTTAAAAGAGCTGCCTCATGTGGTTCTAAAACACCTCTTTTTGTATTTAAAGCTTTTAACTTTTGAGCTTCTATTTCTGCTGCTTTTAAATCTTGAGCAGCAAATTTCGATTCAGCTTTAAGTAGTCCTTCAGAAATCATGCCTAAAGGAGATTTAGCTTGACCTATTGATTTAATACCAGATGAAGCATTTATAATTTCTAAACCTCTTAACACATTTCTTCTTTTATCTTTATCAGACCATACTTCTTTTATTTTATCAGGTAACTCTGTAGCAATATTTTCAAAAGCTGATCCGACAGTTTCTGTAAACTTAGCTAAACCAGTTTTTTCTTGATCTGGTTTTTTCTTTGGTATAATAATTTTATCACTTAAAGCAGCTCCACCATCAACTTTTATTTTATCATCTACTACTATTTCATCTTTATCTTCTACTATTTCATCATCATAAATAAATTTACCTTCTTCATTTAAGCTACCCCAATTTTTAGTTCCTTTTTCATCTATTATGTATCCGGTTCCTTCACCACCAAGCTTCTCAGGTGATCCAGGCTTCTTCAACCAAGAATCAGGATGACTATCTATAAATGCAGTATCATCTTTATTTTTATCTGAAGATTCAATGTCCTCGTACATTTCTAAATTTTTTATATCTTTAGGATCGTATGTATTTTTATTTTTCATATTAATTTTTTTTTCCTTATCTTCATCTTTATATCCTTGAATAATTTCAGCAGTACTCCAACCAGGAAAAGCCTCTTCTAAAGTCTGTGCCATTAAACCTCCTTAAAGTCTACATCAAGTTTATTATAATCTACCATTAAGTATCCATCAGCATTTACACTTGAAGCTTGAGGTACTTGATGAGCCATTACACCTTGATATGTTTTATCATCACCTAAATATTTAAAGTTATAAATATTAATTCCCATAGGAGATTTACCAACTAATTTAATATCTTCTTTCATTCTAATATCAGAAGGCATAAATTGTGAACCTGCTAATGCTGCACCTGCTACTTGACCAAAGATACTTGGGCCAGCTACTGGTGTTCCAACTGATCCTGATCTTTCTTCTCCATAACTTCTTATAGGAGCACCTGATAAAGCTCCAACCATTTGTCTTATTTGTCCAGCAGGATATTCTCTTGCTTCTATAAAGTCACGATATCCTTCTGCTAATTTAGCTTGTTCTATTCCACGTGCTTGTTGACCAAAAGCTTGAAGACCTTGTGCACCTGATTGTAAAGCTCCTATCTGAGTAGTTGCTCCTTGCATTTGTGCAGCTCTATCTTGAGCAAATCTTGCAGCACCTGATTCAAAACCAGCTTGTCTTAATCTAGCTGTTGTATCAGCTACTGAATCTAAATATCTTTCTTGTCCTAATACATTTTCTATACCTTGTCTTTCTCCACCAAAAGCTCCTGCACCTACAGCTTGAGCATCCATAGCTGTTCTACTTCTACCATAAGCATCACCTAAATCTGTTAATGCTCCTGCAATAACTTGATTCTCATAAGGATTAGCATAAGCTTGAGCTGTTGCTGTATCATAAGTTTGATTTGCAATATTAGCTAATTGTCCAGCTTGAGGAATTACTTGTTGAGAATATACATTTGCAGCTGAAGTTTCTAATGGATCAAGTGAAGCTATTCTATCACCTTGATAAGCAGTATAAGGTTGACTCAAAACATTTTCTGCTGTTCTTAAAGTACGTTCTTGAATTTCTTTAAAGTATTCAGGTATATCATAGCTAGTCGATGACGTGCTAGGTGCCTGTACTATTGTTGTGCTTGGTTTGAATATACTACCCATTGACGATAAAAGTTCCTCCTATAACTTTAAAACCTAGTTTAATAAAGGCATTGTTTTTTCTTTCAACATCTTTACCTTGGAATATTTCACATATAGCAGTAACTTTATTAGCTAATGCATATTCCTTAAATACTATCATTAAAGAACGAAAAATGCTAAATCTTCGATGTTGTGGACTTACATGTAACCATAAAGTTCTCATAAACTTTTTATCACTATACCACGTTTCATCTACTGTAGCAGCTAATGTTCCTACAATAATATTTTCATATTCTACTACTATAACAAAACTATTCTTAATGTAAAATACTATATTTTCTAATGCTTTTTTATTATTAGTATTTCCAAAGTTAAATGGAGCCTCTATTAACCATGTTTTTAATAGTTCTCTTATTCGAACAGCATCAGAAATTTGTGCTTTTCGTATTTTATATTTATCTTTTTCCATCAGCTCTTAAATTTACTCTTAAAGTTCCAAATCTCCAATTATCTCCTATTGCTGTATTTTCTATTTTTATATTAGATTGTCTACCTCGGATTCGAGTATTAACAAATCCTGTTGTATTACTTATTGTCACAGTTTCTCCAGCAGTAGTATTACCATAAGGATAATCTCTTGTTGTTAAAGTAATTAAAGCATTTCCAGTTTGATTTTGAAAATCTGGTATAATTTTGTTTATAAACATAAATTCTTCTCCATCAGCTAAATCACCATCACCTGATTGAATATAAGCTGTTAAAGCTGACCCATCAGCATCTACACCATCTTCCATTCTATAAATTAAACTTCTTCCTGCTGTTAAACCATTAATTTGAGAAAAAGTATTAGCTGTAGCATTAGCTGTATAATCAGTAGCTAAAGGATTAAATTCAACTCCATTATCTTGATATGTACTTCTATTCATAGTACCAAAACACCATGAGTTTTCTAAATAATTATATATTACATATCTATCATTTTGATCTGAGGAACTAGAAGGATAATACCATATTACTTCAGAAAAATTAGAGTTTTGTGCAGCATAAACTTGAGGATATTGAACTTTATTTATATTATCAAATACATGATTTAATACAGGACAAGGTATTTCTTGAACAGCACCTGCATATCTAAAGAATTGTCCATCAGACATCCAGTAAGCTATATCATCTATTACTATTGCAGCATTCATACCGACAGCTCCACAATCATTACCTAGTTGTCTAAAACCAAATATAAAAGGTGGACCAATAAAAGACATTGATTGCATTGTAGTATCAGTCCATACTAAAATAGTTCCTTTAGCAGGACGTGCACATCTAATTTCACTTCCACCTGCTATTCTTTGTGATCCAGCTGAATTAGTTACATTAGGAGTCCATTGATTATATTCTTCTTGATCAGACCAACGAATAAACATTTTATCTTGAGTTGAAGTATTTCCAATAGAAGTTTCTGTACCCATACATACGACATGTCTAGTTTCTGTTGATACCATTGATAAAGTAGAATTGGTAGGAGCATTAGCAATTATTGTAGCTCTATTACCACTCATTCCTCCTGATAAATTCCATTCATAAGTAGAACCATCTTTTTGAGTAATAATTAAATCTTCTCCCCAATTATTTATAGACCACATTCTCATATCTAAAGTTACAATAGAAATAGTCCGAGGAGTTCCCCATGTACTTGTACCCCAAGTTGCAGCTCCCCAACCATATCCTAATGTTTGAAGACTAGGACCTACATTTAATTGATAAGTAGCTGTACAATTACCAGTAGGACCAACTGTTGAAGTAGCTGTAGCATTACTTTGAATTATATAAGCATCAGTATTACTAATAGATAAAATTTCATATTCAGCATCTAAAGTTGCAGCAGGAATTCCTCCAACTGAAGTGCTGGTACTGGTTAAAGTTACAAAATCTCCAACTGTAGCTCCATGACCAGTATCTGAAATAGTTACATTAGCACTGGTATTAGTAGTAGTAAAAGCATTTACTAAATTAGCTGTAGTTCTAATAGGAGTAATATCTTGATTATCACCTGAAGCATAAGTATAGACTTTTCTATCTGTTCCTAAAGCTTCATATCTAGCTCCATTTAAAGCAAACCATTGTTCTAAAGCTCTTCCTACTCCCACATAATAAGCTGTACTAAATTTATTCCAGCCCCCTAATTTTTGAGGAAGTCCTTTTCGAAATCTGATCTTATCTCCGTCAATCCATCTACCTTCTGCACCGGTTTCTGTATTTTCGGTATCTAATCCAGGTTGAAAATTTAATTTTGTTAATGGCATAATAATAGTATATAATAAAACTATTAAATTTATACTAAAATTTAAGGAGCATGAGGTGTGGTGTGGATATATATCTCATGCCCCACAATTATGTTTTATATTACTTTTTAAGTAAAGTAAAGCTTTTTCATTCTGTTCTGGTAATACTTTTCTTAAACCATGCTGGAAGTCCTAAAAAAGGACGACTATCAAATTTATTTTTCTTACCTTTTTCCCCTTCAATATCATTATAATGGAAAAAAACTTGTGCACAATCCTTTCCTTTAAATTCTTCTCTCCAATGTTCAAGATCACATCCAGAATAAATTAACATATCTCCTGGTTCAAGGTCTACTCGGATTCCCGCTTGACCTGTTTTTCCTGTAGGATCTAAATAAATAGGCCAAGGATCTCCTCCTAAATTTAAAGTAGCTGATACCTCACAAGCATCTCTATCTTTATGTCTATGAAGAATATCTCCATTTTTATAAATCCTGGCATAAGAATAAGTTTCATTTAATTTATAGTCAGTTTCTTTTTCCATCTTTGTTTTTAAAGCTTCTAATAATGTTTCCATTGCAGTGTCTGCATAATGAGAATAGGTATTAGGTATCATTGGATCAGTCCATACTCCCCAGTATTCTGCAAAAGGTGAAATATATTTCTGATTTAATAAAAAATGACAAACTTGTCTTTTTTTTAAAAAATAAGAGTAGACAAATGAAGCCAGTTCTTTGGATATAGCTCCTCTTAATATTTTATATTTATTTTTTTTGAACATTTAATACTCCTTTCGGTATAGCTTGACAGTTCCAATGTATAAATCTAAAGGGTTCATATCCCATATCTACCATATATTGATGAGGGAGATAAGAAGGAAAAAATATCATTCGACCTGGTTTTACATCATAATTAATTTGGTGACTTGCATAAGTTATTCTATGAGACTTTTTTTGAGGTAAAAGATTCATTATATTACCAGCTCTTGGATCTTCAAATATTGGTCTTGAAGTTAGCTCACTTGCTTTTAAAAAATAAAAACCAGACATATGCCCATTCCAATGAGTATGTAATGTATGGTGACCTCCTCCATCTTTAGCAAATTCTTGTACCCACAGTTCTGTCGCAAAGATTTGATGATGAGTTAAATCAAAACCCATTTCAAGTAATAGATTATGAGATGTCGCCATAACATAATTTGTAAGGTCTTTAAACTTAGGATCCCCTATTAAAGAAGTGGAATGAAAAACATGACCCATATCTCCTTTATTCCCAAATTTTTTATTCCTTTTATCTATATCTTTTTTAAAATTATCTTTAGATGCTTGAATATATTTATCTGAGGCGTTATTTAAATCCTCAACAAATTGAGGAGCATCAACACTCCATACAGGACATTTAAAATAATCCTCTCTAGTTAATTGTAGAGGAAATGTTTCAGCACTCCCGCAGGATATCTTTTCTAATTCTTCTTTGTTCATTTAAAAGGTAGTCCTAAATTCCAGATTACTAAACTATATCTTGTTCCACTTTCAATTGGACATACTCTGTGCCATATAAAGCTGGGAAAAACTACCAAAGATCCTTTAGATTGTATTTCAGTACATTTATGTGGGACTCGTTTTTTCGAAGGTTCTATCTCTCCAAAATCAAATTCTAAGTCCCCACCTTTATAATCTTTTTCATCTGATAAAGATAATGTAACAGACAACTTTCTAATTTTTCCGTTAGAAGGATCCCCTTCTTTTTTATAAGCTTCACCCCATCCATCACGGTGCCAATCGTAGTATTGTCCTTTACTATATTTGGTAAACTGACAATATTCACTACGATCCCATTCAAAGTTCCAACCCGCATTTTCATTAGCTCTACGAACATAGGGAAGAATTTCTTTATAAATCCAAGCCTCATTCAACCAAACCACATTGGAATCTCTTTTCTTTTTTAAATCTTTAATTTCATCTAAAGTTTGAGGCTCCTTAAAATCACCTGTGACAGCCATTTGATCTTTAATAGATTTAGCATATCTTACAATTTCATCACAAATTTTTTCTGGAACTGCTTTCTGAAAATACCAATAATAATTTTTAAGTTGCATATGTCTTATTAAGACATGTATATCTTAATAAGATATGAAAGTAAATTGATCTAGATCAATTTTATGTAGATATCCAAGTTAGGCCTGATGAATCCCAATCTAAAATTGTGTCTTCATCTTTTTGTGCTTTCCATTTTTGACCTGCTTCATCCCAATAAATAATATAAGTCTTATCAGCAGGTTCAGTACCTACCACCACTCCATTCTCATCTACAATATCTTGTCCAGCTTGTGGATTAGAATATGTTGTAATTGTTGGATAAGTAACTGGAGCTTGCCACTCATTATTTTCGTCTAAAGTAAATGACGCAAAAGGTTGTTTATATACAAAAATATCTTTTACAGGATCATAAACATTACTAATTGCTGCAAAATTTTTTCTAAAAGACTTATCATTAAAAGTTTGTTTCCATGTTCCACCTTTAAAAAAATCTTGACACCATGTCTCACCATCAACATGCTTAGGATTATCTCCTAAAGGACCGTTAGCTGTTGGTACATCTTTACCAACCACAACTACTCTTTTAACTACTAAATGTGTATCAGATGTAAATCCTGTTGGATCTACTTTGGATTCTAATTCTGCAAAATGTAAATCAGTATCAGCCATAATTCTATAATTCTAGTGTCCCTGTCACTGTGAAAGTTGCTACTGTACAAGACCCTACAGTTGCTATTGTATTAGTTCCAGGTGCTACTGCAAAAGATGCAGGCTTACAAGCCGTAGCTATTCTTACAAAAACTACTCCATCACCACCAGCTCTTGAACCACCAGGCGCACCACCACCGCCTCCACCACCAAGACCGTCTGTTCCAGCTGTAACCGGACCACCACCACCGTAACCTACACCAGAACCGCCACCACCTGAGCCAGGGTTACCACCCGCACCAGGCTGACCGTGTCCACCAGCACCACCACCGAATGTTGTTCCTAAAGGATAAGCCGGAGCTATTGTATTTGATGCACCAGCTCCACCATTACCACCACCGCCAGGATAACCAGGAGCACTAGTGCCAACTGCACCAGCACCGCCTCCACCACCAGCACTTGAGCCACCACCGCTTCCACCAGCATTTCCTTGACCAGGTGTACCAGCTCCAGGTCCACCAGTTCCTGAACCACCACCTCCAGAACCGCCAGGACCACCTGCTGTACTATGGTTGCCTCCATAACCACCACCTGTAGCAGTTACACTTGCAAGTACAGTATCATTTCCTTTATTTCCATTAACACTACCACAAACCGCTGCACCTCCTGCTCCAACAGTTATATCAGTTACATTTCCTTCTCTTATATCAATTTTTGTACCACCGGGAAAAGAAGTTAATAATCCTCCTGCTCCTGCGCCACCACCGGAGTTTCCTCCACCGCTGCCACCACCAGCAACTACTAAATAATCTAATTGTGCAAAATTATAAACCCAATCTGAAGCTTTGATATAATCGTATACAGTGTTTAATGCCCAAACACCTGAAGCAGTTGCACTTGCTGTGCAACCATTCTGTACTACATTTGAAACTCCGATTATTCCGCCATTACCTGAAGACATAATAAATTATCCTCCTACGCATCATCTATTATTTCATAAGAAACCAAACATTCTAAATCACTATTTGCACTAGCTGTTCCTTGAAGAACGTCAGCTTCATTTAAATAAAAAGAACTATTTTTATCTATTACTTGTAATGAAGCATCTGCGGGAACAGAAATTGTACTTGCTAATGCACGTGAATTCGAACCATCATCCATTTTGATTGTAACATCAGCAGCACTTGCTCCATCAATATTAGATACTAAAATTGAATTTATTTTAACAACTTTATCTGTAGCACAAGTAACTAAATTTGCTTGTGTAGTAGTAAGTGCAAAAAGATCCGTTTGTCCTAGAATACTGGTAACATTTACTATATTTGGGTTTGCCATATTATTATTCTCCTATTAACCAAAAACCATCGCCATAGCGATAGCTTTTCCTGTTGTTATTCCTGCTGTAGCAAAAGATAAATTTTTACTTCCATCAGTTGTTAAAGCTTGTCCACTACTACCATCAGAAGCAGGAAATGTAAAGTAATTTGATGATCCTGCATTACCAATTCCAGTAACATTAATATCACCTAAATCAGCCATTACATCAGAAAAAGTAGAACCTGTAGTATATACTAAAGTTTTAGTCCCTTGTTTAAGGGCAACTCCATTAGCAGCATGACCTGTATTAGCAAAAGTTAAAGTATATGAACCTGTTGTATTATTAAATACAGTATATTTTGTTTCAACAGCATCTGTAAAAACATGAATATTTGCTGTTAAAGCACCTGTAAATTCTAATACAGCATTATGAACTTGATCATCAGTAGAAGAATCATCTGTATTTGATGTTGAATTAGCAGACGTTAAAGTAATATTTGCATTTCCTGCAACATTAGCTGCTTGATATCCTTTTACTGAAGCATCAACTCTATTGAAAACATAGTTAACAAGATTACCCCAGTTACCTGAGTTTTCTCCAGAAGCTTGACGTTCTAATTTTAAACGAGCTGTATAAGTTGAAGGCATAGTTATTTATTCCTTATTAATTTATTTTTGTAAACTATATATATTTGTATTAATTTGTACACTATAAATTTGTCCATGTATAGGTATTTGAATCATTAATATCATCCCAAAATCTTAAATCTACAGGAGTAATATTAGCTTGAATTCCAGTCATTTCTAAGAAGTTATTAGAATCAGGAATTATAGTAGCTAAAGAAATAGTCATACTTTGACCAGTTATACTTAAAATTTGTTCTCCTTTAAATATAAAAGATCCAGTATTAGCATTAGCATGAATTCCAGTAATAGGAATAAAGTTTTCAGTATCAGTAGTAATACTACTTAAATAAGTAGTCATTTCTAAACCTGTTACATCTAAATAATTAGCACTTCCAGTAGTAATCGTCCCTAAATTTGCTTCTAAATCAAATTCTGGAACTACAATAGTTATAGCTCCACCTGCTGCAATAGAATAAGTTCCTATATATGTATTTGCTAATAATCCAGTAATGATACCTGTATTAGCATTTCCTGTAACTGTAATTGAACTTACATTTGCATTTGAATATTGTCCAGTTATAGAAATATTATCTGCATTTGCTGTAACAGTAATTGAACTTAGATTTGCATTTGCATATTGTCCTGTAATTGAAAATAAACTACCATTTCCTGTTAAAATATAACCACCTGGAGTATTCCAACCATCAGAACTCCATTCTTCTCTACCCCAACCTAAGCCTAAATCTATTTCAGCTGTTATGGATTGACCAGTAGGAGTTATATAAACATCAGGAGCTGCATTCCAAGTTGCAGAATTCCAAGCTCCTCGACCCCAACCTTGTCTAAGTTCTGCATCAACTGTAATTGAACTTAAAGCAGTATTTGCTAATAGACCTTCGATGACAGATCCTGCAGCTGAACTATTCCAACTACCTAAGTTCCATTGGCCACTATTCCATGTACTTGCCATAAGGAGTTTCTCCTTATGCTATTCTAATTAAGCCAGCAGTCGAGTTAGCAGTAGGAAACTGTAATTCAAAAGTTCCATTTGTAGAAGTTTTAACTCCTCCAAAATCTAAAACCGCAATTGCAGAGTTACTGTTGTTTGCATTGTATAAAAGTGCAGCTTGAGCAGAAATTGTTGCATTTGCAAATGTAACATTATCAGCATCAAAAATTGCAGTTGTTCCATCTACAGAAATTGCTACATTAGTTAATGCATTTCCACCTGTAGTATAATTAGTTCCAGATGATGAAATTTCGTTTGCAGTATCGTATACAGTTGTATTTGCTGCTAAAGATGCAGTGTTATCATACAAAGCACATTTTAAAGTTTGTGCTGCAAGGTTTCCACCAGGCGACATTAAGTCTTGTTTGAATACAGTGCAAATTGCTTGTGTTATTGCCATATTTATTGTCCTCCAGTTAATGTATTTGTACCTAGTGGGCTACCAGGAAACTTATAGTCTGTTCTTCTTCTTCTACGAGCTTCATTATTAATAGTAGCTACTTGTTCTTTATACAAATTTTTGTATATAGTATAATCTTCCATGTTCTTTGTAAAGAGATTTGCTTCAGCTAAACAGCCATAAAGTAATGTACTAGGAATATTTTCAGTATACCAATTTGTAGTATTTGTATTAGATAAAGGATTAATTTTACCTTGATATCCTAATTTAACAGTATAAGCTTGATCTGGAGTAGGAGCTAAATAAACTCGTTCATCATCAAAATTAGAAAAATATTTGGGTTGACCTTGAATAGATATATCGGGCCAATATTCTTGACAATATGCTAAAGTTTTCATTTCTAAATAACTCACATTAGAACCCACAGTTATTGATAAATAATTAAATAACATTGGTTCAATAGCAGTAGGAAGATTTACCATTCTATCTCCAGCTATTGTAGTTGTAGTTACATTTTCATTAAATCCAATAGGATCAATATCTCTTGATAAACTTTCAAATGCATTTCCAATAAATCTATCTAATTGTGCAACAAAATCTGTTCCTGTATTTTCAGCCCAAACTTTAATATCATTTTGGAGACTGCTGTACGTCATTGCCATGTTTAATTACCTCATCAACTTTAAATTTTGTCCATACATGTCCTGCAAATGGATAAGTTCCATAGTGCGTTAAAGGACTTTGAAGATCAGCATATATCTTACCGCCTATTTTTTGCCATAATCTACAAAAAGCATAATCTTCACTTAAATATCTATTACTTTTTTCATCAATAATACAGTCAAAAAATGCATAACAATTTTTACTTGAATATCTATCATTATTAATAATTTGATCACTTGTATATTGAAGATTAGGATAAGCTTTTTTCATTTTATCAAAAACTTCTTTTTTTATACACATAAATCCAGTTGCAGCATCTAAAACCTCAGTAAATCCTTTTTCTACTTTTATATTTCTAGGATTAGCAAAATTTAAATTATAGCCATAAGATTTTTGTTCTAAATTAGTAGGGTCCTCTTTTACAAAACCTGGAATTCCTTTCCAATCAATGGATTTTCTAGGATATATTCCACAAGCTATATCATAATCTGCTTGTAATAATCGAGTTACAGCTTCTCCATTAAATCCTATATCAGCATCAATAAACATTAAATGAGTAAAATTTCCCGGATCTTTTTCACAAAAATCTAAAAATTGACTAACTAAAGTATTTCTAGCTCTAGTAACTAAACTTTCATTTCCCATTGTATTTAAATGAACTTTAAATTTATTTTTAGCTGCAAATTGAGTTAAACTTAATATCCCATGTAAAAATCCTTCGGATAAAAGACCGCCATAACAAGGTGTTGCGACCATAACACCAATTTTTTTTTCATTCATGATATTACAACTGTAACATTTCCGAGCGCAGTTTGTAACAAATTTGTGTTAGCTGTATACCAAGTTTCTGGTAATGTAGCAACTCCTACATATAAAGGTTGACCTGATGTATTTTCAAAACCAGGTAAAGCAGTTACTTGATTAGGAACACCACCAGTAGATGATCCAGCAATTCCTCCTCCAGTTCTTGCTGCTTTAGTAGCAGAAACATTAGCTTGAAGTCTTGCATTTTCTAAACTTTGAGCATCTGTAAAATAAGTTAAATCTAATTGAGGTTGTTTAGGTTCCCATTCTGAAGTATGAACTAACATACCTGTCCATTCAAATACCATTTCTTGATAAGGAAATCTTAATCCTGATCTATCTGAAATAGCATAAGCATATTTTCCACCTGCAAATTTATTTGAAGGTGCTCTATGAGGTCTTGTAGTAGCTGGTATTTTTGGCATTAATTATAAAATCTATTAGCTGTAGCTGGTAAAATTCTAGTAGAAGGAGTATCATCTCCTGCTATTAATCTTTCAAAAGCTTGTTCATAATCTACTCTTAAAACTTCTTGAGTTGCAGCAGGTATACCTGGTCTTTTTTTAGAAAGATAATAAGCAAGTCCTGCACACATACATTCAAAAGCTCTAAAAGGTACATCAATATTTTGTTCCACTCCACTTACTGTTGAAGCAGTTATATCTTCAATTCTTCTCATTCGATAATATGTAATAGTATAAGATTGATCAGGTGCTGGATAAATTTTAAGAATAGGAGAAATTAATCTTTGTAAATAATATTGTGTAGGTCTAGATTGAGTTGTTTTATTTGAAATTACAGCATAGTCATTAAGACCTAAACGTGTCATTGCATATTCACTTCCATCTGCTATTTGAATATTAGCATTTATAATATCAACAGTATCACTATCTAAAGTGTAATCAGTTGTTCCTTGAGTTACAGCTTGAGTTTTATATTCCACAGTCCATTGATTATAACCACGATTAGCCCAATCACTAAACATAATATTTAAACTACGTCTAGCGGATCGTACATCATAACCTAAAATAGGATCACCTCCTAATCTATCATAGGCTTCTTGTATTACATCATTTACTGTTAAAGTAAAAGTTGAACTTCCTGATAATGCCATAGTCCTCCATTATGCGTAAAATACTGTTACTGATATAGCACCATTAACTGAAGCTTTAGCTTGTAAACTTGTTCCAAATTTTATACCTTCCGCTGGAAGATTTAATTGAACAGTTGAAGCACCTGCACTTACATTTCCTGTAGTTACTTCAAATACATCAGTTCCACCATCTATAAAAGTAAGAGTTCCAGTAGTAACATTAGGTTCAATTATAAAACCTTTAAGTCTAATGGGACCAGCAAATAAAGTTGCTGTAGCATTATTGATAGTAGTTCCACTTGCTGAATTTGCAAATATATCTGATCCTGCCATTTTTTCTCCTATATTAAATTATATTTTTTTAAATTATCATATAATAGAGCAATTCTGTCATCATGAACAGTACTTGGTTTTAAGTATTCTGCTTGATAAGTTTTAGCTTGCATATTTCCTAAATCTAATGGTTGTTGATTTAAATTAATACTTTGAGCTTGTCCTACAGATTGACCACTATCTACTACTGTATTTCCTTTTCCACTAAATGTGTCTATTACTTTTTCTATATTTTCTAATTTTTCTTCTAATGATTCTTCTGTATCTTTTTCTTGTTCTTTATCATCTTTTTTAGTTTGAATTATTTCCGAAGTTTCTTCATCTACTGTTTTTTCATCATCAGATTTAGTATCTGTTTTTAAAATTTTACTTGCTTCTAATACTGATTCTTGTGTAGATTGATCTTCTTCAGCTTCAGTATTTGAAAAATCTTTAAGTGCTTTTCCTTCTTTAAATAAAAAATCTAAATTTAAGTTCATAAATCTCCAATAAAAGGAGGCCCGAAGGCCCCCTAAATTATTATTAAGCTATTGTAAATGTTCTTTGTAAGCCATTATCTTGAAGATAAGTCACAGAAGTTGTTATAGCTCCTGTATTACCATCGCCATCTGTACCAGTAAATACACCTACTACTTTAATATCAGAAGCTCCAACATTTGACATCAAACCTAAAGCTGCAGAAGATTGTGATGTTCTTCCTAAAGCTTTACAGTTTGCGGCAGCAGTGAATGCTGTTGCATTCGAAGCATTTCCTACTGAAAAAGTTGCAGCATTTGTATCATTTGATACTTCAGTAACATCTACATGCACAAATAAGATTTGTGAATTAGCTGGAATTACAGCAATATTTGTATTTGCTGTTGCTCCAGTAATTGCAACATCTTTACCTTGTGCCATTGTTACATAGCCAGTATTTTTTACATTCGAGCCTAAAGTGGTACCAGTAGTTTCATTAATACTACCAGCTAATACCGGACCCGAAAATGTTGTTTTTCCCATAAGTCTATCCTCCTTTAAAAAATAGTCTGCTTGCGCAGTCGTTTGGGTTACTAGGCGCCGAAGCGC
>Ga0209756_1001951_pt1 | contig 18366 bp, 46 predicted proteins | sample ETNvirenome_6_85_FD_184071 | JGI IMG/M metagenome (GOLD analysis project Ga0209756, IMG submission 184071) | Marine viral communities from the Pacific Ocean - ETNP_6_85 (SPAdes) (version 3) | ecosystem: Environmental > Aquatic > Marine > Oceanic | place: Pacific Ocean | collected 2013-06-19
CCCCTTTTTATTATCAGCACTTTTTTAGGGGTTCTTTTGAGCAGTTTTTTTAATGTTCTTTTGAGCAGATTTTTAAAAATGGTTTGAGCAGATAAAAACAAATCCGGGTGCTCAGAAGATCTTTAGTAAAGTGAGCAGTTTTTCTACAGGTAATTAGCTCAGTGAGAAACCTGGCCGTTCGCGCGGTGAGAAATCTGAGCATTGAGCGGTGAGCGTTTTTTGATTTGCTCAAAGGACTTACTGAAAATTGATCAAATGCTCAAACTCTATACAGGTAATTGGGGCCGTGAGAAACGAGCACTGGTGTAGTGAGAAAATGAGCAAACTAAAACCGCAGTTTAAGTTCGAACCGGTTCGGATTTGTTTAAACAAAGCATAGAAATTCCTGGGCTCATATATATTATTAATTAATGCTCAGTTAAGCAATTCTTATATGCTCAGTAAAGATAATAAAGAGTGCTCAGTAGATAGAAGATATAATATATCCTTATAATATATTTATTTGCTCAGTATATAGCTATACCACCGCTCAACCAACCGCTTATATATAGCGTCGGTATTGAAAGGATGTGCTCACACTTGCAAAATGTTTTTATACGCTCAGTCCAAACCTGAGCGACCGCGCTATCCTCTCACCTTTAGCGAGCGTCCTAATTTGTAAGTGTTTGCACACTACTACATTTATACTATGAGCAGAAATATCAAAGAAGCAATGAGCAGATTAGGCGAAAGGGCAACGGTCTGTGTGCCTGAACCAGAACCGCTCAGTGAAACAGATATACGAAATGAGCACATAGAAACTCTGCAACGCTATATGGGTGATTTGAATTTTGAGCTGTTTGATGATGATGCCATCGAGCTGATGGCAAACACACTTGCTCAGACCCTGAAAGGAAAACAGCGCGATATATATGGCCGTGAGCAGATGTATGCTAATAGATTGAGCACTTCTTTACAGATTCGTATGTGGAAACCGTGCCCTGATTTTGTGGTCGAACAACATTTAATTGTAGTGCGCGAAAACAATCGAGTGGATAGGCTCAATAGAAAATTAATGACCGAGCAGGATTATAATAAAGCAATGGGCGGTAAAGAAGGTTACGATTTGCTCATAGCTATTCCATATCCTAACGCTTGGAAATCTGCCCGAGAACGAGCACATCATATTGAAACAAGTGCTCTATTGGAAGAATGGCAAACGCGCAGAAGATGGTGGAAGAATGTGAGCGAAGGTAGAGTTAACCTTCGCTCAGATAATAAAATGATTTATCACGCTAAAAACGAGGTATTAGAATGAGCAAAGAAGAAAAAGAATCCGAGCAATCGGAAGAAGTGGAACAGCTCAGTGACTCAATGAAACAAGTGCTCAGAGGTATAACTGGCGACCCGCTTAAAGTAATGGCAGGACTCGCTCAGATTGAAAAACATTCTGGCGAGCGTATCATATTGAGTGTTCCGAGCGATGACCACCCACGAATGAGAGCATTAGAAAAGTTCTCGGTTTGGTGGTTCAGAGACGATAGTGCGAGCACACCGTTTCATATTAGCTGTGCGGTCGAAGAATTTATGACCGCTATAACTAATCCTGAACAACCGCACATAGACGAATTGCTTCGAGCAGTTCGAACAACCTACAAAAGCGCAGAAGCATTACCAATTCGAGGTAAAAACCGATATGATAGTGATAAGAGCGTTGTAGATGGGCGTTATATACGCAGACAAAGGAGATAAAAAATGAGCAAACAAAAGAAGTTTTGTGTAATCTGTAAAACACAACCAGCACTGCGCGGTGCATACTTGAAAATGTGCAAACCGTGCTACAAAAAAATGAGCGATGGTATGTCTAACTGGATGAGCAAAGGGAAGTAAAACAAATGAACGAAGAATTAATGATTTATGAGAGCGATGAGTTTGAAGACTCTGAGCAGATCGATGTGAATCCATTAGTAAAGATTGCTGAACAAGTAAATGAGCTAATGGGTGGTTATCAACCGAGCGTTGTAACAACAGGACCAATGAGCGTAATGGAGAATAATTAAATGAGCATAGAAGATAAGATAAAAGAGCTCGGTGGTGTAGTATATATGAACAGTCGAGGTGAAATTATATGGCTCAAAGGAAACACAACCAGAGTGCTCAAAGTGACAACAGAAGCATTGCGCTTATGCCGGGATAGAAAATGAGCGGTATATTTTATGAATGTGAGCATTGCAGATGTATAATATCGCTCCCTTTTGAATGTAAGAATTGCTTTGGAGAATAAAATTTAAATGAGCAGAAAAATGAAGAAATTAAAGCGCAGAAAAAATGATGAGAAAGTGGACACATATAAATTATTTACACAGCTCTTAATGATTGGTTTTAAACTGCTCTATATACAGAGAAAATATGGGCTCGATTTCAGAGTAAGAGATACGAGCAAATCAGAGGAAAAAGAATGAGCAGATGTTATAGCTGTTTACAGCGCGATTGTGTCTGTGAAGATTTGAGCGATGGATGGTGGGAATTTCTGCTCGAAGGAGAATAAAAAGATGGGTGGAGAATATAAGAGATTTATTGAGCAGTTCTGGAAAGATTGGTTTGAGCGTGAGAAAAAATTAAAAAGTGAGCAGATGTGTATGCATAATCATAGCGATGAACACAAATGGAAAACGCTCAAAGAAACTGAGAAACCAACGAGCACTGAGATTTGTGAGAATTGCTTAGTAATAAGAGAAAAAATATGAGCAAAAGATGTGTAGATAGTCCGAGCAAATTACATCAATTCGGAAAGTGGCATTACCGCAGTGGTGGTATGAGCCATTCGATGTGTAAATGGTGCTCGAAGCCAAAATATGAAATGAACCCTTCTTCTGAGAAGCGATGGGTTAATCTAAACGAGGACAAATGAGCAGAAAAAACTGTGCTAAAGAGGACATAGGCAAAGAATGTATGTGCGAAGATTGTGTAAACGATTTAGCGGCAAATGTGGCAGCGATGGGAGCGGATGACTTTGAGTGAAGTGAGCCGTGACGAGTGCTGTCCAACGTGCGGTCAATATAAATTGACACTGCGCGATAAACTTATGCTTCAAGTGGGCATATGGGAGTATGAACGATGGTCGAAGAATTTTTAGAAGGACTGAGCGTACACAGAAGATGTGACTTAGCGATGGAATATTTAATGTCGCGTGGTTTTGGTTTTGATTACCGCGAGGATAAAGAACCTCACACTGGACTAATACATCCTATTTTTCGTGAGCATCCTGAGGTGCGCTGGATGAGTGATAAGGATATAATTAAACTTGAGCGATTGTTTAATGACTTTACCCCTCACAGAAAAATTTACGATTGGCTCAATCCAAAAGGAGACTAAATGAGCAAATGTAAAAATTGTAATGCTCAGTCTTTGAGAGAAATGGCCGTCTGTAAAAAATGTTTTCAATATATCACACGAAATTGCCCCACTGTGCGCAAAGGTGTGGATGGAATAGACTTAAAAATAAGGACATAAATGAGCAAATTATCAGAATATAAATGGTTCATAGAGATAACCGAGAAAGTGAGCATAATAGATAAATGTTATAAGTGCGGTAGAGTGATACACTCACCGCTCATAATGTGCTGGATGAATTGCACAAAAGAATATATGAATCAACGATGAAATCAATAGAATTATACTGCTCGCATTGCGAGAGATATATTGCTCAATGGCGAATTGTCAACCGAGCAATCATACAGGTAAAAAAGTGCTATCTGTGTGGTAAAACTGAGCACTTAAAAAACAAACAATGAGTGAATACGAAAAGAAAGAAGTGAGCAAATTGAGGGAGGCTTTTAATGAGCTAATCACCTCAGTAGATGCGCGCGAAATGAGCTGGAATAACGAGCGTTCCCTTCGTAATCGTGTGGTGGAATGTTGCGACGACTCTCTGAACGAATTATATAAATTCGATAGAGCAGAACTTGACAACGTGAAACAAGCATACGAGCTGTTAGGAATCGCTAAAGGAATTGAAATCGCTTTGAGCATTGCGGGAATCAACACCGAGTCTATCGGTGAAGATATAACGCACGTTAAAAGAGGCCACAATAAGCGAGTAGAACAATTAAAGGATGAGCATAAAGAGATGCAGAAACTGCGCGATGATATTATGACAGATTTACGCAAAAGAAAGACTTGTGAATTTAGCTGTTGCGTAGAGACAGAAGAGCTCAAAGAGGTTGAATAAGACCGCTCGCCGGGAACATATTGGTCTGAGCAAATGATCTTGAATTGGTCTGAGCATTAGCTTTTTTTAAATTTGGACACATAAGCTAAAACCTTATAAACTTTAAAAACTGAGAAAAATTGAGCATATGAGAAACTGAGAAATGGACACTGAGATACTGAGAAACCGAGCCAGTGAGATACTGAGAATATGAACATATTAATTAATGAGAAACCGAGCGATTATTTACTGAGAATAGGCTCAACCAACAGATTATATACTGCGTCGGTATTAGGATTTTACGAGCGCTATGCAAAATAACGAATCACCGAGCGATTGTATCTGTGAGCTTTGCTCAGATAAGATAGGGAGTGATGGTGATGCCGTTTATTCAACAGATGAGCATACTATATTATGTCATAAGTGTTATGCAAAACAGCCCCGATGCTCAGGTTGTAATGAAAGAAATGCTCAATCAGATTTAGAAGAATTAAAGGATGATGAATTTTATTGTTCGAGCTGTTATGACTCAATGCGAGTGTGCTATGCTTGTAGTAATACAATAGACATTGATAGCCATCGCTATTTTTACTATAATGATGAATACTACTGCTCAGGCTGTGCCCGAGACAACGAAGCATATTGTTGTGAAAACTGCTCAGAAACAATTACAATCGCCGAGTATGCAAATTCTGAGGGCGAAGGTTTTGTTAATGACTATTTGTGCTATCCGTGTTGGGAACGAAAGGGCGAATCATCTCATATTATAGAGGAAAGACAAACTACTATTGAAAAGTCCACATTAGACCAACATTATTGGCGCGGTGGTGTGACAGCATCTGCTCAAACAAAGCGAGAATGGGCTGCTCACAAAATGTTTTTCGATGATTTTTATAACTTCTGCTCAGGTGAATACGAGCATAATGACTTTGCGTTGCGTAAAGGTGCGCTCGGTTATGGAGAATATGGTTGGTTCAAAACAAATGCTGAAATTAGCACAAGTATAAATAATGACTTTGCTGATTTCATTTATGGTTTAATACGCGATGAAAATTTAGTAAGACCGCACAAAAAGATTGGAATGGTTCAGCCCTTTGCAGAGGCATTTCAAAAGCACACTGTTTTTTATCTAACCGATGAAAAGTATAAGGATAAAGAGAAACAAATAATGTGGAAATATCCGCTCGATGAAAATGGAAAGGTTATAACCCATTATGTTGATTATGTGGCGCGCGATGAATTACTAAAATGTATAAAGAATCGTATAATGCCTGATGGCTCACCTTTAATTAAGAAAATGAGCAAACTGTTGCGCTCAAACAATAAGAAAATTTGGGAGCGATGGAGTCAATATAGAAGAACGTGGAGAAATTACAAAACAAACGCTATGACGCTTAATATTCCAATGCGCATAGGGTTTGACACCAGTGCTCAGAAGAATGTTGTTCAATTTAACAATCGAGTAGGCGCTTGTCAGAACGATGAATATAGAGAAACGCTCGGATTCAATCAGATTGTAATGTGCGCTAATCCTCATTTATATTTACTCTTTTATGACCCTGAAAATAGCGAAAGAATTATTGGTCGTAGTGTCATAAGATTATTTTATAGGCGCAATCAATATGATATAGATAAGAAAACATTATTTGTTATGCCGAGCAGATTATATTTAGATAAGTTTACACACGCTAAAAATGATCTTTACGCAGCAATGTTTAAAGGTTTGAACGAATGGTTGCCAATCATTAAGCAGTCTTTTAAAGTAGACGAGGCGGTGCTCGGAGCTTATAAAGTCACTCGGCACGATGGCACAAGTGTATATGAATATTTAAAAATGAGTAAAGATGATGATTTAACTATAGTCAATTCGACTGATAGTCGTGAGTCCTTAGCGTCATTATGGTATTATCCTATATGGTTGGAAAGACCGAGCGAAGAAGCATACTGGAGTTATTACTCTGATGAATATCAATCTCAGCAAGTGGCTGAATGTAGTAGCGACGCTCAAAGTAGATGGGCGATGCGCGATACTTATACTGGTGACATAGCATATATAGGGGTTAATCAATGAGCAGTGAAGAAGATAAACAGATGAGCATAGAGGAGGCTAAAGAATTGGACTCAGAAATAATTGTATTTAGTGGTGACGATGAAGAAGAAGAACAGACTTTAGAAAGTAGATTCACTTTAGTAAACGAAATGAAAACTGACGAGCGAGGAATTACACTTCTCAAAGATATGTATGAAATATTTAGTCCGAGCGGTCGTGAACACGCGATGTTAGTGTTTGTGAGCAAATGGCTTCAAGCAAACGGTATTGAACATAAAATAGATAGTATGGGAAATATATATGCTCAGAACAAAGTCAGAGGCTCAAAGAGAATTATAATAAACGCTCATATGGATACAGTAGCGAGTGGACCAGCTGATATACAAGTAACGCACATTAAAAAGGATGTTATCATATCAAGCTCAAATAACCAAGTTATCGGTGCAGATGATAAAAACGGCCTTTGGTGTGTTTTGCGTTTGCTCACTGATAAAGAAGTAGATACGCCTTTAACAGCGTTAATTTGTGTAGAAGAAGAAAGTGGTTGTAATGGCTCACAGTTTGCTATGTACAATCACGCAGATTATTTTGAAGATTGTGTCTTCAATATGACTATTGATAGGCGCGGTGATACTGATATTATTATAGAGAATTTTGATATAACATTGTGCTCAGATAAAATGCAGAAAAAACTGAGCAAATGGGGGAAACCCTTTGGGCTCAAAAATACAACAGGTTCTATAAGCGATGTATCAAATATTGTAGAGAACCTAAAAATTAATGGCATTAACCTGTTCGCTGGTTATCACGACGCTCACTCTGGAAGTGAGCATACGTCAATGCTCGAACTTATCAAATCATATACATTTCAAAAGTATTTATTACCTGAATTACATAAGCACTTTATGTTAAATCCTGATGATGTAGAATTTAAAGACTTTAACGCTTACAAGTCTATCACTTACTATGGGCGTTATAATTATGGAGATATAAGCAGTTATGGAGGCAAAGTAAGGCCTTATAAGATGTCCGAGAAAAAGTCCTTTGGGACTGTGGATGAAATGAGCGTTATAGAAGCATTTGAAGATTGCGTCGATGAACTCGATAGGTTAGCAAATGATCAACAGCTCTACTATGCGTTAATAGACGCTGACTATGAGCTTTCACACAGCAAAAAATCGCTCAAAATATTACAAGCCTACTATCTAATGCCTGAAATATGCTCTAAGCTAAGTTATTATTTCAATGTGACTTCAAATCAGCTCGGCGACGCTGTTATCTCGGTTAAAGAGATAGTGCAGTTTGCGACTGAAGAAGCGCTCATTCACAAAGAGTGCGAAGAGCTTGATGGTGATATTAGTCCTTCGCTCGATAAACCAAAATATACTGGTATAGATAAAAGAGATTATGATAGCGAATGGGGAGGTTACTAAATGAGCAGAAAAAAGAATGAATATCTGGTGTGTCCTGATTGCTCAAACAAAGATTGTTTGTCTAAGCGAAGAGAACAGGATGGAGAGAACATTTATTACTGTTCAATCTGTCAATTTGAATATTTTGACAGTGAGATTATAAGAAAAAGTTATTCGCTCAGTAGATTTATTAATAGCGACGGTGAGGAAAAATGGGTTCACCATAATGACGCATATCGTGTGAGCAAACTAATCAAAAAGAATATGAGCCCAGGAAAACCGAGCCGTAGGTTCAATAGACGTGATAGTAAACTGCTCAGGAGTTTGAAAAAGAAATGACACAGATGATTATAATTGATAATGCTCAAGTAAACAGGTTAAAATTGGACTATGAGAATCCTGTTGGTTTGTTCCAACCATCATATATGAGAAATCGCAGAAATAGGTTGTATAAACTGCGCCAAGCTATCTATGAGAAACCGTTCACTGAGAGAGATAACCATTTGCCTTATACTGTTATCACCTTTTTAGCTCATCATAAGAGCAATAGACCGTTCATTAGGAGAGTATACCGTGCTCGAAGAAAATCAAATAGTGAGTGGATGGCACAAATTGATAGTGTTCTAAAAAGGATTTTTAAATTATACCATACTAACGTAATTTCAGGTGACTTAGTAATTCACAAAACTGCTGAACGCTCGGGAACTGAGTTTGAGCAGTGGCCTTTAGTGTATAAGCGCAGAGCAAATTATGAGTGTTGGTTCGTAACGGGAATGACTCAGTGGGTTGAGGATTTAAATAGTTTCGCTCATTCTATTCACTCACCCAGTGAGCCTTCCCAAAGCATTTATCAAACTACTGAGCGGATACCATTTGCTCAAAAGCAGATGATGTTATTTAAGCAAAAACTTAGCCCTCAGATAGTCGGTAAAGAGCGAACAGAAAATGACTTTTATACATTATTCAAACGAGCAGAGTGGGTGAAAATCATTCGTAAGCACTTTAACCCTATTCTTTGGAGCGAACTGATTTGGGATGGAACGCCTCGTGCTGGTATTTGTATATACGTTAAAGGTCGAGCTTATTGGACTCAGATGGGCCGAGATAAGTGTAATTGGTATGTTAAAGAACATAGCTCACGAGTATTTCAACCACCGCTCAGTGTATGGTTTAATTCAGATAGCGATGACCCTGATTTTTTAGGGCGTTATTTAGCGTGGTGCAATAAGTTCGGAGATTTACCACGTGAAATAAGTGATATGTATCCCGAGTCTGAGGAGTATGAAGATTAGATATGAGCGATGAAGATAAAGTGGACCGAGCGAAGGTTGTGGCAGAGGGTTTACTAATGGCGATGCTTATATCTGATCTTTTTGGGGATAAAATAGTGAGCGATAATATGGATGACCCTGAGATTATAGGATTATCATTTAAAGAGAGCGAATATGGAGAGGAAATTGAGCCTGTTATGTATGATAAAACGCTCATAGACCCTCCAAAAAACAGTAATAAGCTGGAGGGAGAGAAGTGAGCAAAGAAAAGACAATTACCGATATGATTTCGAGAGCCTTAAATCGCTCAATAAAGGATGAATTTACTGAGAATATATGTAAACAATGTGGTGAGCCATCTTATTTGGGCTTTTCACACTGTAAAAAGTGTCACGACTATTTCAGGTTTGTTAATCCTTGGACCGCACAGAATCAACAGGAGAGAAATGAGCAGAGAAATTAAAGAGGGAGTCGTCGTAAATATATGAGCAGAAGTATGGATTTTGGATTCACTATGTATTATCGCAAAGAGCGGAAAATTGGAGGTAAAGAGTTTACTACGACTTGGTATGATATGAACAGAAAATCGGCAGATAGACGAGCATACAATTTACGCCGATGTGGATGGTATGCTAGAGTCATACTTGCTCGTATTATGAATAATGGAACTAAGCGTTATGAAGTGTATTATAGAAGCAAAACAGGAGATATAAAATGAACAGAAAAAAGCGAGTTAGAGTGGGCTTTATAAAGAGAAAAGGTCCGTGTAAATGTCCTAAGGGAGATTTGTGTCCACGACCTAATGCTAATGCGTGTAAACGACGCGCTGAGAGATTTGCACAGAGGGAGAGACTGAGAAATGAATAGTAATAAACGTGCTCATTTGAAGATATTAGAAAAAATTTATAGACGCAAAAAGATAATTAATAAGTGCTGTGATAGTGTAGGCCGGTCCATCATCGGGCAATCTCGTTGCTCGGACGCTGGTTCAAATCCAGCTCACAGCACCATTATTTTTATTAACGGTAGAAGGGAGGTGATTTACTCAAGTGGATAGGTAGAGAGTTGCTCAATCATTTTTTGTTTTTAATGACCGTTTGCTCCTTCGGGAGTTCGATAGGTTCATATCCTTAGGAATAGTGTGGTCATTATACCAACCTTTGGAAATATACCTGAGAACTTTCTGAGCAATTCTTTACCCCATAAATGAGCAAATTGATCTTATGAGAAACTATCGAAACGGCGCAAAGTGTGTGAATGGTCCACCCCATCAAGCAGGCGCATATGAGAACTGGAATTGGTGCTCAATATGTCACTCTATCTATGAGAAAACCATAACGCGCTGTCTAAAGTGTAATCAAACGCTGAGATTCAAGTCACACGGAAATAGCAGATGGGCTAAATGGAGACCAATAAAGGAGTGAGAAAATGTTAGAGTATAAAAACGGAGAAAAATCGTGCATTGGACCCTCCAAAAATAAGGGTGGTTATGGTAAATGGAACTGGTGTTGTAAATGCACATCCATTTGGGACAAAACTCATTACCAATGTGGTGAGTGTCATAACAGATTACGGTTTAAAGGGCGCTATATAAGTAGGCGCGAAAGGGAGAAAAAGAATGAACGAAGAAAATGAAAGAGATTGCTTTCACTGTGAGGAACACAAGGTTTATAACCTCGATATATATTGTGAGCAATGTCTATGGGACATACATTTAAACAGGAATTGGTATGCAAAAATCAGAAAGAAGTGAGCTGAGAAAGTTATTGAAAAAGCACTACGGCCAACGAAGGCCGAGCGCTGTTGAGATTCTAAAAGTAATGGAGATGTATAATATGAGAGCGCCTAAAAAAAGAGGGCGACCGAGAAAAAAGAAGTGATATAATGGACAAAGAGAAGAAAAAAAAGGATGCTAAACTTTTGATTAAGTTAGCGGATAAAGAAGACGAATTAGATGTGCTTTATGAGAAATTAGTAGAGCACATACGAAATGAATCTGAGTGGTTAGAGGAGAATGTGGCGACAGCGCTGAGAGATTTGATAGATATGGAAGATACAGCATCATATGAGAGTGGACTTTCCCTTTTGAGTGATGTGACATCTGAAATCAAGCACGTTCTGAACAAATGTGAAGACAATTACAGTGTATTCAGTGACGCACAGGACCTCGAAGTGGAAGTAAATGAACTGAGGAGTGACCTATGAAAATAAGACGCGAACTAAAATACGCTACGTTCGAATGGGATGATGAAGAAAAGAGCATACTAATTGAAACTAAAAGTAGCGAACCTTTAAGAGATGATATCGACATTCATCCCATCAATGGGCGCGTAAAATTGAACAAAGTTTACGCTTTCTCTTTGATGAGATTCGTTGTAAGAATCGCTCAGAGAAATTGGTTCAGGAAGTTAAAATGAGAAGAAAGCATATGTATAATAAGGAAACTCGTATGACCCTATGTGGTCATACATTGACGGTGCAGGAAAAACGAACTGCTCGGATCAATAAACTGAGAAACACAAATTGTAAAAATTGTAAGAGAATGTATTTGAATGGAGAAAAAGAGGATGGTTGAGATACCCAATAGTTCACAAACAGAACAGATATATGAGCTTATGAGAAAGAACGCAGAGCTCGAAGAAATGATAGCTGGTGCTATGCAAAAGGAGAAGGAACTGCTCAATACTATAACGAATATAGCAGAGGTAATATATTACCAATCTCCGCTCAGCCATCAGGATAGTTGGCTCGAAAGTTTAATAATGAAAGGTATGTGGACACCTGAGAATGACCCACCATATGATTCAGACAGGGCAAGTGAGATGGAAGCAAATGTTTGTGCATCATCTGATAGCTACATATATGAATCCCCTGATGGTGGAAAGACCATATACAGGCGAAAATTCGGATGCTCTACAAAAGAAAAAATAAGGTGAATAATATGACAAGTGCAGATTGGTTCTTACTTTTAGCCCTTTTTATGTCTATATGGATGTTAATGTTTATGCGTTATTGGAATGGTGTGTAAGTGATGAAAAAGCATAGAAAATACAGATTAGTGGCAAAACAACCGTATGAGGGTTATACATTGCCAAAAAGTAGTGAGAAAGGACAGCCCTTTGTTGACTTTAACGAAGTTCTGAAAAAAGAGCCGAGAAAAGTAAAAACGGTAAAGAAAAGGAGAGCTTAGTTAAGCATTAATAAAGATATAGCATACTATGTTTAAGATATATAATATATACAGGAAAATACAATGAATAAAATAGAGAAGTGTGAACTGTGCAGAGAAACTGCAACGGCCTATGGTGGATTGCTGAGATTAAAAGATGGTAGAGTGTTCCATATGGAGTGCGCTATGAGATACTCAGAGCTGAGAATACGCGATGTAGAGGAATTTGTGGAAGCAACAGGAGAAATATGAGCAAAGATGATGACCCTAATCTGAGTAAAGCGTTAAAGGAAGCACGTAGTAAGGGAGCCTTCCGACACTTGCGTGATGGTAAGCATTTTACTTGCGACTGTGAGCATAAAGGATTTGATCACATTCATACCACAAAAATAGACTATTTCTTATGCAGTTGTGATAAAATTTATAAACTAACTGATTTAAAAAATTGGGAGTTTGTGAACTATGATAGCTGTTATTATTGTAACAGACCGAAAGATGTTTGTGTGGGCGCTGACATTGATTGTAAAAGCCCGGAGAAAAAAAATGGATAAAGACGCAGAGGAGTTTTGGAAAGAGTGGGTGACAGACCTCAAAGATGAGCTTGACACTTACAAAAAGTTAGCTAAAGAGCGTGGAGAATTGAATGTAAAGTTAGCCCACCAGCTTGAACGTATGGTTGACAAGCCTCGAAATAGCAGGGCGGTTTCCTCTCCGTTAGAGTGGGTGCCTCCCACTAAAAGCGACGAAGAACTCAATGCTTTGAAGGAAGAAGATAAAAGTATGTGGATATGCACAGCTTGTGATAAGTCCACATATGAAACTGAGTATGATTACCTAGCATCGAGAACTTTGCACTTAGAGTGTGCTCTTAAAGAGGAGATGAAGAATGACCCTTTGTGATAAATGTGGTATAAATGAAGCGTATGGTCCCAATGTAGGTGCAGCGCTCAAAGTCCAAAACATCTGCTCTCAGTGTTATAAATATACTAGACATAGGAACAGCAGGTGTAAGTGTAAGTTATGTAGCGACCACCCTATGATGGATAGAGCACCGACAGGCTCAGGGATGGATTAATGAAGTGTAAACAATGTAATGTAAATGAAGCAGGTGAAGGACTGTGCAGTGAAAATGTAGACCGTAGTAACGATACGTGCTTAAAATGTCGTAAATACCTGATACATCAGTTTATAGCAAACGGGAGATAAGATGAAGTGTGAACAATGTGATGAAGAAATGAAAACAAAGGTAAAAAAACCGTTCAAATATATGAAACCTATATGTAGGAAATGTCGTAAATATAACATACACCAATTTGTTAATGGAACAGCGTTAGAAAAAATACCAAACATAGGCTCATCATTATCAGTCTATCTGGAGGATGTGGACGAAATATGAAGTGTTGGAGATGTGGGGATGAAGCGTTGAATTTGTCTGAGAGTGAGTGGCAAGGACAGTCGCCAGTGTGCGGTAAATGTAGAGCTTATATATCACGAGCTGATGCACAACAGCTCACACCAAAACAAAGGAAGGACCCTGCTGCAATAAGATTAAATTGCCGGTGGCTAAGAGGTATGGAGAATAATGGAACGTATTAAGTGCACGAAATGTAATATCCATAACGCGTGTTGGATTAACGGAACACAGTCTACAATATGTGTGAAATGTAAAGAGTATATTAAATACTTATTTGAAACTAAATTAGACGATATGATATATCGAATAAGAGAAGATATTATAGATGAAAATCCAGCTGATATGTGGCCTGAGGAGGATTTATAAAATGACTAAAGCTAAGGTAAATACCTGTCTATTCTGTAAAAGAGTGAATGTAGTATCTATCCACTTCAGAGAGTATGTTTGTGATGACTGTTATGAGAATAACCAAATAGAAAAAAAGAAGGATGTGAGAAAAAAATGAAATGCTTAGATTGTGGAATGAATTATGTGGGTATGAAGAAAGCCAATAAATACAATTGCCCCCACTGTAGTATAGGGGATGAAGAAGGATGCTAGTGGAGGTGAGAATGTGAAAGATATAACCATAACGGTACCAGTTCCAACCGAGCCCGAATGGTGGTTTTTTATAGCTGCGTTTATTATGTTCTGTATGTGGTTGGTGATAGAATGAATGTGCTGAGTTTATTTGATGGAATGTCTTGTGGTCGCATAGCGCTCGAAAGAGCTGGTATTCCTGTTGAGAATTACTTTGCAGCTGAGATTGATAAGTATGCTATACAGATTGCTCAAAAGAATTACCCTGAGATTACACAATTAGGGGATGTTAGAGATATAAATGAGAAATTACATCTACCGAGCATTGACTTAGTGATAGGAGGTTCTCCCTGTCAGGGCTTTTCTAGAGCAGGTAAAGGGCTCAATTTTGAGGACCCCCGTAGTGCGTTGTTCTTTGAATACGTGAGAATACTAAATGAGGTCCGACCTGAGTATTTCCTACTTGAGAATGTGCAAATGAAACAGGAGCATCAAGACGTTGTGAATGAATATTTAGGGGTAGAACCAATAAAGATTAATTCTGCATTGGTATCTGCTCAGAATAGGGTAAGATTATACTGGACTAACATACCTGATATTGTACAACCGGAAGATAAAAAGATAATGCTGAGAGATATCCTTGAGAAAGGTGTGGTAGACCGAGAAAAATCATACTGTATAGATGCAAATTATTTCAAGGGTGGAAACCTCAAGTCATACTTTGGAAAACGTCGCAGACAACTAGTATTTGAGGATAGGCCCTGTGAGCTGAGAGATTTCGATTCTAATGCTGATTGTCACCACGTTGCCAATGCAACAGATATTAATGGACACGACAGCTTAAAGAGAGTGTACGCTGAGAGTGGGAAAGGGCCCACATTAAACGCTTGCACCGGAGGAAATAGAGAGCCTAAGGTTTTGATCGTTCCAGAAGCAACCAAAAAGGGCTACACCGAGATTCAGAACGGTGACTGTTTTGATGCTACTTTCCCCACTTCCAAGACAAGGCGTGGTCGTAATATGAAAGATAAATCTAACTGTTTAACTGCAGCTAATTATGACTATATGCGGTATGAACACCCCACCTATAGAAAACTAACACCGACCGAATGTGAGCGTCTACAGACAGTGCCTGATAGCTATACAGAAGGTGTGAGCAATACTCAGCGTTATAAAATGCTTGGCAATGGATGGACCATAGACGTTATAGCTCATATATTTAGACATTTACCACGTTGGGGGGCGCTAAAATGAATAGATATAGATACGTTGCTGAGAGAATAGAAGATAAGAACGGAAAACCACTGACGGTAAGAATTACTATGAAGAAGAGCAAACCGTCTTGGGATAACTTTCGGATTTGTAACTGTAAATACGGTCATTATAACTGTACCTGTGATGGAAAGGGAGGTAAATATGAAACTCAGTGAATATATACATAGTAAGATGGGGCCACCACACGCTATCACGTGGCGTGCTCGTACAGAAGAACAAATAGAAGAGTGGATAGTAGAATGGTATGTGAGCGAGTTCAACGAAATAGGATGCGATAAAGGAGATACACAACGTATGCCTCCCTCGTGGCTCGCTAATTGGAGAAAATGATGAGGGTTGAATGTTTGAACTGTAATATCGTTTATGGGCGAAGAAAAGGTTATGCTGTGCAATGCAAAAAATGCAAGCGTTGGCTTTATTCCGAGAGTGAGAAAAGAACAAGAGAGAAAAACCCTTATGGACATCACCGAAGACGTTAAATATCTCTGTATCTTTATAACACTATATGCTTATTGGCAGGTGTGTTTATGGATACTGGGAAAAAATTTGAAGCGGAAATCAGAGCGTCTTTAAAGAGCGTTAATTGTTTTTGGTTTCGCATACAAGATACTAATGATGTAAGCAGGTTTGTTAACAAAGCAATAGCTGAAAAACAACCCGCTGACTTTATGGCTGTCTATAAAGGAAAGCCTATTCTAATAGAATGTAAAACGAGCCGTCGCCTTAAATCATTTCCACTTTATTACGGAAATACACCGAGCATTCCTAAGCATCAAATCCAAGCTGCTGTGAAAATAGAACGGAACGGTGGTACCGGGTTCTTTCTGCTGAGAAGAGATAAGCCGAGAAAAAAAAGAGTATGGGCCGTAAGTCCAGAGGGGATAATACAGTTACACAAAAAGGCTACCAAAAAGTCCGTAACGTGGGAAGAAATAGATAAGAGCCCTCACTCTTTCGAGGTGAAACGACTTTCTGCCCCTGTGAGATGGGACTTGGAAAAACTTTTTAAACTTAGACAACCTTTATAAATCAAGGAGGTTTTTCCTTCTTAGGAGGTAAAGAAAATGACAGAGATACTTCAGAAAATTATTGATGACTTAGATAATGATGAGATTGAGACTCTCAACATCCTCGATTGCTTTAATGATGAGAAAGAAAAAGAGCTTTACGAGAAATGGGTAAAGATTTATTTTAGTATCACACCGTTCACAATTAAGGAAGGCCTTAGGAAGATTACGCAAGCACACGACTTAACTAATGAGGAACAGATTATGTTACTCTCTTATATCAAATTCTTTGAGCGTAGACTTATGGAGTTAAAGGGAGATATTGATTCGCGTACTGAAAAATTCGAGAGTGGAGATAAGGGCGGTGGAATGTTTGCTTAATGAAACTAATAAAGAGTTTAGCATAGGACAATTACTTGACAATCTACAGACGGTAATAGAGGTATTAAAAGAGAGAGAAACAGCAGTTACCCCTGAGCTGGTTCACACTCTAAATGTAGTGATTATGTGGATTAAAAATGGAGGAATGAGCAGCGTAGCAGTAGAGACCTCTATTGATAATTTATTAGACCGAATGATGAAAGATTTTTTTGGGGAAGGAAAATAATGGTAACAAGTAAAACGGAAGGAATACACTTAATGCAAATAGTATTGAGATATTTAGACAAAGAAGTAGCACTAAAAATGCTTAATGATATGGCGTTTGAGATAGCAGTTGTAACAGACAATGAATCGCTAAAAGCCTCTATTGAGATGGTGCGTGGATTTTTAGAATGAACGATAAACTACATCAGTTTGAGAATATCTGGAAAAAGGATACCAGAATGAAACGGAAAATTCTTGATTGGCTTACCATACGAAAAATTGAGAATACCTATGAGAACGCTAGAGATTATTGGATAGGGAGATTTAAACCATTTGCAGAATACGATGGGAAAACAATACATTTAAATACCAAAACAGATTGGAAACATATCCGACGATTAAATCAAAGAGGAAAATATGGCAAAACGAAAAGAAAAGGAACCAGAAATGATGCTTCATTCGGAGTTTCGACACGTAATAGACAGAAGAAGCGAAGATTTAAGCAGTAACTGGTGGCCCTTTGTCCAGAACGTTAATGATATATTAGCAAGAATGGATGAACTTGAAGCGAAGATAGATGCTTTTGATAATCGTATTGGAGAAGCATATGGATTGGGCAGAACTATATCAAAATCCTTGCACAAACTGGGATTTTATGATAAGGACTTACGCCTTATATGGAAATCAGTGAAATTAATGAATGGAGTGTTGGAAGATGCAGAAAAAGAAAGAGATGATGACTGAAATTGAAACTGAGCAAGCCGCGTCAGCTATTGGCGAACTTACTAGACAAGTTCTAGATGTAAACACGGAGAACAACCGACTGCGCTCAGAAAATAAGCATATATTGCGTATGGGGGTAGTATGCCTGGAAATACTTCCTGTCGGGGGTATGAACAGTAAAGCATTATTTGATGAATTTACCAAATTTGCTGAAAAGTTACATCAATTGCACGGAAATGAGCATTTAAAAGCTACTTTTGTGCAACAAACAGGAATGGAACAGCACGATGAAATCTCACCGGAGATGTTCGGTTAATGCGCGGTCTTAATAAGAACTCAGTTTTAGGTCGTTGCACCTTTTGTAAATATACTGTGCGCGAGGACGAGGAAAAATTTCCCTCTCACTACGCTAAGATAACTTATGGTCGATGGATATGTGGAAACTGTTTACTTGGAATGGAAGACTCAGTGATGAATGCCAAAAAAGGAGCTGACAGTGGAGCAGCCGAAAGAGCTAAAGCTCTTGGTTATATATTGGACCCAAAAAGTGGCAAATTAGTGGAGATTAAAAAGAAGTGAGCAGGTTTTATATATCAAAGCCACATAGCTTAACTAAGGAGGTACAACTATGCCTAAGAAAGAAAACAGTGAATTAGAACTGATGTGCGGATTATTCCGCAACGAAGCAAAAA
>Ga0209756_1001952_pt1 | contig 18364 bp, 17 predicted proteins | sample ETNvirenome_6_85_FD_184071 | JGI IMG/M metagenome (GOLD analysis project Ga0209756, IMG submission 184071) | Marine viral communities from the Pacific Ocean - ETNP_6_85 (SPAdes) (version 3) | ecosystem: Environmental > Aquatic > Marine > Oceanic | place: Pacific Ocean | collected 2013-06-19
GGTAATATGACAGTAAGATTTGGCTATGCGTGTATGAATGTGACTCTTCAAAAGGGGAATCGAGATAGGGTTACTTGCAACAGGGGAATGATAAAAAAGACATATGTAGAAAAGGGTCTAGGATATGCATCAGAGCTTTCGCTTAAGAATTCAATGGACCTTATTAAAATCATCGACTGGAACAACCAGCAGGGCATCAAGGTATTTAGAATCACATCCTGCTTATTTCCATGGATGAGTGAGTATGAATTAGAAGAGTTACCTGATTTTGAGAGTATTAAGTTCAATCTTGAGTATGCAGGCAGGATTGCTCGTGAAAATAATCAGCGACTCTCTTTTCACCCAGGACACTTTAATATTCTAACTTCTAATAGAGAAGAAGTTGTTAACAACTCAATTGTAGATCTAACACGGCATGGGCAAATTTTTGACCTAATGGGTATGGAAAGAAATCACTGGTCAAAGATTAATATTCACATCGGAGCTTCGTATGGAGATAGAGATTCTGCAATTGCACGCTGGCTTAAGGCTTTTGACAGACTTCCAAGCTGTGTCAAAACCAGGCTTACTGTAGAGAATGATGATAGGGAACGGTTATTTTCTACAAAGATGCTTTATCATGGAATTTACAAAACTGCCGGTGTTCCAATTGTATTTGATTCACATCACTTCACATGTGGGCATCAAGATTCGAGATATGATGAAGCACTGGATATGGCTGTAGAGTCATGGCCCAAAGGTATTACACCACAGTGTCATCATTCAAGCTCAAAGAAAAACTATGAAGATCCCAAGGTTGGCAAGACTGCACACAGCAGCTGGTACTACGAACCGTTTCAAGACCTGGGTCATACTCTAGACGTTGTACTTGAGTCCAAGATGAAGGAAAAGGCGCTGATCAAGTATAGGCAAGAGTTTTGCTAGTTTAACATTGCTTTCTTCTTTCAATATAATTTGTGAACTGTGTTTATCACAGAAAGGAAGAAAAATGTTTAAGAAAATTTTGGCATGCATGTTGTGTCTTGGACTATCGACACCTGCTTTTGCAGATGATCATGCAGTCGGAGGAGGAGATAGTAGTTCAGAAATGGATTGGACTAAGCGTATGGGAATCCGATTTGGATACAATTACGCCAATAGGGCGGATGAAACTGAAAGACTGGACAGTCCGCACATGTTTGCACTAGGATTTGAATCTCAACAGACAATGGATGGAGGAACATGGCTTGACCTCCTCTTTATTCAGAACTTAACAATTAGCGGACTAGATCAGAGTGTCTTGCTACCTTCAGCTAATGCACTTGTTGGATTTGAAATTAGTGATGCACTTCAGATAGCTGTTGGTGCTAATGCTACCATTGTAGATCCGTCAGATGAAAATCACTATTTTCATCTAGTTACTGCAATTGGGTGGACACAAGATGCAGGAATATTTAGTGTACCACTTCATCTTGTTTTTATTCCAGATGTAAATGACTACTATCGAGTTGCAATTACCACCGGTGTTAACTGGTAGTTTTTAAAAAATAGATTGTTATTTTTCCTCGCCATACTTAGTATGGCGGGGATTTTTTATATTGATATATTGCTTATTTTTTTTAAGATCTTCTTTTCAAGCTGGCATATGCGCATTCTAGTTACACCAAAGATATCACCTATTTGTTGCAAGGTCATGGGTCCTTCTTTAGCTGCAATTACTGTACAGTTCATAAATTCACTATTTTCTATTAAGTACCTACAAGAGCTATTTTCACAAGGTGACTTTAATAGATTACATTTTTCAAAACATTTCATAGCTTATAATTTTCCTATTATTAGTGATGATAGTTTAATTTACACAAGTAATCATTTGTGTACATCAACCATGGGTTTGTAATGTCAAAGTCAAACAAGCGAAAGATATTTATAGTCGATACATCAGTCTTATTATATGACATGAATTCAATTCATTCATTTCCTGATAATGATGTTGTTCTTCCACTTATCGTACTCGATGAGATAGACAGGTTTAAAGAAAAACCGGGAATATTGGGAGAAAGCGCAAGATATATTAATAGATTCTTAGATGATCTAAGGAGCAAGGGAAGTCTTCACGATGGTGTTATCTTAGAAAATAATCAATCTATAAGGGTTGAAACATCACATTCTGAGAATGTTCCAAGCTCTCTTGATCTAAGGTCTGGTGATAATGAGATAGTCGGGGTTGCAATGCATCTTATAGCTTCTCAAGATAGTGAAGTTATAGTAATTACAAAAGATATAAATTTTCGTGTCAAGTGTGATGCATTAAAGATTAAATCAGAAGATTATTACAAAGATAGAATTATAACAGAGGATGACTCTATTTACGTAGGTCAAAAAAAGATTGAAATATTTTCACCAGATATTATTAATGAATTCTATGAAAAAGGATCTATTTCCTGTAAAGACCTTGATATAGAATTAAATCCTAATGAATTTTTTGTCGGAAGGCAACAAAATAATTCATTGATCGGTGTTGAAAAAAATGGCAAAATAATTCATCTAGAAAACAGAATTGAACAAACATGTTCAGTAACCGCTAGAAATAAAGAGCAGAAGTTTGCCTTAGAGCTTTTATCTAGACCAGACATTCCACTTGTCACTCTAACTGGAAAAGCAGGCTCTGGGAAGACGTTTCTAACTTTAATGGCAGCCCTATCAGGATTGCAGGAGAAGAGGTATGATAGACTTGTAATTACAAGAACTTTACAACCTGTTGGAAAGGATATTGGATATCTTCCAGGAGATGTTAATGATAAAATGGATCCGTGGATGGGTGCAATTGTTGACAATGTCAGGCATGCGTTTAAGGACTTGACATACTTCTCACTCATGAGAGAAAAAGGTATAATCGAAGTTACTCCTCTTGCATTTATTAGAGGAAGAACATTTAATAATACATTTTTAATAGTTGACGAAGCACAAAATTCTACAATTCATGAGCTTAAAACAGTTATAACGAGAGTTGGTGAAGGGTCAAAGATAGTTCTGCTAGGTGATGTAGAGCAGATAGATACACCGTACATCGATAGCTTTTCAAATGGTCTAACAATAGTTATTGAAAAATTAAAAGATGAGAAATTAACTGGTCACATTACACTAATGAAAGGAGAAAGATCAGAGCTGGCTACATTAGCGTCAAAAGTCATTTAGACTGAATATTTAGTTCATGGAGTAGTTAACATGGGCTCAACAAAATTTAAAAAGAGAGATAAGAATAGATTTAGAAAGGTTTATCCATATCTCAGGGTTAGGCCGAAAAATTCGTATGTTGCTGACAAAGAGGTCATTATTGAAGCTGGGGATATTAGCTTTACAGACACAAACGGTCCAGTAACATATACATTTACTGAGACTTTTGTATCTACACCTACTGTAACTGCAATATCTGTAGATAGTGAATCCAACAATACAGCTGATGTCAATATATTTATTGATTCGATATCTACTACCCAGATTCAATTTTCTTCTAGTGCAGCGTTTACTGGAAAGGTTCACTTTCAAGCAATAATGGTAGGATCATGAGTAAATTTGATAAACTAACTGTAGAAACAGGAGAGGTCCAGTTTAGTAATAGTGATGAGCAAACAGCTTCACTGGGTGATCATCATGAGGTACCAATCGTGACTTTATCATGTGAAGATGGAAACTTTAATCCTTTTATAGTTAGTGTATCATCTAGTGAGTTGACTATTGGCCTAAGTAGTAAATTTACTGGAAAGGTATTCTATCATGCAATTAGCACACGACGAGGACTGTGATGGCTAGAGACTTTAGAGCAAATCAAATCAGAACAACACAGATCATTGCATCTGGCGGAATAGGTCCAACCGCTGCTGGAAAATCCAGCATAGGACTTTTAATATATAGCTCATCAGATGCATCAAACCTATATGGCGGAATGACACACAATATGACAGCATCTGTCGGAACAGATGTTTGGATGTTTGTTTCCGGTGCAAATGAAGGCAAGACTAAGAAATCAGGAGTAGTATGTTTCGGAGGAGACATAGTAGTCTCAGGTGTGTTCTATGCAGAAAAGATGGTTGTCGAAGTTACAGAGGCCACAACAGGAAGCCTTTATGTATCAGGAAATCTATTTGTATCAGGAAATGGAAATATTCGAGGAGGGCTGGTAGTCAATGATGAGGGACTTACAGTTGGTGACTTTAGAGTAGAATCAAATGGAGAAGATGAGGCACTATTTCTGGATTCTAGTGCTAACACACTCTATATAAACAAGGGTGAAACAGCATTTGAAACAGTTATTGGAAATACAAGTGACGAAGCACTTAGGATAGATGGTGAAGGTGTTGTCATTAATGAAGACAGCCACGCAGATATCGACTTTAGAGTTGAGTCAGGTAACGTAGCATCAGCAATTGCGGTAAATGCGGGAACTGATAAAGTCACAATCGATGGAGGTGCTGCATCAGCAGACGCTCTTACTTTGAAATCTGGTCACGCATCAGGAGGCATTGATATCGACGCGGGTACCGGAGGCGTTGCAATCGATTCAACAGGTACTGTTTCTATTGACGGTGCAGATGATATGAACTTTACCATTACATCTAGCACGGGAGGAGAAGATCTTACAATTCAGCAAGTCGGTGCTAACGATTCATCAATTATTATTACAGCAGCAGGAACTGGAACTGATGCTGTTAAAATTGATGCCACAGCAGGTGACATGCTCGTTGGACCTACTCTAGCAGATGGAAAAACGCTTAAGCTTGGTAAGAGCGGTGCTGTTGAAGTAACCATTGCGCCACATGGAACAGCATCTAGTGAAAAATATACTGTAACAAATACTGCGGGTACAGCTGTTGATGCAATTTCACTAAATGCTTCTGCCGGTGGTATTTTAATCAATGCAGACGCGTCAAAGATTCATTTAGATGCAGAGGGAACTGGAACTAACGCTATTGATATTGACTCAGCTGGCGGAATAGACATCGATGCAGATGGGCTGGTAGCCATTGGAGGTGGCGGTGGAGGACAATTTATTGTTGGAGGTGCTGGAAATGATTTGACGCTTTCTTCAGAAGGTGGTTCTCTATACATCACAGGTTCTGACAATGTAGGAATACAGGGTGAAGCTGCTACGGCAACAGCAATTGTAATTAATACATCAAATGCAGCTGGTGGTATTGACATAAATGCCGGAACCGGAGGAATAGCAATAGATGCAAACGGAGCTATAAGTATTGATGCTGTCGGTCCTTCAAATATTACAACAAAGGGAATACTAACTGTATCTGGATCTTCTGGGCTAAATCTTAAGTCTGATGGTGGGACAATTGACATAGAGACAAGAGTTGGTTCAATTGATATTGATTCTGCTGGAACGCTTACGATAGATTCGGCTCAAGCAATTGCAATTGGTGCTAATGCAGATAAACCTATTGACATTGACTCTTCCACACTAGACATAGATGCATCTGGTGCAATAACAATAGACACTACTTCCACATTTTCAATTGATGGTGTGGGAACCTCTAATATAACCACCCATGGAAATCTTGCTCTTTCTGGATCTGATCTTGTCTCCATAGAGTCAGATGGTGGAGAGATTGACATAACAGCTCGTCAAGGAAACATTGATATTAATGCAACAGCTGGTGTATTTGATGTTGATGCTGCTGGTGGAATTACCCTAGATGGAAATTCAGCTTCAAACTTCTCAGTAGCTGGTGCAGGCAATGATCTAACGCTTACTTCGGAAGGTGGGTCACTTTATCTTACAGGTTCTGACAATGTTGGGATTCAGGGTGAGGCAGCTAGCTCAACTGCTGTGGTTATTAATGCATCAAATGCGGCAGGCGGTATTGACATAGATGCTGGAACAGGCGGGGTTGCAATAGACACATCTGGAGGTTTTTCAGTAAATGGTCTTGCTGCATCAGACATAACAGTAGTTTCAGGCGAAGCTGATGAAAATCTTACAATAAAGGTTGATGGAGCCACAGCATCAAGCTTAATTCTTCAGTCAGCAGGAACTGGAGCTGATGCAATTGACATAAATGCCTCCGCCGGAGGTATTGACATAGATGCTAGTACAGACGGAATAGCCATTGACACCACAGGTCCAGTTAGCATAGATGGTGTCGGTGCTTCAAATATCACAACAAAGGGAATATTAACTGTATCTGGCTCAACCAAGTCACTAATAACTTCTACTGCCGCAACTGCACTTGCTGTCCAGCTCGATGCTTCTCATGCAGCAGGAGGAGTTGATATACGTGCAGGAACAAGTGGCGTCAATATTGCAACAAATGCCTCAGGAGTTCCAGTAACAATTGGTCACACAACCTCTGAGACTAGGGTTAATGACAATATTACCATTCTGGGTAATTCAGAGGTAAGGGGTTTTGTTAGTGCATCATTAGGATTTAGTGGATCTCTTACGAGACTTCATGATGGAAAGTCATTTATCGAAGCCGGATCTGGTGTCACAGTCTCTTCTGCATCTAATGGCGCTATTACAATTTCATCGACTGCTGGCGGAATAGCAGGATCAGGTGCTGCAAATAGAATCGCATACTGGTCTGCTTCTGACACACTTACATCTAACGCTAATTTAGCATTTGATGGAACAGATGCAACACTGGCAGGTACATCTAAGCTAGAGTTTAGAGATAGCGGACTTTTTATAAATTCTCGCGCTGATGGTCATCTTGACATAGTCTCTGACACCAGGCTGACACTCACAGGGTCTGGTGCTGTCGCGGATGCAATAGCACTTCAGAATAGTAATGCTGCAGGCGGTATGGATATTGATGCCGGAAATAAGGGAATTACGATAGACACCACCGGCATTGTTAGTATTGATGCTGTTGGAGCATCCAATCTAACTACAAAAGGTATTCTCACTGTTTCAGGTTCTACTGGTCTTAATCTTAAATCAGACAGTGGAACAATAGACATAGAGACTCGACAGGGAGCAATTGATGTTGATTCAGCGGGTGCACTAACGATAGATTCAGCAGCATCTATATCACTTGGAACAAATAGTAGCTCTGTTGCTGTAGGAATAGGTCACACAACATCTGAGACAACTGTTAATGATAACCTGACAGTAGCCGGAGATGCAACCATCTCTGAATACCTTTATCATGGCGGTGACACCGATACATTTTTAAGATTTAAGTCAGATCAAGTTAGACTGGCAGCTGGAGGAAACACTAACCTTAAGATGTCAACCGATGCATTTCTCATACTTTCAGGTGGTGCTGCAACATCCTATAATGAGGCAGCTGGTGGAGATATAGCATTCTATGTATCAGGGGCTATTGGAACCTGGGGTACAGCAACCAGGGGGACTTCACTATTTGGCGGAGATCTTATAGTATCTGGGGCACTTTCTATAAATCGAGGGCAGGCAGGTGCAGGAAGTGTAGTTACTGTTACTAGTGATGGAAAGCTTGGCATAGGCTCCGATTCACCTTCTCACAAACTTTCAGTAGGTGGTAATGCAGATTTTGGAGAATACATCTATCATAAGAATGACACTGATACATTCATTAGATTCCAAATCGATGATATCAATATTCAAGCCGGCGGCGTTGACTTTATAAAAATTACTGAAGATGGTGTACAGGATAAGATTACCTTCAATGATGGGGGAGCTGATGTTGACTTTGTTGTAGAATCTTCTGGTGAAGATGAAGCAATCTTTCTTAATGCTGGTAGTAACGAACTATACATTAACAAGGGTGAGACTGCATTTACAACAATCATTGGAAGCACCAATGATGAAGCAATACGAGTTGGATCAGCTGGTATTATTTTCAACGAAGATGGACATGCCGCCAATGACCTTAGGGTTGAGACAGATAGCAAGACACACGGCCTGTTTATCGACTCTGGAAATAATGCAGTTCTTTTAGGTTCTGATACCCTTCCAGGTACAGATGTATTTGCATTCATATCAGGATCTACAGGAGATCATAGTTCAGGAACAGCCAATAGGGGAACTACATTAATTGGCGGTGATCTGGTAACATCTGGTGCAATGTACGGAAAGCAGCTAGAATACACATATCACTGTTACAATAGAAATAATGCTGATGCTATCTTTATAGGATGGTACAATAACAATGAGTCAACAGGCAATATCGACGATATTCAGGGAGTAATGCCGTTTGGAGGGAGACCTGTTAGGGTCATAGTTAGACCTCAAAATGACATGGGTTTAACGGCAGTTGGATTTCACAAATCAACAGCAGGATCCATGTATGTCGGAACTACACCGATTGAGTCAATTAATAACTTTAGCGCAGCAGATGCCACACCAGTTGCATTTGATTTTACTGTTACCGGTTCAGCTGCTCCTACAGCCAGACATAATGCAGGTGATGTCGTTGCAATTTCAATAAATCCATCGAATACACCCGGTGACTGTAATGTAACAGTTATTTGGGAGCTGATGACACATAGAATTATCTCTGGATCTGCTATCTAAATTAAAATTGTACATTTTAAAAAATATCACTATACTAAACAATATATCTAATTAATCAGCTTCTTCTATTCTAGATTATATTAATTAGATAAATTAAGTAGAATATCTATATAGATTAAATCTACTGGAGAATAGATGATATCTTTCAATAAAAGTTTATTTGAAGAATCTGGTAAAAAAGATATTCAAATACCAGAAGATTGTGACATTGTATTTGTTGCAGACATGTTTAGTTCTGACTATATGGGAGGGGCTGAACTAACTACTGATTCATTAATTAATGAGTCACCATTAAGTGTATTTAGGCTTCATTCAAAAGATGTAGATCTCAATCTTCTTGAAATGGGTGTAGGTAAGTTTTGGATATTTGGAAATTTTTCAAACTTAGATATGAATCTTATACCAAGTATCGTCTCTAATATGAAATATGCTATACTTGAATATGACTATAAATACTGTAGATATAGATCACCAGAAAAACATTTATTCTCAGAAAATACACCCTGTGATTGTCACAATCAAATACATGGAAAAATTATTTCAGCATTTATGCATGGTGCCAAATCACTGTGGTGGATGTCAGAACTTCAGATGCAAAAATATCATCAGATCTTTCCGTTCTTAGAGGAAAATGACAATACAGTTCTTTCATCAGTATTTGATGAAGGATTCTTTAGATATATCAGTACTCTAAAAGAAAAGTATAAAAATCAAAAAAGAAATGGATGGATAGTTCTAGGTTCAACTTCATGGGTTAAGGGTGCTCAACAGGCTGAAGAGTGGTGTAAGAAAAATAATAAGGAATATGAAGTTGTCTGGAATGTTCCGTATTCTAAGCTTCTTGATAAACTAGCAAGCTCAGAAGGGTTTGTCTATCTTCCACCCGGTGCAGATACTTGTCCAAGAATGGTCATTGAAGCAAAGATTCTGGGATGCAAGCTTCAGATAAACGACAATGTTCAACATGCAAAAGAGATCTGGTTTGATACCGATGACATTTTAGATACAGAATCTTATCTATATGCAGCAAGAAGCAGATTTTGGAACGGAATTAAGCATAGCATGAACTATAGTCCCACTATAAGCGGATATACAACTACAAAAGACTGTATATCTCAGAACTATCCATTCGAGGAGTCTATAAAGTCTCTTTTAGGATTTTGCGACCAGGTTGTAGTAGTAGATGGCGGATCAAGTGATGGAACATGGGAAAAGCTTAAAGAGCTATCTCTAGAATTTTCTAATATGATAATTCATAGACAGAATAGAGATTGGACAAAAAAGAGATCTGCTGTATTCGATGGTCAGCAAAAAGCTCTTGCTAGATCTCTGTGTACTTCTGATTTTTGCTGGCAACAAGATGTTGATGAGATTGTTCATGAAAATGACCATATTAAGGTTTTAAATCTTGTTAAGCAACTTCCAAAGGGAATTGAGCTAATTGCACTTCCTGTTATTGAATACTGGGGGGGACCAGATAAAGTAAGAATGGATATTAATCCGTGGAAATGGAGACTCTCTAGGAATCTTCCGCATATTACGCATGGAATTCCTGCTAGCTTAAGAAGATTTGATGAAGATGGTGAGATGTTTTCTTCTCCTGGGAGTGATGGTTGTGACTATGTTAGAAGTGATACATTTGCACCAATTCAGTTTGTATCGTTTTACACAAAGGACATTGAAGAAGTTAGAAGACATGCAATGCATAATCCCACTTCCTTGGAAAAATTTGAAAACTGGTTTAAAGATATCGTAGATCGACTACCTTCTGTTCACCATTATTCTTGGTTTGATATCTCAAGAAAGATAAAGACATATTCTGGATTCTGGTCAAGACACTGGCAGAGTTTATACGACATCAATCAGGAAGATACACCGGAAAATAATATGTTTTTTAATAAATCATGGAAAGATGTAACAGAGGATGACATTACTTCTCTTTCCAGCAAACTTGAAACAGAAATGGGTGGATGGATTTTTCATAGCAAGGTAGATTTTTCCACACCCACACCGCATATTACACTTGATGTGGGTCATCCGGAAGTTATTAAAGATTGGATTAAGCGATGAAAGTAGTCTTTATATCACCGTGCTTCAATGCATCTAAGAATCTTAAAAATCTAATAAGCTCAGTGAAGTCACAAAGTGATGATCGATGGTGTCATATCTTGATTGATGATATTTCAATAGATGATACACAGCAAGTATTTAAATCTCTTGTTGGGAATGATAGTAGATTCTTAATGATAAAAAATGAAGAGAAAAAATATGCCCTTAAAAATATTATAGATGTTGCAAGAAAATATCAAGATGATGATGACACTATAATTGCTGTTATTGATGGAGATGACCAGCTATGTAATGACAACGCTGTATCTTTACTTCTTGATGAATACGAAAAGGGAAGTGATGTTGTATGGACAGGTCACAGATGGGATGTCAATGGAATAAACATATCTAAGGATATGCCAAAAAATGTAGATCCGTATGGGTGGCCATGGTGTACATCTCATCTAAGAACATTTAGATCCTCACTGCTATCAAAGATATCTGATAAAAATTTTAAGGATCCCTGGGGAAACTGGTTTAAAAGAGGATACGATCAGGCATTAATGCTACCTCTATTAAAGATAACTGACAATAGAAAATATATTGATGAAATATGTTATCTTTATAATATAGACTCAGTTTCTGTTAATGATAGAGACTGGGCTGAGATGAGCCAGCTATCTACAATAAATCTTGTTAGAGCTAGAGGATTTTTAGATTGAAGATATTTTTTGACAATGTCAATTTTAATTCTTCTAGTGGTCCTAACTCATTTGCAAAAAGACTTTCTGATGAGCTAAAAAGAAGAGATCACAGTGTTTCTAATATTGCATCAGGAAACTTTATTCCAGATGTTCAGATTTCATTTATAATGTCTCAGAAAAAAATTGCACCGTTGGTGCAGAGACTAGACGGAATATACTTTAACAAAGATCAAGACTATCAGTCTTTAAACGAGCCCATTCTTGAAACATATGAAAACTCTGAATCAGTCGTATTTCAGACAGAGTTCAATAAAAAACTATCAGAGCATTATTTTGGAAATCATCTAAACCCTTCGATAATACGAAATGGAACAGATATAGATCTAATATCCACAATACATCCAGCTCAAAATAATCTATTAGATAAATTTAAAAAAGTATGGTGCTGTGCATCTTCATGGAGACCACATAAGAGATTGTCTGAAAATGTTAGATATTTTCTTGAGGTTGCACCGGAGTCAGACTGTTTAGTTATTTTTGGATCCAATCCAGACATTACTGTCAGGCACCCTAGAGTCTTTTATGGAGGTGAGGTGGGATGGAGTGATCTCATTTCTGTCTACAAGAGGTCTGACTATTTTATACATCTTGCATGGCTTGATCATTGTCCAAATGTTGTTGTTGATGCAAGAGCTGCAGGTTGCCAGATAATTTGCTCTTCTGCTGGTGGTACTCAAGAGATTGCTGGAAAAGATGCAATCATTATAAGAGAGGACGATTGGGATTTTTCTCCAACAAGACTTTATAAGCCTCCGGCAATGGACTTTTCTAAAACTATTAAAAATGAATACAACGTTGATATTTCAATTTCTAGAGCAGCAAAAGAATATATTGACGTCTTTAAAGGGATCTTAAGAAAGTGAAAATATTCTGTCTTGCACCCAGGGAAAATTGGATATGTGATAGGATTTCAGAAGAGTGGCATTTTGCATGTCCAGACATTTCTACTAAAAATATCTTAGATGCAGATGTCATATGGCTTCTTGCATCTTGGTGCTGGAATCAAGTTCATCCAGATATCTTGAGAAATAAGAGGGTTGTTGCAACTATTCATCATATAGTTCCTGAAAAATTTAATGATCAAAAGCTATCAGACTTTCTGGCAAGAGATAGATTTGTTGATCTTTATCATGTTCCCAATATGAAAACTTGCACCTTTGTTAAGAAGCTAACAAATAAGCCAATTGCTGTAGTGGGATACTGGTTTGATCAAAATAAATGGCCAATTGAAAACAAAGAAGAATGTAGAAAATCTCTCGGCTTATCACAAGACAGTTTTATTGTAGGATCCTTTCAAAGAGATACAGAAGGGGGAGATCTAAAGACCCCAAAATTGGAAAAGGGTCCAGATATATTTTGTGATTATGTTGAAAGAATTAATCGTAAAAATCTTCATGTCCTCCTTGGCGGATGGCGAAGACAGTATGTTATATCTAGATTGGAAAAATCAAAAATTCCGTTTACATATTTTGAGCTAGCAGATATTCAAAAACTAAGACAGATGTATTGCGCACTCGATCTATATGTTATATCATCTAGATATGAGGGAGGCCCCCAGTCAGCTCTAGAAGCTTCAGGAATGATGGTTCCAATAGTATCAACCGATGTAGGAATGGTTTCAGAAGTAATTCATCCAAGCTCTATCTTTGATACGCTAGATGAGAACTTCTATCCTGATGATGATATTGTTAAATTTAATTTTGAACAGATTTCAAAATTTGAAATAAAATCTCATAAGGAAAATTACATTAAAATGTTTAGGTATGTTACATGAAAAAAAGAGCACTAATAACAGGTATAAACGGGATGGACGGAAGCCATCTAGCAGATCTTTTACTTGAAAAGAATTACGAGGTATTTGGTGTTGAGAGAAGATCATCTACTAGAAATAGAGTAAATACATTACACCTTGTTGAAAAAATAGAGTTTTTAAATGGTGATCTTACTGACCAAAATTCTCTATTTAGATGTCTAAAGCAGAGTGACCCAGATGAGGTTTATAATCTAGCTGCTCAATCATTTGTAGGAGAAAGCTGGAATACACCTGAATATACTTCTGATGTTACTGGCCTCGGTGCATTGAGAATGCTGGAGTCAATAAGAGAGTTTGGAAGGGATGTAAAATATTATCAAGCAAGCAGTTCAGAAATGTTTGGACGCATGGTTGAAAATCCTGCAAGAGAAACAACACCCTTTTACCCAAGAAGCCCATATGGTGTTTCAAAGCTTTATGCTCACTGGATCACTAAGAACTATAGAGAATCATATGGAATGTTTAATTGCTCAGGAATTTTATTTAATCATGAGTCAGAAAGAAGAGGGCTGGAATTTGTTACTAGAAAGATTTCAGACGGCGTAGCAAGAATTCATCTTGGCCTATCTGATTGCATTACACTGGGAAATCTTGAAGCCAAGAGAGACTGGGGATATGCACCTGACTATGTTGAAGCCATGTGGATGATGCTGCAACAAGAAAATCCAGATGACTATATTGTTGCAACTGGGTCTTGTTATTCAATAAAGGATTTTTTAAATGAAGCATTTTCTGTGGTCGGTATCAGCGATTGGTCCCCATACATTAAACAAGATCCAAGATTTATGAGACCGGCAGAGGTTGATGTTCTTGTTGGTGATAATTCAAAAGCAAGAGAGAACCTGGGCTGGAAGCCTAGAACTTCATTTAAGGACCTGGTCAAGATCATGGTAGAAAATGACATCAATTCTCTTAAATAGAAGACCAGTAGAAGGTCCATGGGGCGGAGGAAATCTTCTTGTAAAAGCAATCTGTGAAGGATTTAAGCTAGATGGAATAAATGTTGTTCATGATTTTAACCAAAGTGTAGACATTATCTTTATGCAAGATCCTCGTCCAGGAAACACTGGAATTTCAATAAATGAAATAGTTCAATGGAAGTCTAAAAACCCTCATGTGAAAGTGATCCACAGAGTTAATGAATGTGACGCTAGAAAGGGAACAAAGGGACTAGATTCATTTCTAAGAGAGTGCAGCAAGTACACAGACTTTACTGTATTTGTTTCTAATTGGATGAGAGATTATCATATTTTCAAAGGGTGGAATTGTAACTCAACTGGTGTAATTTATAATGGCGTAAACACTGACCACTTTAAGAGAAGAGAAAGATTAGATAATGGAAAGATAAATATCGTAACTCATCACTGGTCAAGCAATAGAATGAAAGGGTTTGATGTATATGAGGCAATTGATGAATTTGTAAAAGACACAGACTTTACTTTTACATACATTGGAAGAGAGCTTGGTACTTTTAAAAATACTAAAATTATTCCTCCTTTATTCGGAGAAGAATTGGGAAAAGAGCTTTCTAGATATGACCTATATGTCAGTGGATCTCTATGGGACCCAGGTCCAAATCACATTTTAGAGAGCATAGCATGTCAAATACCCACATATGTCGTTAGTGACGGAGGAGGAGCAGTTGAATTTGCAGGAAAAGATCATGCGTTTGAGGACATGGATCAACTATTTAGAATTATCAGATCCAGGAGTTATGTCAATAATAGTCTATCGATTAATTCTTGGAGACAGTGCACCGATCAATATCTAGATCTTGTGAGGTCTCTTTGAGATTTATAGCCCACAGAGGAAACCTGGACGGAAGGCATGGTATTGACTCTCCGAGAGAAAATTCTCCTGAATATATTGATGAGGCAATATCTAAAGGCTTTGACGTAGAAGTTGATGTAAGATTGACAAATGGATATGTTCCACCAGGAAATTTCTATCTAGGCCATGACTATCCACAGTATGAAGTTAGTCTAGACTGGCTAGTTGAAAGAAGAGATAAGCTTTGGATTCATACTAAGAATGTAGATTCTCTAAGCTGGTTTTTAAAATCAAGTGTAGGGTGGAATGTATTCTGGCACCAGGAAGATGATTACACAATTACAAGTAAGGGATACATTTGGGTATATCCGGGTAGGCGTCCGTGCCATGGATCTATCATTGTAATGCCAGAAAAAACAAATTATTCGTGGAATGTAATTAAAAAATGTGGCGGAATCTGTAGTGATAATGTAGAAAAGTATTATGAAGAATTTAAAGCTGGTAATTTTTGATCTTGACGGCGTCCTGGTTGACGCATGTGAGTGGCACTATGTTGCGTTAAATAGGGCTCTTAATCAAGTATCTAATTGTCAAATATCTCTTGAAGATCATGAATCAACCTTTAATGGAATTCCAACAAGAGAAAAACTAAGAATTCTAACAGAAATGAAAATGATATTAGAAAATGATCATGACAAGATTTATGAAATTAAGCAATCCATTACCAAGGAAATCATTAAAAAATACTCTACAGTAAGATCTGAAAAGATTGAAATGATAAAGGCACTCAAAGAAAGAGATTTAAAGGTTTGCTGCTTTACTAACAGCATAAGAGAAACAGCAGAGCTAATGCTTTCAACATCTGGTGTTATTGATCTTTTTGACATGATTGTTACTAATCAAGATGTAGAAAAACCTAAGCCTAATCCAGAGGGATATTTAAAAATACTGTCTCACTTTAACATATCATCAAAAGAAGCAGTAATAGTGGAGGACTCTCCAAAGGGAATAGAGGCTGCAATCCTATCTGGTTGTCAAGTGATTGGTGTTAAAAATGCAAAAGATGTTAACTTAGAATTATTTAGCGAGATTTTAGAATGAGCAATAAGTCTATAGATGATATTCATATAAATCTTCAAACTTATAGTCACTATAGTAGAGATAGCTTAAATGATAATGAAAGTCTGGCTGCATATAGAAAAAGTCAAATAGATAGACATTCTAAAAAAATAAATCACAAGAGACACGAAAGAGTCTATAGATCAGCATCCAGACATATTTTTAATTTTAAAAAAAATAGAATTCATAAAAGCAATTTTAACATGTGGTGTCTTGGAACAAGAAACAATTGGGAAAGAAATCAATTTAGAAAATTTTTAAAAACTAATAAAGTTTTTTCACTTGATATATCACCAAATTCTAATGCTGATTTAATTTGCGACTTTAATAGCCTTAAGCTTAAGCCAAAGGCAGAGGTAATTTACTCAAACTCCATTGATCATTCAATCGATGCGACCATAACTTATTTAAACTGGATTGAAAATTTAAAAAAATATGGAATAATGGTTGTTGACTTTCCCATATCTAAAAAAACCAAAGATTCTCCAAATTCACACGATTGTTCTCTTTTTAGTAGAGATTCTGTCTTAAGTTTCTTGCAGCTATTAGAGAAAGAATTATTGATTAATATGATAATAGACCCATACTCTTCTAATGACGAAGATACACATACATGCAACTATTATAGAACTATAATAAAGAAACTAAGGAATTTTTAGAATGAATATTTTAATACCCATGGCCGGCGAAGGAAGTCGATTTAAAAAAGAAGGATACACATTTCCAAAACCTCTAATAGAAGTAAATGGAAAACCTATGATTCAGTGTGTTGTTGAGAATCTAGACTTTGATGCAAACTACATCTTTCTGGTCAGAGATGAACATCTTAAAGAGTATAATATTGAGTCTGTTTTAAAGTTTGTCACGAATGGAAGGTATGATATCGTTTCAGTTGACAGGCTTACCGAAGGAGCAGCCTGCACTGCGCTGTTGGCAAAAGATCTTATTGACTGCGATGAGGAGCTACTAATAGCAAATTCTGATCAAATTATTGAATATTCAAAGGAGAACTTCAATACAGTTAGGAGGTTTACAAACTTTGATGCATCTGTCTTTACGTTTAGGGCAGTTCATCCAAAATGGAGCTTCGTCAAGACTAATTCAAGAGGTGTTGTAACAGAAGTTGCAGAAAAAAATCCAATATCAGACATAGCAACATGTGGAATCTATTACTATAGAAAGGGATCTGACTTTGTCAAGTACGCAGAAGAAATGATAGAAAAAGATATAAGGGTTAATAATGAATTTTATATTGCTCCCGTCTATAACGAGTTAATCCTAGATGAAAAAACACTCGTTCCTTTCTTCGTAGACGAGATGCACGGACTTGGAACCCCGGAAGATCTAAAAAAATACCTGAGCATGAAATGACTTATGATAATAATTCGAGGAAATTCAGGCTGCAGCGTTGAGATTAAAGACTCACTATCAAAAAAGATAGTTAAAAAATCTTCATTTGACCCATCTTACTATCATAGGCTAGAAAGTCAGTGCAAAAAGCAAAATAAAGCGCTTCAAAAAAATAGTCTTGAATTTATAGAAATTCCAAAAATTATTGATAAAAAGTTCTTATTTAAAGAAGATATCTGCTATTTTGAGATGGATTTTTGCAGATCTTTGGACTGTATTACCTTTATTCATCGGTGCTCAATTAAGGAAATTGAATTCTTAATTTCTTCAATAGTTGGATTTATTGATAGCACTATACTGGAATCTGATATTTCTAAATTTGAGAAAGAAATATTTTTATCAAAATACTCATCCGTAAAAGATAACCTTAAAGATTCTAAGTTTTATGATGAAATTAGTAAGAGATTTTCTAAAATAGATGAGATATTTTTCTCCCTTGACGAGAGAGAGATTCCAGTTGGATTCTGTCACGGTGATCTAACACTATCAAACATTCTTATCAAGAGAAGAAGCAAGAAGATATGTCTAATAGACTTTCTAGATACTTTTCTGGAGACACCAATTCAGGATATGGTTAAGATCAGACAGGATACTAAGTACATGTGGTCACTAAATCTCTATCCGCTTCCAGTGGACTTGACAAAAGTCTCAATAATTTTTAACCATATTGATAAAAAAATTGATAATCACTTTAAAAAATACGATTTTTACAAATACTTCTACCAGTCATTTCAAATAATGAACTTATTAAGGCTTTTGCAGTATTGTAATAGTAAAGATATTGTCACACAAGTAATTCAAAATATAGATCAACTAATACTGGAGAATCATTGAATCTTATCATACCAGTCGCGGGAAAGTCATCGAGATATCCCGGAATGAGGCCAAAGTGGCTCTTAACACACCCATCAGGAAAATTAATGGTTGTTGAGTCAATAGCCGGACTAGATCTTG
>Ga0209756_1001959_pt1 | contig 18315 bp, 35 predicted proteins | sample ETNvirenome_6_85_FD_184071 | JGI IMG/M metagenome (GOLD analysis project Ga0209756, IMG submission 184071) | Marine viral communities from the Pacific Ocean - ETNP_6_85 (SPAdes) (version 3) | ecosystem: Environmental > Aquatic > Marine > Oceanic | place: Pacific Ocean | collected 2013-06-19
CTCAAAAATGGATTGGATATAGTCTAATTATCGCCTTTATATTTGGAATGATACTAATGATAGTAGGTCAGGTGGCCCTTGGATTCTTAGGAATCATTGCTTTGGCAACATGGTTAGCAGTGCCGTTAGGGATTGCCGCATTATCAACGGGTCTTATTTTACTATTTGTAGGATTAATTGTATTAGGTATTTTTCTACTTATCGGCGGGTTAATTGCTATGGCGTTAGGTCAGAAAACTGTGGCAAAATGGTTCTTTATAATCGCAGCTATTGTGTTTGGAATTCTTTTGATATTGGCGATTATATTCGCCGCACCAATGCTCGGAATAATAGCATTCATTGGCTTAGTAATTGCGTTAGGCTTGGCGTTTATGAATGCGTCAGATGACTTCAAATTAAGCTTCCTAAAAGTGATAAGTGTGATAAGTAAAGCGATGTTTGAGTCTTTGATATTTCCAATTAGAGGGTTGTTATTAATGGCATCAGCCATTCCTGGAGCGGCAGGTAAGACGGCAAGTAAGGCAATCGCAATGCTTGATAGAATTAAATCGAAAGTGGGATTTGAAGGTACGATAGCAGACTTGGAAGCCAAAATTGCGGCTAGACAGGCGGAACAAGCAGAAGCACCCGTTGAAGAAAAGAGCTTCACTGAAAAAATTAAAGAGAAGGGGTCTGAAATACAAGAAGGCGTCACCAACACATTCAATATAGATACTTTGAATGTTGAGGGAACTGAAGCGTCGAATTTAGGAGAAGGAATAACTGAAGCGGGTCAGTATAATTCGAGCGCAGGAACAGGTTAAATGGCACAATCAATAAGTTTACAAGACACAGGACAGAGAACAATCGGAGGAAGCGCCGAGTTTAATAGAGTGAATGGTGGAACTGCGTTCACTATAAATATCACGACTATGAGTTTCTCGCAAGGATTAGAAACAGATACTACTTCGGAAGCAGGACATGTGGGTTCAGCAGGATTTTCCAACCCTGAAGTTGGTACGGCAAGTACGGCTGGCGGAAAAATAGCAGTTGTAGGGTCATTAGATATGAACACTTCAGGCGCTGTAGATAAAATAAAATGGTTAGCACAATTGGCAAGAACTCGTGGACTGATTAAAGTCTATTCGGATGATACGAGAGTGCTTAGTTATCACTTGGCGTATGATAGTCTTAACGCAGCTGTTTTCACATCAGAAGCAACAATATCAAGTTCAAATCCAATATATGCGAGAGTGGGAAAAGTCTCGATTTCGCAAAGCCCAGCGGCTCCATTTAGGGTTAAATATTCAGTGGCATTACTGATACACTCAGAATAATGAAGACATACGATTTAGCAGTTTACATCAACGGTTCCCAAGTAAAAGATATTGTAGGTGTGAGTATCAAAAGAAGTTCTGATATGAAGAATTCTAAAGCAGAGATTACTCTGAAGAATGCTAATCTGAAACATATTAACACAGCATCAACAGATTACATTCAATTGTTGGGTTTTGACATGGATGATGATGTTGAAATTTATGGTGCTTATGAGGTGATTCCTGACAAAGACTCTCCAGCTATGACAAGCGCAAAAAAAGTAGCCTTCCTGCTCTTTAATGGAACGATAACCAAAATAGACCTAAAGGCGGGGATAAAGAAGACCCCAATCAAGCTTATTTGTACTGACGCAATGCTTACCGTTATGAACAAGGTTCGGATTGCGAATTACAAGAATACAAGCTTAACTACAGTTTTACAGAATTTAGTAGCACAAGCATTTGAAGATAAAGGAACTTATACTAATTATGAAATACCTGCTGGACTTCCAAGTATTACTTACTATTCAACTCACAAACCATTACATGAGCATATTTTAAAAGTATCAAGTCCAGATTATACAGGATTTAGTAGGAATGCTCTATTCAAGTTAATACCTGACCCAACCAACACAACTTTTCCCTATAAGTTCATTTGGTCTGACCCAAAAGATAAAGATGATTCAACTCTAAACGGCGCAATAACTTCAAGTGATACAAGCATTGTTTTGGCAGATGCTTCAAATTTCCCAAGTGAGGGAAGTATTAGTATAGGGAATGAAGTTATTAGGTATACAAGTAAGTCAACTAATACTTTAACTGTTGCTGAGAATGGTCGAGGGTTTGGCTCTACAACTGCGACTTCACATTCAAACGGAGCTTCAGTTACTTCTGTGATGAATATCACTCTCGGAAAAACAGGAGCAGGTATAGTAAGAGCCACTTCAGTCAAAGCTAAGAAATCGGAAGAAGACGCAGTTAATATGTTAATTATGCGATTGGGACGAGATTTACTTGATAGAAGTATTACTTGGTATGCTTACGATGTTTCGAGTGAAACTAAAGGACTTCGTATGAAGATTGTTGATTGGAAGCACATAGCGGAAGATTACAAGAAAAGTTTGTCAGGAGGACAGACTGCTGTCACTACAGATTTCACAACAGACACTGGAACTATTGATTTGGATGATGAAACTCAGTTGACTTCAGGTGTAGGGTATATGGAAGTAATGGTTGACAAGAGTCCAGAGATAATTAAATATTCACGGACAGGAGCTACTGTAACTATTGCGAGCGCTACAGACCGTGGTCAATTTAATACCTCTACTACTCGAAACATTTCTGCTGGGACAATTGTTAGAGATATTACTACTTTAGTAGCTAAAGGAAATACCACAATTAGAAGTGAGATTAGAGATTTAGGTCGAGAACAGTATGCTCCAGAATATTTCAAATATCAGAATCCAAGATGGCAAGTTAGTATAGTAACTGAAGGGATGAACATTAACCCGCTTTCACTTGTCAATTTAACTGCTCAAGATATAGGGATTAATAACTTCCCACTCAGAGTCAAAGATATAACACAACAGCTTAATAAATCAAGTTGGACTACGACAATTAAATTAGAGGAGGATGAACTAAAAGTAACATGATAACCACCACGGGAAAAAATAGTGTTCGAGATATGATTGATACGAACAAAGATTACGGACAATTAGGTACTGATAGTACGGCACCAACAGAGGGAGACACAGGATTGGGTACCGCAGTAGCGGCAACACAGCAATCTTTAACTGCGAGTAAATCAGATAAACAAATTACATTGTCTTATGAACTTGACTCAACAACGGGAAATGGAAATACCTATGCTGAATTTGAGAATACAGTAAGCACAGGTACTAATTTCAATAGAGTCACTTTCGCAGGGATTCAGAAAACGAGCGCTATGGAAATTCAAGCATCTACCACAATATTCATAAAATGAGTAACGCATTAATAGGAACAATCAGAGACACGGGAGGTCTCAAAGATGTACGGTCTGATGTAGACCCAGCTTTCAGATTCTTCACAGAGAATCTCAACGTCAACGAGCATACGACCAGAGTGCGAATCAGAAGTATCGCAGGTACAATTTTAATCTGGGGTAACTCAGGATTCGGACAATGGGGTTCTTATACTTGGGGTACGGCTTCGAATGTTTCTTTTGTTCTTGGAAATTCTCTCGCAGCGATTTTAGGTACAACTGACTTAGGAAGTAGTGCTTCAGCTTGGGCACTCCAGAGAGTTATCAGCCCCGACAATGTGTTTAAAGAATCTTTGAGAACTAATACTTTTGAAGATACAACAAACACTACAGCTACTTGGGATACTACAAATTTCAGATGGACTTTCACAACAGGACAAATTATTCAAACTTCAGAAATATATTTAGATAGTACAACTATAACAACAGCAACCTTAACAATAGACAGTAGCAGAATTACAACACCAGCAAATCTCGCTTACGAATTATCAGCAGACGGCGGTACTAACTGGGAAACAGTTACTCTCGGAACAAAGCATACTTTCACAAACACAGGCATTGATTTGCGGTTGAAAGTAACTGCGAGTGGAGCAGCGACAATAGATATTGACAATTCAGATGATGTCTCAATTCCAATAGAGGTGTCGTATAATCAGTAAAGTTTAATAATAAGGAAGGTATATTAAAAGAAAAGACATGGCAATTAAAGATGGACAAGTAGCAGACGCAGACGAGGTTATGAATGCTTTTGGATTAGCATTTAAGAATTCAATGAATTCTTTTTTCAATTCCGACTATGACGGATGGAATGCTAAGTTAGCAGATGCTGGAACTCCACAAGTCAAGAACTTGATTTATGATACTTTACAAACAGATTCTGCCGATGTTAATTGGGGGTGGAATTATGATGCTACCAATGATTTGTATACAACTGTTGATTTATCTTCAGCAAATTTAATACACTTTGATATTTATGCTACTTCAGTTAATACTTCTACACTTACTGATTCAGCAAATGATATATTTTGTTTTCAAGTTGGAACTGGTGTGTGGAGATTATATTCGTGGAAAACGAGCACAGATAGAGCAGTTCACATTGCGCTTCAGAAGTTATTTGATGGTGTAGCTAACGCAGCTACTGACCCAAACGGAGTTACTGGACTTACAGATTTAAGATGTTCAGAAAGCACTTATCGAAGTCATAAAGTAGTTTTCATAGCAGGAAGTACAGGAGGAGGTTCAGGATTAGGATATGTAGATATGGATTTCAGCGCATCAGGTACAAAATACTACTTCAATTATTATGCCTTTAGTAACTCAGGAAATCCCGCTACAGGGTCTCTTGAAGGTCCAGATTCTACAGCTCACGTTACAAATACCAACGGAGTTCATGATTATCGTGGTACTACCGTAGGTAATCAATTTTGGTCGTGGACAGGAAACAGCGGAAGACTGTCAGGTACTTATTTCACTCACCAGTTAACTGTTTTGTATCCTGATACTGAAACATTAACTTCAGGTACTTCAGGCGGAGGAGGAGGAAACATAACCGCTGAAAGCAGTCCAATATCTATATCTGCTACCGCACCCGATACAGGAACTTATCCTGACGGAATATCTACGTTAATATTCAAAGACACTGCCGCGGCAACAGCAACAAACACGCTTAGCACATGGAACGCAAGTATTGATGCTACGAGTACCTTTGTTGCTTCAATCTCATACGACGGTGGTAGTAATTACGAAACAATAACTGACGCAACAATACAGAGGAATACAAATACAGGAACAGCCGTGTGGTTGAAATTGGTTAACACACGAACAGATTTAAGTAAGATAGATACAGTAATGGAGTGGGCAACAGCATATAATTGGTATTAAAATGACAAGTAGATTTGATAACTTAAATGAAAGAATTGGATACCTTGAGAAAGTAGTATCTATCTTATTAGAAAACGCAACAGAATCAACAAAAACAAAGTTAGATTTAATTACAAAAAATCTTAAATCAAAATATAATTATGATAATAAAGGATATGAGGAGTTGATTGAATAATGGCATCAGCAGGAGAGTTCCCAAAAGCAGATGGTGACGTGTATTACGGACAAGACGCAAATATGACTTATTATAACGCAGCATTAGCTGGTACTATGAATTATGGAAATATATCTGTGGCCACCACCGCAACGTTAATTAAAGCAACAAATACAAGCAGAAAATCTATTTTAATTAGGAACAATGGTTCAGCATCTCTTTTTATCGGAGGAAATAATTTAGTAACAACAAGTAATGGTCTAGAGGTTCCAAGTAACCAATCTATTCACATAAAAGATACTGATGAACTATATGGTATAGTCGCTACAGGAACTTTAGACGTGAGGTATTTAGAAACGCAATAATGGCAATTAATTATGACCAAGTAAGTGTTGGAACATCAGCTACTTCAATAATATCAAGTAATACTAATGAAAAAGTTAGAACAATTAAGAATATTGGAAGTAACTCAATTTTTGTAGGCGGAGATTCATCAGTAACAACTTCTAATGGTTTTCCTATTGATGCGGGAGAAACTTTAGATGTTTCAGATTATACAGGTGAAGTATTTGGAATTGTAGCAACAAGTACGGAAAACGCAAATTATATTGAGGAGGATTTCCAATGAGCTTAGAGATTGTAGGTAATACTATCAATGGTTTAAGAGGTGGAGGCATCGAAACAAGTGTGGAAGTATTTACTTCAGCACCATCTGGTTGGACTGTTACAGGCGATACAGGGGATGTGACTTATAGTTCTGCTGGCGCAAAAATTACGTCAGGAGCAGGATGGGGTGTTACTAATGACCCTACCGTTACTTTTACATTAAATAAAAGGAAAGTGAATAATTTTGCTTCAATTACTTTTGGTGGTCTGACTCCAAGCGGAGGAGGTTCTGATGCTTTACGTTGTAAAATTGGTCTTGATGGTGAGATGAAAGATTTACAACTTGTAAGTGCTGCTGTAGATAGAGGTGGCGGAATATCACTCATACGTACAGGACAAACGTGGACTTATATTATGCGAGGCGGTCTTGATAATGGCGGAGATTTGGGAGCCAATTCTACTGGTACATTTACTACAACAGGTCCTGGAAAAGAGTTAAGTATTGTATTAAATGTAAATGGAGGGGTTGCTTATAGCGTAGGTGGTCATAATACTTTAAGAGGTGTAATGTATTCATAATGGTAAGAATAACTAACGAAATACTATTGGAAAGAATGTCTCATATTCAAGAAGACATTACAGATATTAAACAACACTTAAAACAACTGAATGGTCAGACACTTAATAACTCTGAATTCAGAATCAGACAAACAACTGTGAACAAAATGTTTTACAGTTTCATAGCACTCTTCGGAGTAAGTATAGTAACCTTAGTGGCTAAGGTAATTTAATCATAATGACAAATTTAAAAACATTAATGGGAGATATTGGCGAACTCTGGAATAGACTATTAGGTTTATTAACAGAATTAAAAAACTTGCTTTTACAAGCTTGGAAATTAGTGCTACAAATTAAAGACATTGCTTTACAATTGTTAACACTTGTGAAGACTCTTGTAATGAGTGTAGTAAATAAAGCTAAATCATTTGTTCCATCTAAAAAGAAATAATCATGAATGAATCACTTCAAGTACGAGGTTATAAACCTTGGTACAAATCACGAACCATTTGGACAGCAATAGCTATAGTTGGTTTTGGGATTGTAGAAACCTTTGGGTATCCTGTACCAAATCAAGTATATACCAGTCTTGTAGCAATGGCTCTTTATAGTTTAAGAAGAGCAGATAGTAACATTTCTTAGTTCAGTTTAGACTCAAGGGTAGTTATAAACTCAGTAACAACTTCTCTTAACTCTTCATCCTCAGATTCAGTATGTTCATAGGGTCTAAATTTAATCCTAAGATAATTAAGTAGTAGTTTTTCAGTAGGGTCACGTTCTTTTTTTAGGTCTTTTTCTATACGTTCCAAGTCAGGAAAGTGTGGAGCAATAATCAGATGAATGTAGCCTATGAACTCGTTGCGTATTTCTTGATAGTTCAGCTCATCTTTTTTATATGTCATCTTATTGTACGCTTATCGGTTGTTCTATGTTGTTAGAATATGTTATGTTGCTACTCTCTAAGGTAGACTCTATAATGAAAGATGCTGAGTCTATTCCAGTTCCATCTCCAATCACACTATTATTTATTACCAGAGTTCCTACTTTGAAATGTCTTAAATCTACTGGTGCTCCAAACATCTTAACATGTTGAATAGTAATCTCTCCACAAGTAGTATTTCCATCAGTCATATCAATAATGATTCTATCGTAATCACTTCCTTCTACTTTAGGAATTGTTAATGCTCCTCTTACTCCACCAAAGTTTATGTTGTTAACAGTTTGAGTAGCTATACTAAATGAATTACCATCTGCTACATTGTTTGAGATTATTACTTTATACGCAGTAGCATTTCCAATAGTTACTTTAGGTGCCACTAATCCATTGATTATTAGTTTTTCACACTCTAAATAATTTGTACTATTTTCTTCATTACCAAACATAAGTAGTGTGTGATTCAATCCAGAGTTCTTTCCTATCTCTAAATCATTTAAGAATATTTTATCTATACGTGAATTACCTATAATTAAATTAAGCGTTTGAGTGCCAGTAATTTCTCCATTAATTAAAACTTCTGCTCCAGAATCTATTTGTAATTCAGTAACATAATCTCCTGCGTGTGGGAATGTTGGAGTATCATCTGTTCCAGCTACAATTAAAAACATAGTCATAATAAATCCAATAGCTACTGCCGAATATCCAATCAGCATCATCTTCTTTGGTTTAGCTTCTAATTTGAAAAAAGGAATTCTTATCGGAATTCGTGGAAGTTTTTTATTGTTAAGTTTAGGCATAGAAAATCTTAGATAATTAAAGCTAAACTTTTTCTTCTTAGCTTTCATCTTGGATTTAATCCATTCTTCTTCAGGTTTCATTCCTTACTTTCACTCTGTATTTTTTGAACTAAAGCACCTACTGCCATCGAAACAGGGTTAGAGAATATAGCAAAAGCAACGAGGATTATGTCCAAGTGTGGTGCTACTTGCTCTGGGTTTGATGTAGTTTTCCAAACAATAATAACTCCGAGAACAATAAACGCAAAGATTATTGGTCCAATGAGTATCAATGTTAGGAACTCTGTACCTGAAAGAGTATAGGATTCTTTCTTAGGTTCAGTCATTTTTCCTCAATAATAAATACATTCCCCATATTTAAATAGGATTAATCAAAAATGCTCGATTATGTTGCTAAAGAATTAAAAAAATGCTCGATTATGTTGCTAAAGAATTAAAATTTTTTTAGATATTAAATTAGATATGGATATGAATTTGTAAAAAAAAAGGGTAGGCTGTAAAGCCTACCTATCTAACAAGTTATTAACAAGCTGTTGCTGTCAATGTCAAATCATCTCCTACTAATTCTTCAACTGTAACAGTTGTAGTATAACAAGTAGATGCTCCTGTATCGTCTTCAAATTCTGTAGTCCATTCTGCTTCCCATTCTGAGTCTTCATGGTCTACTTCAGTTAAAGTAACATCTCGATTAACTTCCGTGTAGTCGTTTTCATCTGGACATTCTTCTACTTCATATTCAGAACCATCTTCAATATAGTCGTCATAATCAGTCATAGTTCCAGATACATTAATAGATATTTCTTCTTGCCATTCAAGATTGAAATATGCTAACGCAGCTTGATAAACATTCAGTTCTTCAAGTTGGTCATCAAACGCTGGGTTGTTAACTTCAATGATTTCGGTAACATTAACGAGTACTTGTTCATAAATAGTTTCTCCTGGAAGGTCTACATAAGTAGTCACTTGTTCAGGTTCAACCATAGCAGCTCCAAGTAGTGCTCCAATTAATAGAGAAACTATTGAAACGATAAGTACATTTGTCATTATTCCGTGTTTGTTCATTTTAGATTTACCTCCTTAGTATAAAATTTCGATTCAGAATCTAATTCATTCATCGTGACACTGTGGAGAAGTTGAGAGTTTAAAGGTGTTGTGGTCTATTTGTATTTGAGAGGGATAATAGTATCAGTTAGTAGTTGTAACACTTTCTCACCTTTTGGAGTTAAACTAACACAGCGTCTATTACCTCTCTTCTCAATGATTACTAATCCTTTTTCTTTAAATTGATTTATTACATTATAACAATGGCTGTAAGTTACCTTTGTCTTGGTTGCTATCTCGCTTGGATAATGAGAGTAGTATTTTAATTTCTTCTTACTAATGTTCTTACGAGGTCTTGGAATAATTTTACCTATCTCTCTCAAGATTAGATAAGGAACGGTTCTAACAAATGTACTAGGTAGTTCCTCTGTCCTTCTAATTATCTTGTGTCCTTTTTCCATTTTATTCTAGACATCCTCTTTCATAAGTTAAGGGGGATTATTCCCCCACTAACTTAACCAAGTACTGTGTATTGGTTTTCTCACCAGTTCGAGTAATGCTAATTGCTGCTCTCTCATTTGGATTTTTATCCTTTAGATGCTTGTACAAAGCCATACGCAATCTTGTTGATGAGTTTTCTAATACCTTATCAACTTCAATTCCATCTTCATTAGCTACTTTAGCTATGAAGAATACTCGCTGTGTTCCTGTAAACTTATCTTCCTTTTGTTCGAGTCTCCATTGCTCTACGATAAGTTTCTTTTCTACGTCAGTTTCAAATCTGACATAATTGGTGGAAGTAATGTTTGCTTCCTCCCATGATAGAATCCGACCTTGCGGTTCCATCGCATTTGTTTGTATGTTTTCACTTTCCATTTTTGTCTCTTACGACTTGATGTCGTGAGTATTATCCGATAAGAAAGTAAGTCTTAACTTACTATCTATTCTTTTTATTTCATCTACAATTTTATCTAAGTCATCTCCAGGAATGCTGATTCTCCAGCCATATCCCCCACGTTGTCCTCGTTCAACCTTTACTCTCGGCGTTTCATTTATCTGTTCCATTATTTTAATAACCTCCAATTGTTTTTGCTGTCTTTGAATACTGCTCCATATTTCTTTTCACGGTTTAGTATTCCAATTACGTCTGCTTTAGGAAATAATCCTCGCAGTTGTTCCTCACTCGTTGGCTTTTGCTCAAGAGTGTTGAATATATGTTCTCTCAGTTGGTCTTCTTTTAGAGGCGCATCAATTATATCTATCGTACCACTGTATGTTTTGCTCTTTAGCCCTAGGGTTTCTAACATATTAGCATAGAATTCATAGGCTTCTCGTACATCTGTTTCAGTAACCTCGTCTCGTAAGTGTAACTTTGCTATTGCTCCACAAATTCTCATGAAACTCTGTAATCTTCTAGCAGTTAAGTTTATATTTTCTTTCCTTAAGAATTCACTCAGCATTTTTAGAGTATCCTTTTTAATATATACGTCTTCAATTAATCTCAGTGCTTCAAAATAATTCTTAAGGAAGTCAATAGTGTGTATTGAATTATTTCCTGCCTTCATCCATTCCAAAAGAATATCTCCTGAGGTTGCTGAATTCTTTAGTACACAAACAATATCACACCGTTCAATAATTGGTGTCCTTGCTCTCCCTCGCTGTTCAATTTCTTTCTTTAACTGTTGTATTGGTTCGCTGTCAATTGGAGTCTTTTTATTATTAGCAGTCATGAGAGTAACTGTATGAGCATCATACGTTACACTCAATCCTGCTTTCGCATAGTCTATGCGTTTTTCTTCTAAGGGCTGGAGTAGGAAGGTGAAGTTATCGAACTTATCAAGCTCGTCGATTAATACTGCTCGTGTGTTATTCATAGGTATTATCCCTGCTTTTATGTGTTTGTTCTCAGCATCATATGAAGCAGTCCACCCTCGTTCAGAAGTATGTCCTGCTTGTCCTCTCGCTAATTGTTGTGCTACTAAATCAATTAATCTTTTTGCTACTTCAGTCTTACCAGTACCACCTTCACCCCACATTAATGTATTGAGTATCCCTCTCGTAGCTCTCATCTCTCCTTTAATCTCTATGTTAAGTCGTTGAGAATTAATTGAAGCTAATGTTATTATCGCAGCATCTTTCATAACTTTAAGTCCAGCTATGTCTGAGAACAATGAATTGTCTATAGTAGATAATATATCGGCAGTAGGTAATTGTGCTAATTCTTCTGCTCTTTCTAATTCAGGTGCTGTTTCAGTATCGTCTATCTCTAATCCAATAACCATATACTTAATCCGTTGTGCTATTTTGAGTCTAGATTTTTCTTTTATTCTTAGCAATAGAAGTCTCTGCCTTGTGTTAACACTTTGAATTGGTTTCCAGAAGTCTGCGTGTACATAAGCTTTAATCTTCTCTGAGCCTTCTGTCTCAATTATTACTTGGTAGACTGGCATATCAATTCCGAATTGTCTTTCAACTCCAGCACCACAGTATTCACATATCTCTACTTTATCATGATAGATGTTAACATGATTTTTATTATTATTACATCTATATAGCTCACCCATGTTAAGATTTAAAGTCTGAGATATTCCTGTTATCCACCCTGAGATTAAAGTTAGTCCTCCTTTGTAATAATCTTTAGAATAGTTAGTTGAATTCATATCCTTCGGTATGTTCAAGAAGATTGGTAGTGATTTAATTTTATTGCTGTCAAAATCCTCAGGCAAGTTTTGTAGTAAGGACTCTGTTAGTTGTAGGTATGCTTCTTCTGCGTCTCCTTGAAATTTATCTTGGAGTTTCTTAGGCAACTCTTGTAGGTTGAATAAGAATTTTGAAGCCTTAGGGTCAATCAAAGATATAATATCTTCAGCCAACTCTTTGTTATCTTTCAATTCTTTTTGGTTGTCTTCCTGATACTTATTCAATTCAGCTATCCAGTTAGCTATTAATTGTTTACCTTTCTTTGTTAATGAAAGATTCACAATAGCATTTCTTCCTCGTGAAGATTCATAATTGATATAACCTTTACGCTTCAAGATAGATTTAATTGTATACCAAGTTGAATCTAAATTGTAAGACTTACTATCACCTGTTGAACTGTACCAGCTTACTCTTCCTTGTGATGTGAATCCAGAGTTAAGTAATCGATACGTAACATCTGCGTTAGTGGTGTTACCATCTATCAACCTTACCAATAAGAATTGATAAGGTGTCAAGTCTCGTTTCTTACAATAAGTATTGACTAACCTTTTGTAAGTCATTAGCTCTCCGATTTTATTCTTCCAACTCATCGTCTACCTCCGTAGAGAAACCTAACTGTGAAAATAAATTAAGTATGTCTACTCCTTTCTTGTCTGCGTATCTAGCCATAAGGTTTGCTAAGAGTTGGTTATCATTTTTAATAGTTGCGTCATAAGCTTCTTCAGAAGTCTCAACTGCCTTCTTCAATACAAATCTTATTTCCTCAGGTGAGAGCTGTCTCTTTATAAGAGACTCAATTATATTTACCTTAATCTTTATTAATTCATTTAGTGTGTGTTTTCCTCGCATCAATTATCACCTCCTGCATAGTGTCAAAGTGTTCGTCCATCAATGGAACTTTCAGTTTGTTTGTCTTCCAATGTGGTGCGTATTCCAAAGCAATGGTTGTACGTTCAGATTTTTTCTGAGCATCTGCTCCAAACATTTTAAGCATTGACTCTCTGTGTTCTTCCCTGTCATAAGCATTCATATTTAATAATGTTTGGTCAAAGATGTGAACATGAACTCCCTTTGAACCAGAGTAAAATGGTCTGACATCTTTGTGATATTTCTTAACGACACTAATGCTTTGAAGTATCCTGTTCTTGAAGTTAGATATACTCTCTTTTTCTTCAATGTCAAAGTCAAGGACTATCTCATTAGATAGGATAGTCCTTGCGTTTGCGTATAGAAGCCATCGACTTTTAGTAAAGCCAACGTCTCTATACTTTCTTCGTTTAGAAAAGAAGCCATCTTTCTTCTGTTGTTGTAATTCAAAGTCAATCAGTTGTCGTCCAACATCGTAGTATATGTGGTCTGTATAAACTATGTGCTTTGGTACAGTATCAGTTAATCCTATACCTGTCATTCTTCATCTGCCTCTCTCTTCTCTTTGTAGTAGTTTTCGAGAAGCTGTTGTTCGTATTGTTCCATCACCGTTATGTATTCTCGAGAATACATTATAAACCTTTTGGTCTCCGTAAGTATCCTCTTACAGCTATCTGTGAAGCTATAGCTGCTTTAGTTCTTCCGAAGCGTTTAGCTATCTGTTTTATACGATAGCCTTTCATATACAGCTCTTTTACTTCGAGTATATCTTCTTTACTCCAGCGAGAATAGCAGTTATTCTTCACACTTCTTTGTTTGGTTTTAGGTGAGACTACTTTAGTAATCTTCACTTGAGGTCTTTTGTATGCTCCTTTGAGCTTCGTCATCAGTTCTATATATTCATCGACAGTATCAATACTAAGTTTGATACCACCGGGTAGTTCTGTTTTTATTCCCATTGTGTTTCTCGTTATGAGTATTATTCTATCCAGTCTATTTCATCTAGATATTTCTTTAAGTCAATCTTGACTTCAGTTATATTTCTCGGTATGAGTATGTAGCATTTGTCTCTCTCAACTACTGCGTCAAAGTTCTCGGCTAAGACTTTAGCCTTTGAAAGAAAGTCAGTTGTAGTATTGTCTGCTACAATTAAGATGTAATCTTTAAATCCTATTCGTCTCATTTGGTTTCCTCTTCATAACAATACTCACATACATCTTGTTCGTCCAGTTTTAATCCGTGATGGTCTATGTAATCTCCATTACATACTACACACTCAAGGATAGGTGTATCATTTGCTACATCATACATTTTTTCTGTGTTCATTTTGTTCCTCCTTTTCATACTCGGCTCTCAGTTCTTCTAAGAAGTCTGATACCTTAGTTAATTCCAGCTGTCCTGAATAGTAATCATCAAGCATAGAATTAATCTTTCGTTTGTATTTGCTCATTGACATTTTATTTCTCCTTTAACTTCATCTGCTTCGTATGTTCCTAAATACAGATACTTCTCGTATAGTGTCTCGGAACAGACATCACATTTCATTTGTATGTAGGAATAAGTTTGTCCTTTATCACAGTAGTGTTGTTCCTTTCCTGTGTTCTGGTAGCTGTCATGCTCACAATTCATAGTCATAGTTCAGCCTCAAACTCACATGAGCCGTGGTTCTTGAGACACTTTCGTATCTGTAATCCCAACTCAAGTCTAGCATATATTTCAAGCAAGTAAGATAATTTGGTTTTAGTTATACCTAATGCTTTAGCCATCATATCATCGTTGTATCCGTTGTTTGTTTTGAAGAATTCGTCTATTGTTTTCTTCCAATACAAATCTGTATTACTCTTGCTAAGTTCTTTCCGACATATATTTATTCCTTTATTGACTTTAGGTTTGTCATCTGCTCCAAAATAATATTCCAATCGTTCAGGTCTATTACCTATCACTCCGAAAAAATCAGCATCATTGCTCGGTTGAACTCCAAACCAAAACTTACCTTGTATGTCTCCGTTGTAGTATCTTCCCATTATTGTTCCTCCAGTTCTTTCTTAATAGTAAGTAGCTGTTCATTGAATTCTTTAAGTTCAATATTCTCATCATCAATCAGTTTCTTAAGTTTGTTAATCTTAATATTGTGATGGTTAATATCTATACGCCAATAGTTTATTCTAGACCTTGACGCATTGATTAATGATGTAGTTGCTTTCTTGAAATCAAGTATGCTATCATACCCAAATTCTTTCATCAGTTCTTGTGCTGTTTTAGTTGTCATTGTCCTCATCTCCGTTATAGTTCTCAATAAGGAACTTAACAACATCTTCGTTTGTATGGCTCGGTCTTGCCTTTAGTCTCTGTAATTTCTTCCAAGTATCATTAGATACTCTTATGCTTGTATATTCCATTGTGTTTCTCATTTGTATTGTATTCTTAATACTATAAATAGTTTATGGATTGTATCGTTTCCAGAACATAGACATTGTCATAGTTCTATAATCTTCCATAATCTTTTGTGCTTTTGTATCTCCTTTATTCTCTAAAGCTTTCATGCTTTGTATCCAGCTATGCTTTGAACTTTCAGTTATTGTCATTGATAATAACCTCCACCATATAAACTCGCTAAGTCTATTTCTATTGTTCCGTCTTTACCTTTTGCTATATTCCAATAGTATTCTGACAACCCTTCAAGCAATTGTTCTTCTCTGAGTATTGCCTTGCCGTTATCTAATTCATAATTAGGTATTGTTCCGTTCAAGTATTCTAATATGTCATCAAACTTAGCAATGTCTTGCTCTTCATTATACGAAGTATCAAAACTCCAATCCGTAGTTGTTGTTGGTGTATAAAAACTCGAAGCATCTTCATACTTAAACTTACCAATCTTGTTTAGCTTTTGTTCATCGAAGTCTATTTCAAACAATGTGTCTGCTGGTGCTTCTGTTATCTTTGTTATCACTCCAACATCTTTCAACCTGTCTAAACTATCTTGGCTCGTTGAACAGTAAGCTAACTTACTTCTGTTGTATCCAAAGTAAAACTGTGCTGATGAGCATTTAAAGTAATACAATTTATTTGTTAAGTTATTCATTACAGCTATTGAGAAGTATCCCTCAACTTTCTTTACTGTTTTTTGTATTGCTTTAAGAACTCTCTTTTTCTCGGTCATATCCTTTTTCAACAATCTATTGTAATTGCTTTCAAACAAATACAAGAAGCTGAAACTATCACACCCAGAGTGCTTTTTAATCTTCTTATGTTCTGCTCGGATTTCTCCGTCATTTCTAATTACACCATTATGAACTAATGTCCAACGCCCTTTCTGAAATGGGTGGTTGTTTCTGTTCTTATTGGCTGATGCTTGTGTCGTAAATCTGTTATGAACAACTAAGTATTGTTGTCCTACAATGTCGTCTAAATGGTCAATCAAACTAAACACACCTTTTTCTTTATGAGTTGTTAGTGCGTTAAAGTATCCTGTCGCATCGTGGTTGTTTGGTTGGGCATATTGATTTAACAATTCTAAGTAAGCAACCTCTTTCTTAGTAATGCCTTTCTCGTTTTTAGCTATTGCTATTTGTATTTCACACATTTTCTATTCTCTCCTGTTCTTCTTGTCTTGCTCTGTATTCTCTGTTCTCCTGTTCTATTTTTTGTGTATATCTTATATCTCTGTCATCTCTGTCCATTTGGTTTATGAAGTATAATGTTGCTCGTTCTTCGTCTGTCATATTCCAATTGTAGTAATTGCTGAGTGAAGTATAATCTGATTTGAATTTGCTCACTCGTTTTTTGTAGTGGTGTCTTAATGTTGATGTTCCTACACGCCTGCTTGCTATCTTCAACACGCCAATCATTTCATCTATTGAGTTAAACTTTTTGTTCTGTATATATCTTAATGGTTTAGTTGAAATGTAATCTATAAGATTAACCCAGAGTAAAGTCCAAGCCTTAACTTTATTGTAGTTAAATGTGCCTGTATGTAATCTTACTTCGATTGTGCCTCTGTATTGTATTGAGTGAAAGTTTAGCCATTTGTATCTATAATCAGATGAATATTTCCCTCTGCCTCGTTTAGCTGAATCAATAGCACACTCATAATTCTCTCTAATGTCTTTTGATTTGTTTGGTATTGCTAAGTTTCTAATTGAGTGTTTGTATCTTTTGTGGGCTTGAGAGTAGCTATTGCTACAATATAGTTGTTCTACAAATCGTAGTCTTGTCTTGCTGTCATTTAGTTTTTTAATGTCGTTGCGAAGTCCTCTAAAATCTTCTTCCGATGAGTTAAACATTTTAGCGTAATGATTGTTATGCCTACTGCGTGGTAATATTGTGAAGAATAAGTGTTCGTTGTTCTTAGCGAACGCAATCAACTTTTTGTGAAATGCTAAACTGTTTATCTCTTTATTCTTTAAGCCAATGTGTAAGTGAAATCCACAAGAGCTATCAATTGCTACATCGTCTTTATAATAACTAATCAAGTTCTTTAAGATATATTCAAACCTGTTGTTCATCAATGGGTCTGATACTATCTCTCGGCCATAGTCGTTTAGTGAGCCGTCAGCTACAATCTTATACCCAGTCCCTCGTTCTATTGTTCGCCCCTCATCGATAACTTCCAATTCAACACCGACATATCTATTATTTGTATTCATCACACCATTGCGTTTTTCAGGTATAAATTCAAACTCCTCTTCATCATCTGCGTCTTCATCTTCTAAATCTTCATAACAATCTTCACAATATTCTTCTCCTGCTGTGTCTGAATATCTAACATGTGAAGTTGTGCTAGCACACGCATAACATTGACCACCACCATGTTCTTGTAAGCAGGAGTATTGACAGAATACATCTCCTTGTTCTGTTTCTAAGCAGTCTTCTGCTGGGTATGTCGTTTGGGAACAATTCTCACAAGTCGTTGTGTGTTCTGAATAACAATCATTACATAATAAACAATCATTTTTTCGACTAACATACTTAAATTCACCTTCAAGAATTTTACTGTCGCAATGGCTACAATTTTCCATATACCCTCCTTTTGTAATGCCCAATTCTTTTAGCTATTCCGTTTATACCTAATGTGATATACATATATAGCCTCTTTTTCATACAGTATAGACATGTAAGGTCATGTGTAATCGATTCTCGAGCTAACAATTCTTTTCTTGTTAATTCTATTGCGTCTTTATTTATTGTATCTTTCATCGGATATACTCCTCGTGGTCTTCTCCAAATATTGCGTTTAAACTCTCCCAATGAGCATTTTTTACCTCATCTGGAAACGCTGAAGAGTCTTCTATCCACTCAATTAATTCGTTTAACAAATAGACATATGCTTTCTTATACTTCTCTTCGTTTGTTGTCATACCACTCAGGGTTGTTTCAACTTTTTCTTTTATTTCTGATTTCATTTTATTTTCTTTCATTTTTGCTCGATACCCCCTTTTTTTTTATTTATTTCTTTC
>Ga0209756_1001963_pt1 | contig 18275 bp, 40 predicted proteins | sample ETNvirenome_6_85_FD_184071 | JGI IMG/M metagenome (GOLD analysis project Ga0209756, IMG submission 184071) | Marine viral communities from the Pacific Ocean - ETNP_6_85 (SPAdes) (version 3) | ecosystem: Environmental > Aquatic > Marine > Oceanic | place: Pacific Ocean | collected 2013-06-19
CCATGGTTTTGATCGGTTGTCGGGTGAGGGGGCAAGATTAGGAGCACATGAACATGCTGGTCTTAATAGACTTGCTCAAGGATTAGGATATGAGGGCTTGAGCGTTCATACGGATGCCACAGGTCTGATTACTGATAACCCCTGGCTGCCGAATGAAGTTCTCACATTTGCGCCAGGTGCGGGTCTTAGATCCAAATTCGCCGGATTTGATCCATACAAGCTTCATTCTAGAGATTTAATGGCTGGCATAGGCGGTCTCACAGGTGCTAGATATATGTCTAATGCGCTCCGTGAGGACCAGTCATGAGCCTCACTACTCTCAATGCCTATCAGCGTGGTGGCCCGGTCTTAGACAAGCTCAGAAGTCTATGGGAAGGTATCAGAGGCAGGGCTGACGATCCTAGTCTAGGGTATGTGGGAGCTTCTATGCTTCCTGGCATAGGTGAGGCCACTGATCTAGTTGAAATAGGTGCTGGGCTGCAAGATCGTAGTCTGGGCCGTGTTGGGTTGGGTCTAGCTGGTCTTATGCTACCGCTTGTTGGAGCAGCAGGTATAAGAAAGCTTTTGAAAGGTAGAAGAAAGCTACCTATGGACGAGGCCAGTCGCTTGAAACGGGCTGAAGACATGGGATTTGATATGGATTTGGAATTGGCCCATGGTACTAGTGTTCCGATTAAAGGTGTAGATGATTGGACTACGCTTGAACCAAGCTTGGCGGGAGATTATGGTCGGGGTGTATACCTAAGTAATCCCGCTTTTGCTGAACAGTATACCAGGTCCGCGATTGGTAGTCCGCGATTGTATCCAGCCAGAGTTCGCAGCAAAAAACTTCTTGATCAATGGCAGTGGCAAAAATTAAAGGACAAGGCTGTGGATATGACGGTTGATGCAAAAGCCTGGGACGATGACGTTTTTGAAATAGCGAGAGATCTTGCTGAAGAGGCAGGATATGAAGGGGTTTATAGGGGCATTTTAGGATCGGACTCCTCTTGGGGCAGTGCCCCAGTCGTAAATATCTTCGACCCTAAAAATATACGATCACCGTGGGCCGCTTTCGATCCGTCTAAAATAGAAAGTAGAGACTTACTAGCTGGTATAGGCGGTTTGACAGGTGCCCGGTACATGTCCAACGCGCTTCGTGAGGACCGGGAAAATTAATGGATTGTCCCCGTTGCGCTTCAGAGAGTGACAAGGGTGAACGATTCTGCTGGTTGTGTGGCTGGGATTTCACTAAGGGATCGGATATCTGTCATGAATGTGGTAATGAGATAAAAAAGAATGAGGAGTGTGCTACTTGCCATGACCCCACAGCAGGATGGGGAGATTGGGAAACACCAAAGGAGGAAGATGGATGAAGCATATTGTCGTATGTGTAGGAGATACTCACTGTGGTTCCACGGTAGGATTGTGCCCGCCAGAAGGGTTGGAACTGGATGACGAAGGACTTTATCTGCCGTCGAAGGCTCAGAATTGGCTCTGGAACAACTGGGAAGAGGCTTGGGGTAAGGTCAAATCAGTCAAAAGAAAAAATAGAAAAGCAAAGCTACATCTGATTCTCAATGGTGATCTCATTGATGGAGATCATCATCGTACTACCCAGATCGCAACTGGCCTGACAGGCGTACACATGAGGTGTGCGCTGGAATCACTCAGGGTTCCGCTGGCACTCAAGCCTAATACAATACATGTCCTCAGAGGTACACCCAGCCATGTTGGTAGGGCAGGTGGATCGGAAGAGGGAATTGCACGGGCACTGAGTGCAGAAGGCTGGAAGGTTATAGGAGATCCAGACACCGGAAACAAATCATCGTATTCAAGATTGATTCAGATCGGTCCAGTTCTATTCGACATTAAACATCACGGGCGTATGGGAAGACGGGCACATACCAAGGGTCCGTACATCAGATGGTTTGCTCAAGACATCTTTTTTAACTATATGATGGACTATGAGGAGCCACCGGATGTAGCGATCCGTTCCCACTTCCACCAGTTCGCTGATAGTGGAAGGATTCATAAGGTAAAGACGAGAGCCGTAGCACTCCCGGCCTGGCAACTTGCTACGGAGTATGTACATAGGGTAGCAGAGTCCTTGGCTGATATAGGACTTGTATGGTTTGAGATTGATGATGATGATTATGATATGAAGACCGTACTCTATAAGCCCAACAGGCCAACGACTGTGGAGGTGTAGATGGAAAGGGTTACCGAATCGGAGCTACTTGAACAGGTCAGAGATGCCCTGGTTTTTACTGAAACCGAAGACGGCGCAATGTCCGTGCTTCAGTTGGCGGATGCGTTGAACATGAGCGCAAATGCTGTGCGTGATCGGCTACGGAAGCTCATTGAAGAGGGTATCGTGCAGACAGTACGGGTGAGAAGAAAGAAGATGAATGGCGTTGTTTCTCCACAGATAGCCTATGCCCCGGTGAAGAGTGATGAATCCTAAGAACATAGCCGTAGTGATCGGGGTCATGATCCTACTGGGATTAGGTTTCTCTTATGTGGAGTCATCGAAAGCGGATGCACTGATCGCAGAAGAAAGAGTCAGGGTTCTTGAAGTAGAACGTGCCGATCTTGAACGTCAGGTCGAAGAAGCTCTTCAGGGTTACGAAGTTCTCATAGATAGTCTTGATCATGCCCATGATTCTATCGCTGAAGTCAGAGCACAGGCTGCTGAGAGGGCTTCAGATGCCTCTAGAAGCTTTGAGGAAGGGGTTGGGGTACTCAGGGATAGCCTAGAAGCTTATGACGGCTTAGAAACGATTCTTAATGAAATTGAATATGACCACAGAATCGAAGTGCAGGCTTATCAGGAGCAGGTAGAAACCCTTGAGGCTGACAAAGCCCTTCTGTGGCAACGAGTTGAGGCACTTGATTCGATGTGGATCAAGGAGCAGCAGGTAAATGATGTGCTCAGGCGTGAGATCGTTGCACTCAACGTAGAGGCTGATGCCTGGGAAGCTCTAGCCACTCCCAGTATCATTAGTCGCGTTAAGAGAGCAGCCCCCTATGTCCTAGCGGGTGTTGGTATTGGAACGCTATTAGTTCACTAATGCAGATGGTATGGGATATTGGCTGTCAGTCGGCAGCCTAACTAGAAAGCCGGGCGTTCTGTCGCCAACCCACGATCCAAGCTGGTTGTATTCGTAAAACTCTACAGCCTCTTCAGGAGTCAGGCCGTCAGCGATGAGCTTGTCTATAACCCTGTCCCTGTCATAAAGGATAACGGGTTCAGTTCCAAATCGTTCCAACACACCTATGACACAATCATCATAGCCTTCCATTACCACCACTTCTTCAAGTCCCATTTCCAGTAGCTGTTCCTTCAATTCATTTCGCTTGCTCATGTTAGTTTGGGCACTCTTCATTAGATAATTGATTTCCCCACCAGCAATCAGGAGTATGGGCAGCACATGAAGTTAATGCCAATAGCAAAATGAAAAATAAAACAACCTTGCTTTTTAGATATACCAATCTTTGGGTTCGTCCATATTGATTTTACTGTACACCCAATGGGTGTGTCCTGCCAGCCATCCATATTTAGCGGCGTAACGCAAGGCTACCAGGGTGGACGCCCCCAGTAGTAATGTGAGTGCGCCGATCCTAGCTAACCTTTTACCCCGTAACACCGTTACCTCCTTGCATTAACTCGTTGTAGTCATACGTCATGTATAGTAGTCATTTGTTTATTGTGCGCCTAGCTTTTATGGCAGCCTTCCAATGTGAAGGGGTGCGCTCCACATTTCCTTTGCTTCTCCACCATGCCAAGAGGTCCAGTATGGCGACTTCTGAGCCTCTATGAGAGATTGCGAATGATCGACCAGTGTCTCCTTGCTTACAAAGCCAGTTAGGAAGCATCGACCATAGCGTTCACCAAGGCGGAGGAGACTGTTAATCTCCTCAACCGCCTCAGTCGCAACCAACGTCTGCGTGATGTTCTGTGTGTCTCTCATCTTTGACTCATAAAGAGGATAGTAGATTTGAGATTCATAATCTGAAGAGAGATCATCCTCAATTGCCTCAGATTTTTTAAAGACTTTAAAGTCACGGCGTTCAATTGCGAGTTCGACAGAGTCGTTATCCGCTTTTGGAATCCTTGACGTTTTCACTGATATAGTGTGCGCCGATACAGGTGGCGTTCGTACATCAGAGTCCTCTTTAGGCCACTGGTCGAGCGCAGGACCAACGACCAAATCCCAACCAGGATCTGGCTCCAGATTGCCGTCCCTACGCACCTCATCATAGGCAATCACGCAGTTGCCTCTGTTAACCAGAAACTGAGCTACCGCAGCAGAGCCGATCTCACCCATAACAATGTCATCCAGACGTTCAGTCAGGCCACGAAGGTTCATGTTACTACGATCAATTGTATGCTGGACACGACGGCAAGCCCAACGGGTTGCTCGCTCCACCCATGTCTTATCAACTACTAGTTTGATCATAACAACCCTCATGAGGGTTATACTTTAGTTCCACCAAGGCTTCGTCTTCGGGGCTTTCAGTCGCTCCTTCTGCCCCGTAAAGTCATAGCTTTCTATGATATCCTTGAACATCTGGGTAACACTAACACCCCTGCTTTGCGCCTCTCGCCTCACCATGTTGAGAACTGTCCGCTCAAGGCGCAGCAGGAATGCTTCCTTAGAACGGGAGACCGTCATCCTCTTCCTCTTGCTCAACAGGCTCCTCGACGGTAACTCCGTTACTCTGCTGAAGCTCCAGCCTCATGTACTGATAAGGCTTGCCGCTGTCACGGCCTGTGCGCTCCCACATAGCTACCTTGAGGTTGGGCATTGTTCCGCTCTTGGCCTCCTCTACCATGGCCTTGAGGAAGGGGCGCGTGAACTCAATGATACCCGTCATAGTCGGGTGCTTTGAGCTACTCGCAAACCTGTTCTCAAAGATGGAAAAGTCCAGCTTGGGCTGGTCGGCATACTTGTCAGCCATTAGTTGTCCTCCTTAGTGTCATCGTTAATTAGTAACAAGGGTTTTTCTGCTTCCTGCAATGTCTTGATCAATGATGTCAGTGCCTCCACATCAAGATCAGTTACCGCAGATTTGATCTGAGCCTTGGTAGCATCGTCCGGTGTCCATCCACCGTCGTTCAGCCTGTGGGTCAGTGCAATCAATTCATCCTTGAGAGCACCAGCGTCCGGCGACTCCACTACTGGCTCCTTCTTCTTCTTCTTCTTCGCGGCTTTCTTCTTCTTCTTGGGCTTTACGGGAGCCTCAACAATCTGCTCTACACTGATGTTGGGCGGGACATCTTCGCCGCTGTACAAATAGTGCCCCAATCCATAAGCTGCCAGACATTTTACCAGACACCTTTGCTTGGCATCTGAGATGGCTCTGGCATCAGGCCCCATAGGTCTTCCGTCAGGTCCGACAGAACCTACGATGGCATTGTTCCGGTAATCCATAACCGGAAGCCACATCTCCCGCTTGACCTCTCCGATAGTGATCGAACAGCACACGGAACACGAACCGTCTTCATAGGTTGTGATATCCCGTGTTACACCATCCTTGTCTGTCATACCGTGCCATTTGACGGTAAGCTCAGGATAGTGGGCCATCGCATAGGCCCAAGCGTTGGCCCATGAAAGATAGCTGAGTTCGATACTGCCCTGTCTCCGCTTCTCAGTGTGCTTACTTACGTCGATAGCAGACAGGGTATTCCAAATATCACCTGCTGTTGGACTGCTCACCTGCTCCCTCCCTTCCACTGCGGACAGTGGTCTGATATTGAACACCATGACTCACAGCGCACGAACTTCGCGCCCCCTTCTTGAATTGAGAAAGCTCTCCCAGGCTTCTCTTTTTGGTTGATATAATTGGCGGCTTCGCTCAGTGAGTCGAATGAACGTGGTTTAAGGCCGCCACCAAGCACTGTATAGCCCCCTCGCGCCCATCGCTCTTCGGGGGTACATGGCAGGGTGTTCTCCATAGTGTGGACCCTTACACGGTCCTCTACGAATTTGTCCTGCCGCTCGTCACGCCACAGAGGAACCTTGATAGGTACGATGGGACTCTGTGGGTAATCCCTCTTCACTGCTGCACGGGATTGAATCCAATCACGGCACAACCCAACGATCTCAAGACTCGTAGCTGTGATGTCGTTCTGTCTCAGCAACCAAGCATAGATATTCAGTTGCTGTTCCCAGTCGGTCTTCAACCCTCTTTGGATGGTAAAGACACTCGTCACCTTGTAATCGGTAACAGCACCATCAACCAGCATATCAATAGCACCAGATATTCTGATTCCATTGCATTCAGCGAAGAACCGATCCTCACACCTCCCCTCCCCGTACTGCTCCAAAATATTGTGGACACCTTTGCCCAAGAGCTTCCACCACTCGTCACGAACATCCGTTGTGATAGAGTCTTTGTGCTCTTTCGTGAGCCGTACAATCTGAGGAGGCTTCAGCAACTCAGTAGCAGAGAAGTCAGCCTCTCCCTTGGTGTAGGGATCTCCCTCAACGGCTCTTACAAAAACATCAGGTGCCCCATACTCGTTGGTAAGGGACATTACTCAGTCCTCCATACCCCTACCTGGGCCTCAGTATCAGGGATACGCCGTACAGTGTACCTGCTGTCTGTGGTGTTGCTTAGACGGTGAGCCGTGCTGCGAACAGACCGCTCGTGGTTCTTGTCCTCACAATCAACAAGAAAGCACTGCCCTACCTTGAGGCTCCTGAACGGATAACTACGTCTTTTCCGTGCTTCAGGAATAGGTAGGTTGTCTACGATTTTATACATTACTCCTCCTTTTAAAGAACTCTCCAAATACCAATACCGTACTCAGTTACACGCACTGAATACTTCCGTCCGGTTCTCCGGGCCACCCTACCTGCATAGGCCCTGATACCGTTCAGCTTTTGCTGCACCTCATCAGAATCAAGTGGTAGCTCAATGAGGTCTCCTACCTCTATGGTTTCCAGAGGCAGATCCGCCCACTTACTTCTTGGGCCGGGATTCTTGGGGGGCACTCCCACCCCCTCATAGACCCTGAACTGGGTACTCAATATTCCTCCTTCTTGCATGTAGATAGCGGCTTAGTTGCCTCCGCCTCGCTGGCATGTTATGCTCAATCCCCTAAAAGGGTTCAGTGTATGATAAGCAAGTGGCGAAAATCTCGCAAGACTATTGACAAAGATGTGGCTAGTCTTATGATCAAAGGCGAGCCAGCTTCCAAAGCCAATTCTAGGCGACTCGTCGCTATTGGTGGTAAGCCCCGCTTTATCAAGTCTAAAAAAGCTCTTAACTATGTTAAAACATTTAAACAACAGTGCCCTACAAGACAAGAATTATTTACAGAAGATGTGTTTGTTGCTATCAAGATATATTATGCCACTAGAAGACCAGATCTAGATCCTTCACTAATACTAGATTTATTACAAGACTATATATATCCCAACGATAGATTAGTTAAAGGTCAGTATATAGAATGGGGTTTAGATAGAGACAATCCTAGAAGTATAATAGTAGTATCAACACTAGATAACAAGAGTTTAGTAATAGATGAGTTAAACAAGTTAGTTTCTAAAGGGGGGTAACATGTCACAACAGGTAGTTCCTGCTATTGAGCGAGTAGTATCTACACTGGGTCCGGGGCAATATAAAAAGTTCTGTCCAGAGTGCAGAAACAGTCGAACAAGACATAAACATGACAAGTCACTATCAGTTAAAGTTGACAACAAGGGAGTGCAATACCATTGCCATCACTGTGATGTCAGTGGAGGGTGGGTTAATGACAGGGAATGGTCCCTTGATACTGTCCCTGTGATCACCACACCAATTACCGATCTTCCCAGTGAGGACAACGAGACAGCAATAGAGTATCTGAGGGGCAGAAACATCACAGATCCTGTTATTGATTCTCATACCATCACTGGCACCTATCGCTTCAATGGGAAGACTGTTCCGGCTGTCGGATTCCCTTACCGTGACGGAGACTTGGTCAACGCAATCAAGTGGAGGTCCGCCGATAAGGAGAAGAGGTTTTCCCAGGAGAATGTCTGCGAAGATTTCTACAATATCGATACCTATGTCGAGGGCAACGATCTTCTGATCTGTGAAGGAGAGCTTGATGCTCTGGCTTGGATCAGCAGCGGTGTCCCAGACAACGTCACTGTCGTTTCCATCCCCAATGGTGCTCCGGCCAAGGTCAGAGATGGCAGGATAACACCGGAGGATGACAGGAAGTTCGCCTATATCTGGAGAGCCAAGATCGAAATTGAATCGGCTCCCAGAATAATACTTAATACCGACAACGATGGTGCGGGGAATGCTCTCAAGGAAGAGATCATTCGCAGGATCGGCAGTTCCAAGGTCTGGCTGATTGATTTGGAAGATCACAAGGATGCCAGTGAAGCTCTGGATGTAGAAGGAACCGGATACCTTGTCGGCCAGTTTGAGGATTGCCAGCCCGTACCTACCATAGGTCTCCATGGTGCTGAAGTATTCAGTGGGGCAGTCCTCGACCTCTACGACAACGGTCAGTTGCGTGGTGCCAGAACCGGACTGTCCTCTCTTGACGAGTTCATTCAAGTACCACCGGGCATGGTCACTGTTGTTACTGGCTTCCCGTCCAGCGGTAAGAGTGACTTCGTGGATCAGCTTTGTCTCAACCTCGCTCAGAGCGTGGGATATAAGACTGTCTATTGTAGTTTTGAGAAGCCGCCTGAGTTGCATATCATGCAGCTTGCACAGAAGCTCACGAAGCGTCCGTTCTTCGATGGTGATGGTCAGAGGATGAGTCCCGAAGAGCGGGACCATGCTCAACGCTGGCTCAACGACCACTTCCTCTTCATGGACTACAGGCGTGACGGACCCACGACAATAGACGGTATCCTCGACATTGCCTCTGCTGCCGTGATGCGTATGGGTTGCAGGATCTTGGTTATCGATCCCTATAACCACCTCACGCTGTCGAATAGCCTCAAGGAGACTGATGAGATCTCCGGCATCCTCACTCAGGTGCAGCAGTGGGCCAAGAAACATGACGCTCATGTGTTCTTCGTGGCTCATCCTACTAAGATCTCACCTGACAGGCGTATGGGCCGTAAGACCGTAGTGACGGGCCACGACATCGCCGGATCAGCGGCTTGGTTTGCTAAGGCCGACATAGGTATGACGATTTGGAGAGATCCACATGACATAGATCCCCCCGAAGCTCACATATGGAAGGTTCGTTGGTCTTGGATTGGTAAACATGGTGTGTGTCCATTGAAGTTTGATAGATCAGTCGGGTGCTGGAGTGATTTTACTCCTAGTCTTGATGATGAGGATTGGGACTTCTAGTACAACCGTTGCCTTGCCTCGCCATACCTGACCTCGCCTCGCCTTGCGTTGCCATACCTGACCTCATCCAGCCCTGCCAAACCTCGCTACTATGCCGTACCCTGCCTTGCCATACCGGGCCTCTCCATGCCTGACCGCGCCATGCCAAACCGTACCGAACCTTGCTACTATGCCGTACCCTGCCGTACCCTACCAGGCCACGCCCCGCCTCGCCACACCGGGCCACGCCCAACCATGCTACTATGCCGAACCCCGCCTTGCCGAACCTGACCTGACCTCGCCTCGCCTAGCCCTGCCCTGCCGAACCTCGCCCAGCATCACATCACCGTACCTTGCTACTAAGCCGTACCTTGCCGCGCCCGACCATGCCAAACCGTGCCCCGCCTTGCACCACCTTGCCCTGCCCCACCTCGCTACTAAGCCTCACCTTGCCACGCCCGACCTCGCCGGACCCAGCCTCACGCCGCCCCGCCGCACCAGACCTCGCCGCACCATGCTACTAAGCCATACCGTACCCAGCATTGCCTCTCCATGCCTCACATCGCCATGCCAAGCCAGGCCGTACCGGGCCTTGCTACTATGCCTTACCCCGCCTTGCCAGACCCTGCCAAACCCTACCTCGCACCGCACCGCCTCGCCCCACCACGCCGAACCTTGCTACTATGCCTTACCGTACCAAGCCCAACCTCGCCTAACTATGCACTGCATTGCCGAACCTATCCTATCCTTGCGCTGCCCCGATACGTTGCATTGAGTGCCCAGGGTGATTACGTTCACCTTGGCGATGTAACGCATTCCTCCTTTTGTGTTCTCGTCTAAGTGGGTGAGATAAAAAACTGGTTTGGGTTTACCCCTTTTTCCCATTCCTTTCCCCCTGTCCTAGTCGGTTGCTCCCCGGTTAGCACAGGGGGTTTTTCTTTATTCAGTTACAAACCATATAAACTTGTAGATTTTATATCTAATCCTTCTCCACCAACTGCGTTTCAGTGCATTGGCACATGGCTCATGCATCATCGTGCCACAAGCGTGGGTTGGATTGTCCCAACACTCAAGCAAGTGGAAACACTTCTGCTCCAAGCATCCGTACAGATGCATTGCACCTTCACCGGATATTAACTCAGGGTTGTGCCCATATATCCGTGCTCGTTTCAGAGCATCTTTCTTCACACGCCTAGCTTCACGAGTTCTCATCGGCTTCCTCCGCTATGTCATAGATGACAGCTTCAAAGTCATCTGCCATCTGCTTCCAATATGAGATTGATGTTTCCTGAAATCGGGCAGTCCACTTACGGTCAGCATCGTGTACATCTTCGGCTTCGATGGTTTCCTTGAAGTCCCTGCCTACCCTGAACCACACTGTAAACTTTTTCATACATTCTCCTTTCTGTCTACATGAAAGTCCCACTCGCTATCAATATACTTTAAGGTAGGTGCCTTTTCTTTGTCGATAACAGCCGTAAGTTCCGCTTGACATATATCTGTAGCCAAGTCTTCGGCCCCTGCTTCATCTTCGGCTTCAAGCTCTACTGTCCAGTAATCCTTTGCTATAACCGTCACTTGAAATTTCTGTCTCATCTGCCCTCCCATTTCCAATCGAATATGATGTGGTTCATTGAATCCTCATCCCATGCTGGCCTACCGAACAATTCATCTTCCTTCACTACAAGGGAAGACCATGCCCAATCGGATGGAGCGATGCCACATTCGACAATGAACTCCACCTTTTCTTCTCGACTCATCTCAGCGATGTCTTCTTCGATTCTTTCCATGATTGCTTCTTCGCCCGGATGGCTCATAGCTCCTCCTTACTGAGTTTCAACCACTTTAGAGCAGTGCGATGCTCTGCCCACAGGCCATTGGGAATCCTGCCATGGAATCGTACTGTTGACCTTACGAGTTCAGGGTTGGGATGGTCATGCATTATGTGATGTGTGACTGAACCTATCAGTTTGATCGTCTTTGTTTTAAAGGCACCGATATCGCCTAGCCACTTCTTCGCAGGAACATATTGTTCAAGCCATGTGTTCCCACCTGCATGACTGATCTCCCACCCAAGCTCTTCGGCAAATGGAACCAGACGTTCCATGGCCTTGTGGAGAGACTTGGTTCTCCGGTTCATGCTTCCTTCCTAACGCCGTCCACGATGTGGGAGTCATTAGGCAGGGCACCCTTTATTGCTTCACAGAGTTCCCGTGCTTGGAAGCCACGCCCGCCATACGAGTCGTACTTAACATCAAGTACACGGGCTATGCCGAACAGCCACTCTAGATTGTGGATGCCATAGACACCCTTGACTACTTCGCCATCAACAAAGATAGCATGTTTACCCTCACCCGATTCATTCCATCCCCAGTATGGGCAGACGAAAGTTTCGGGTACTCCAAGATCCAAGTAATACTTGGCGGACACGAGAGTCCATCCGTCTCCGTCCAGTAGTTTCTCAGAGTTTTCCTGTAGTGCATCCACTAATTGCTGATACTCTTTATCAGTGTAGTGTCTTGGATGCATAGTACACCTCCTTTAAAGGTTTACGTTTATACAACCGTTGCCTTGCCGCACCTCGCCTGGCCGGGCACGGCGTTGCCCTACCTAGCCTCACCTCACCGCGCCAAGCCCTGCCCGACCTTGCTACTATGCCTTACCTTGCCATGCCCCACCCTGCGACACCTCTCCGAACTAAGCACCGCCCAGCACTGCCAGACCCGACCGCGCCTTGTTAAGAAGCTATGTTAGCCTTCTTGTTCCTGATCGTACTCTTCCCAATGAGTAACGACATACTTACCAAATGACCCTTTGCATGAAGGACGGAAGTCACCCAGTCCTATGCGATTGCCCGCAGCGTCTATAATCTGACGCGCCAGCTTGAGGTTCATTTGCGAGGCATCAATCTCCAGCGTGAAGTTCAATTTCCAGTCATTGAAACACGCTCTGTGCCTCAGAATGCGTCCGCCCGTTGCCGGAATTCTTACCGGACGGGTATCAACATCCCATGGCTCCTCGTGGATGATCGGCAGTACGATCTCTGGGATGGTAACAAAGGCAGGCCACAGTGATGTCTTTAATGTGGTGACCTGTCTCTTACCTATCTTGAAATCTCGTCCTGCGTCCATCTGACTGCGAAACAGATTGGTAGCAGGTATGATCGGTGTCTCATTATCTCTGTCCAGATAAAGAGTCCTGAACGCCTGTTCCCTTGGGCTGTCGTTCTGACCAGCGGCAGCAGCCCGTGTACCACTTGTTGCGTCCATAGCCGCTTCGTCCGTGAAGCGGTTGCACAACAGGGGTGTTACCCCCTCTACTGAAACTGCGATGCGAGCTAATTGCATCGTTCCTCCCTTACATTAAACTGCTCCTTGCCTAGCGAGGCGATTCCCCGCCAGGGTACTGCTCACCGCGCATCCAGAAGTTCTTTAGTAAGACTCCGAAGCTTGGTGATTTTTGTAACAGCACTTTGTGCAACAAGCTGTAGCTTACCCTCTTGTATATCTTCCCATTTATTGAGGGAACAGCAACTACATTTGGACGTTCTACCGTTCAATTGGTATGAAAAATCCTTTAAGTCCTGCTGCACACTGTCTAGCCATATAAGATCCTCGTGTTTGATTGGCATTATTATGCTTTATGTATGAGTTCAATTGTACTCTCCAGACAGATCGTCTAGAAAAGCATTTACGATTTCACTGTCCTCGACACGCTGTTCCAACTCAGTAATCCAAGTGGGTATCACTTTCAATAAGCCCTCTTCTGTTTCAGGATCGTATAGATCAATGGCACCAGCCTTCTTGAGCTTTTTATATATCACTTCTATAAGCTCAGGAGTTATCTGATCGCCCTTTTCCAGAATCAGTTTAAACCCATCAAGCATGAGTTGCTTGTCCTCCATTGCTATACCCAGCATGACGAGGACAGAACCTTCACTCCATGATCTAGTCATTAGTTATGTAGAGTGGTCCACCTTCTGAGATTTGCAGTGAAGGTATAGTCTTCAGCCTCAGTCTCAGGTTCGGGTTCAGTGACACTCTCCAATGTCAACTCAGCACCATCACACAGAACGTCTAGCATTCTATGTAGATTGATTGTGCGATTGGATAGTGTTAGAGGGGTAACGCCCTTGAATACTTCAGTGTAGGCGTTGAGAAGAGTCCATCCGGTTCTAACACGACCATCATTGAAGAACTCTTCATGCGAAGGTGTCCTGTATTCCTTTAGAATTTTTGGAATATAGGAGTTAGCCATAACCTTTTGATCCACGCTACGGATCAGGAAGTCATGCACCTCAGTGTCGGACGGAGTGTACTCTTTGTACACTTCAATCCTACGGTCTTGCAGTATCCGCATGGATTGAACCTTGGAGAATGCCTTCTCTACCAAGCCACGCAGGTCACGCAAGATGTGTCTCGTGTGCTTTCTTCCAATCACGACCTCTCCAGAGAAGTCTAGATTGGAGCACACCATGACGTATGATCCGACTGCCATGCCTGCCGCAAACATCTTATTATGAGAGTTGCGTAGACCGATAGTCAGGTCATAGTCTGGATGGGACTCGCCATTCTGGATGCGCCATACGGCAAACATCTCATTGTTCTCATGGAACAAGGCATAGTCCGTCTCCGTGATGTTCCACTGTGCGCCTACCACCACATCTCGCACGGTCTCTATTAGCGTCCCGTGTGGAATAGGGTAGTGAGTGTCAGTGGGTTGAGGAGTGGTTGTATAGAACACCTGCGGTTCTGATGTTCTATTGTCCTTCACTCCTGCTCCTAAAATGCCCATTAGTTACCTCCTTTAAGGTAGGTGGGCGTAAAACTGGGCCATTGCCCAGAAGAAATCGTTAGATATCTGTCTCCTTTCTCGCATGTATTATAACATCTTCGGAATCGCATTCGATCCACACTGTAGCACCACAAGAGAGTGGCTTGAGTGGTGAATATACTACTTTTGATGGCCCATTGATAGACACTTCATCTGTATAATCATTGGACTTATAAGTTTTGACAGTCAGCACAGGTTTAGTGCTGTCAGGATGCTTACGATTGTGTTTAATGTGATGCTGGTTCACATGAATTACTGTTTTCATCTGCCCGTTGCTCCATTTTTTCGATTGCGTCTGCAACCTCATCCATTTCAACCATAAGTTTATTGGCCTGTTCTCGTAGTTCTTTGGATCTCTTGAGTAACTGCTTGTGCTCATCAATCTCGTCTGTGTAAGGTATCCCCTTCTCGTCTAGGGCCAGTTTCCAGCACCTCAGACACCGGATGTATTTATCCAACACACCGGGCGAGAAGTATGCACTGTCGTGTCTGTTTTCCCAGACTGGGTCATGTTTCCAGTACAGATCCTTAGAACAATCATGGCAATACATCATATTGACCTCCTTGTTAAGTAACTTTCTACTCAGTGATGCCCTTTATATTCTTTGGGTCATCGTATCTGTAGACTGACCAGTCATCGAAGACTGCGTTAGCCCCTTGGTAACAGTCATCTAAGTGGGATTCCCATCTGTTGATGGCCGTGTTCAGTACTCTAACTATATGTACCAACGGCACCCTGCTTGGGCAGTACGCAACGAACTCACATGACTCTGAGTCCCAGATGATGTCATCAGAGCAGAAACGTCTGAGCCATCCCTCTGCGGAATAGCTTCCTAACTCCTCCCGCTCGCCTGCACCCCATCCTTCTCCGTTGCCGAACCCTTTAGTGCTACCAGTCAGGCTCCACTGCACTGACCCGTCATCTTTCGTATTCCTTTCGAGATGTAAATTGTACGATAGATCACGGTCAGCGTACTTACTGTACTTAATTGATTCGTGTGTCTGGTTCCTCGAAACATCTACTTGAAATTCTCCCATTATTCCTCCTCTTCAAAGTGAATACCGAATGCCTCCGCATCATTAATACCATTATCAGACAGATGCTTCCGTGCCTCCTCCTCTGACTTGAACCGCAGAACTTCATCATCGTTGTCCAAGAGGTATTCTTTAGGATTGAGTGTTACCCCATGTGGGTGCTTGTAAATAATTATCATTCTTCCTCCACCTCATAGTCCTCATGGTCAAGATTGAACAGTCCCCGTGGGTCACCTCCACAACCGTCCATCATACTGTGCATCTGCTCCATAGCATCCTCTTCACTCTCAGCTTCGACCTCAATGTCACCTTTCCAGATGTAGGTAATCTTGTAGTCTTTCATACTTCCTCCTTTTCCGGCTTGGAATTGAACGAAAAGTGGTAGTCGCAGACTTGGACGCCCTTGATGCACCCACATTCCGTGTCGGTCTCGACCTCGTTTAGCCACGCATTGACCTTTTTTCTTGAGCCGTGGCTGTTGTGTGGTATCTCCCAGTGTACATACCGGACGATGTCTGCAAGACCACGCAGACTGTCGTTATCGGCACGAAACACTGCCTCTGTTAAATCATTCTCTAATACAGCGGTAACGAAGTGACCGTGTACGGTGCGATTTGCTGCATAGTCCGCTATCGCCTTAAGGATAGGGAGTGGTGCCTTGGGATATTTGCCTTTCAACAACATCGCATGTCCAAAATTCACTGGAAAATTCATACTTCCTCCTTGTTAGTGCCTTGGAATGTGGTGAACTGTAAATCCTGAATCATCCTCCTTGGCTTTCCTGCCTTTGGCCTTGAGCCAGATGATTGAAGGGGCAGGTTGCAAGAATGTCAGATCGTGTTGGTCACCATCGACTATGGGGTAGCCCCATGATGGTGGTGCACCGGAGAAGGGGTCCGCAGTACCGCAGACTGCTACTCTGGTGCCATTAGCAAGCATTTCCTCGCACACTTGCCAGTTGGTTTCCGAACGACTGAACGTCAGATCGTAGTTGGGTGGAATGTTGCGTCTGTTTTCCAGTTTGGTGTAGTCATAGAATTGGTAGTCCGCAAATAATTCCATCAGGTTGGGGTAACCTTGTACTGGAATGCGTTCCCACCTCTGATCTGAGGTGCCATTGGGTCTGATCACTGGGATGAGATCTCTTTTCTCAGCATACCGGATGCCTTTTTCGATCTCATCGACCATTTGATTCATGTGAGCTTCACGGTTTTCCATGAAGTTGACTGTCCGATTGTACTGTGCCTGTTGGACGGTGTTCATCACCATACGTCCTGAGTTGTGGCCCAGACACAGGTACAGACACGCATCACTTGCCATAGCACACATGTTCCAACCGGATTTCTTTCCTGCCATGAGGTACTGAACCATGGTGAAGTACCCTAGTTTTTCCCCCTTAACAGTTTTTGCACTACTCGTTAGTAGCTTCACTGTTGTGCTCCAGTACTGCGGTCTCATCGTTGACCGTCATATTGATTTCGCCAGTCAGGTATGCGACAGACACCTCATCGGGTAGTCCCTCGTAGCTTCGCATAATCTCCAAGGCATAATCGGGATCACTCCTGTACACATGCTTGCACCACCGGAGTATCCCCGGAGTGTGCATCCCTTCGTCACTATGCAGATTGTAAATCATTCCTCCTCCTCTTGTTCTGAGTCACCTTCCAACTCCATGTACTCCATACCTTCCTCGTCATAGAAACTGGACACCCTCCCACTTCCACATTTTTCGCAGGACCAAGCAGACGAGTTGTTAAACCACATGTGCCCGCAGACACCGCACTCGTGTGACATGCAAGCCATCAACCCTCCTCCTCCTTTGGTGAACGAACTGATTCATCGTGAGAACGCTTGAGTGCTTTCACCCATTCGGTACGTTCTTCAGGTGTCATCTCCGGCACCCGCCAGTGTATCTCTTCTCCTCTCCTGTACCATTTAGGTCGCTCCATCCACTCCCATAGCTCAGTCACTGTTTGTCTGCTCCGTTGAAGTATCGTGGTGGGTCCATCCGCTTCTATCCATGACCATCTGGATACGTCTTGGCAGAACGACCAGCCCATCACATACATCACAGCATCTACCGTCATTGATAGGCTCTGCATTGTTGCCCTGATCCCACACCACCTCTCCTGTTGCCGGATGCAACATTGGGCTTATGTCTTTACCGCAGATTGAACACTTCATACTTCCTCCCTGTTGAGGTACTCATATTCAGACGCTGTAATAACGTCCAAAGCAATCTCACTAACGTCCTTCATGTACCCGATTAATTCATCGGGCTTCACCCAGCCTTTGACGTATCCGCCAGACTTCACTGGCTTTTTCCCGTCAAAGTCCCACCACATGGTATCGTCCTCATTCCACGCAGCGATCTCTGCATTCTTGGATGACAGATCTTTCTTAGCGAATGCTTCCATGAACGTCATGTCATGGTTGTCGCTGTAGGTCATCGGTGCCCATGTGACTGACACTGTCCACCCATTTTCAAATGTGATCCAAAATCCGTTGGACCGCACTCGTTTGGCAGACGGGTCTTGCTCGACTACGGCAGTACATTGAAGCATAGTTCCTCCTCTATGAATCGTGGGTTGCTACCTCCGATCTAATGCCAGACTCTCTGGCCTGATCAAGTAGTTCGTATACCATATTCTCACAGCTTTTCATAAGCTGATTGTGCTCTTCCCGTAATTCTTTTTCCATGGCAATATTATGGAATCTGCGGTACTGCTCAGATTGCAGTCTCAGATTGACTGCTCTATTGATCTCATCAAATAGATCGTTGACATCACCTGCAAATGAGTGCCTCATACTGCCTCCTTTTCTAGTGCCTTTTTCAGGGTCCAAGCCTTATGCTCAAGTATTGGGCAGTGATAGCCACGCTCACGCAATCTCTGCTCCCGTTGTGCAATAGTGCAGTCTAGCAATGCGGTAATTTCTTCGATTGTCATCACTAATCCTCCCAGATCATAAGGATGATGAAAATAAATAGTATTAATAACAGTCCGAATCCTAGCACTGGTCCCTCCTAACCCTCATGTGAGTTATCTTGTTCTCCCAGACGAGCATCAAGATCTTCAAGCATCCCCATCAGCTTGACGCACTGATCTCTGAGAAAGAGGCACTCGTCCACT
>Ga0209756_1001968_pt1 | contig 18245 bp, 6 predicted proteins | sample ETNvirenome_6_85_FD_184071 | JGI IMG/M metagenome (GOLD analysis project Ga0209756, IMG submission 184071) | Marine viral communities from the Pacific Ocean - ETNP_6_85 (SPAdes) (version 3) | ecosystem: Environmental > Aquatic > Marine > Oceanic | place: Pacific Ocean | collected 2013-06-19
GAGAGTATATCGACAGCATGTTGATTCTTTTAATCTTCTATTTTTAAGATCAAAATATCTTTTTTGGTTCTTCTTTAATTTGTCGATTATTTTTTTGTTTTTCATTATTAGCAATCCGGTGTGCCTTGTGTACATGGAATATTAGCGTCATCGCATGATTTGAATAGGTGCATTGATGCATGTTCATCATACAACAAGCACCAATTTACTATAGACTCCCCGGACATCATCACACAATATCCCTTGCCGCAACATGCTCCCCACAATTGACCATTTTCGCATTCATCATCTTCATCTGTACATTCATCACAATTATAGCAATAATTTTCATTATTATCACATTGAGATGCAAAAGGAACACCCCCAGCATCATAACAATTTTGAGGTGTATCATAATACATGCAAGTATAATTTAAACAACAATTTGCATCATTACCACTACCACAATTATTATCGCATAACGTTAGATTATTATAGAATGTACCATTGCTCTCATTGCATTGTTTTTGTGTCATTGCAGAACAATCAGAATTAACACAGCAATAACCCCATACATCGTCGCATGGATTGGGTTCGCAAGTTTCGTTTTGATACCAATCGCCAATACAATCTGCCTCGGTCAAAGTCTGACAGGAAGTGCCGACACAGCACGCTCCGTCGGGGTTTGGATTACACAGAGAGCAATTTTCAACACCAGAGTAGTATGTTCCCCCATGCATCGAAACACATACGGTTTCATTCAATCCAGTATAGCAATCTGTCTCGGTACAACAAGTAGATGTTATTGGACATGCAACATCACCACATTCTGTCAAATTACCTTGCCATTTACCACCACCCTCTATACATAGAGATGACTCATCTAGTTCGACACAATTTCCTTCTGTGCAGCATGCTCCGGTTGTGCATGGTGTTCCCCATGTAACACCATCAGCGTCTATACATGTGCTTCCTTCACCGAGCCAGGTTGTATTAGAACCAAGATAATCATTATCACACAAATATTCATGTACTATAGCACAATATGTTGGATTATGTGGGTTATTTATATAAATTCCAGGAGTGTAGCAACATGCGCCCAACGGGTCGTCGTACACAGAAGTATCGCAAACACCGTTAGAACATTTAGCACAATCGACTACTGATTTTTTCTCTGCGGTGGGATCGCCCACACCCCTCCGCGCACACCGCCCGCCGGGTCCAAGCCAAATGCCTCCAATTTCATCTTCACAATACGACCTTGTAAAAAATGAACGGCATGAACGGCTGGGGACATCATCGTAATTTGTTTGAGAAAGTATTGGCTCGCAATCATCAATACAAGCCCGATCATTTATATCAGGATAAATACCTGAAAGTTCTGAACAGACTTCTTTGTCTGCGTGAACGCCCAAACCGTTTGATCCACTGTTGCCACAACACCAACCATGTTCCATATAACATTTACCATTTAGACAGCATTCTCCAAGTGCATAATCTATTGGTTTTGGTTTTCTATATTTTCCAAGACCTATATTATCCATGGGACCACTTTGATCTTTTGCTGGGTATATTGCTATAGGTGGACCAGCCCAGAACGAAGAATGCAGTATGGTTCTCCAATCACCAACTTCTGCATCATCCCAAAAGCAAAATTCATTAATACTTGTTTCAAGTTTTTCAGGCTGGAGTATTACATCTTCTGAATTATGTAAAAATGAATTCTCATCAACAAACTGCATACTACCATACGGAATAGAAGGTGTGGCCAAGCCCCCTCCGGCAAAGGACATCATCTCCCAAGGCAATGAATTATAAAATATTCCTGTCATTTGACAGCAACCAGTACAACCAGCACACGATAAGCAATCTATGTCGTCGGTATTTATCATATCCCCATATCGACTACACCTCTGATCAGTGTGTTCCCAATCCTCCCCACCGCCACCATCATAATAACCTATATCTAGCCATGAGGTTCCAAAATGAGGGTGTAGATCCATGCAAGTTTCAATAGTCATGAGATCACCACAACTACAAGTTCCTCTGGTAGGATCTAACTTAGAATCAATATCATCCCCCTCTTCAACCCAACAACATGTACCAAGATCATCAACCAAACAGTCGAAAATAGGTAAATCACATTCAACAGAACCATCACTGCAACATGTAGCATCATTTTCTGATATCATATTTCCACTACAAGCGCTCGAAGGAGATGGCGTTTGGTTAACAGGATCACAAGTATCACAGCCCCCACCCGAATTGGCATATGTGTATTCCTCACAGGAACCATCGGAACAACAATACGTTCCTTTGTGGCAGGGGCTATCATCACATGATAAACCAGCATGCCATATTGCATTATTTGGGTCATTGTTATATACTAAACATGTCGTTTCGTCATATGGAAAGCACGAAATATCACAAACAGAATCACAATTTCCTCTGGTATGAACACAACAACATCCATCGGAAGAAATATCACCACATTCTAAATTGCTTATAATATCTAAAGGAACTTCATTTATAGAAGTAAACCTTGGAGAAAGTGGCACACCATATTTTCCACTATAAAGATAATCATATGAGACACAATCATACCAATTATCGGTTTCAATAATTCCATGCGTTGATGTACAACAAACAATTTTATCAAGGTCAGGAGCGGTTGGTGGGTTAAAAATACCCATCATAAATTCACAAGCACCTCTTGTGTAGGTATTCGATTCGGGTGTTGTGTTTCTTGTGTTCCAATTAACGTCATTTTCAATACCATCAAAGAAAATCAATGGTGATTGTTTATTTATTGTTGATGCCCAGCGTGCATTTGGAGGAAGATAACACTCACCAAATTCAGCACAAGATGTACATTCATAGTTAACAGAATATTGAGGGTAATTTTCTGGATGACAGTCCATACAATGGAATATATTATCAGGTTCATTTTGATTTAAGCATATCGATCCCTCTTGATTTGAAGAATCCGCATACAACAATTGAGGCCATCCATCATATTGTAAAAATGAAGTGTCATATGTTTCGTTGGTTGCTCTGTTGTCCAATAAAATACTGAATGTTTCTGTTATTGGGTTTTCGGGAACTCCAGTTTCCTCTATTTGAACAGCACTATATGTGCAATCATTATCACCGAAAGGACAAGAACAGGGCGTTCCTCCGCCCTTCCAAGTTTTATATTCTCCTACACATTCTTCTTCTTCTGTTTCCTCACATGTTCCATAATATTCATCACAGCATGCACCTAACGCAAATAGTACTTCACAATCAACATCAAAGCATGACCTATTAACATTAAAAATTCCGCCCTGTTCAGAGCAATATGTTCCGCTTGATTCTATGCAATTAAATTCATTCAAACAACAAGCACCAAATTCCTCACATCCGCACAACAAATCATTATCACAATCGGAACCGTGTCCCATGAATATACCAGCACATTCGTATTGGGTTGAAATTATACATTCGTATTGTTGTATATTCCCCCATAATGTACAACAAGCACCCTCTAGGGGAACATGATCACAACAATCAACAACACCACAAGTGGCACCAGGAATCCACGTTCCATCCAAGAGTTGACATTGTAGTTCACTAATACATCCATGGGGCGTTCCATCTTGTAGTGTTGGCTGAACGCAAACATACTCGTCTTCAAGAGAATCTTCTGTTTCTATATTTACACAACAAGCACCCTGTTCATCACATGGGTCACAACAGAAATCCTCTCCTACTATATCGCAGTCAATACAATTGCTTGTCTCGTCGCCGGGAATTGGAGCAAACGACCTACAGTCGCAGGGATCTGCACCACAGGGGCAATCATCATCAGGGGGGTTGCAGTACCCGCATCGGCAGCCACAAACCTCGCCCGGCTCGCACCCCCCCGAAGTACACGGGTTCTTATAATCATCGGGATCGTCACAGGCTCCACATGATACGATGACATCATCCGAGATATTATCACACGAATATTCAGGATTGTGCTCGTAACATGTTATGAAGTACCGGTCCATCGAGCCTCCGGTGCACCCTTCCGTCTCATCCGTTACTGCTTTATATTCATACCACTGCATGACTTGGTCACAATCACAAATCCCGACACCATCTTGACACACATAGGAATATTTACAACAAAAACCACAACCTAACGATGTATTGCATTCATCGTAGGATAAACTACTACACTCTCTGGTGCTATAAAACGAATTACCACCGCCGTCACATATAAATCCCGTTTCTTCGGAGCATGTGTGTTCACAGTCTGTATTTGTTTTGTCGCAACACGCCCCCACAGAACATTTTTCAAATTCAGAACAGGAAACATTATTTTTAAATGTTCCTCCTAAACTTAAACATTCTCCTCGGGTCATCAAATTATCAGAATCATCAGTATCTTTACATGTTATATCACTAGTGGAATTAATATCTAAGCAACAAGAACCAATAGCATTTAAATCACATATGTCTCCGCCGCATTGTTCCCCAGAATAAAACACACCACCAAGAATATCACAATGGTGTTCATTTGGAACTTCTATACATTCTTGATCTACACAACATATTCCGGGATTTGTTACATCACACCAACTACAATTTGGACCCCATTCATAATCAAACCAAACACCGGGTCTACTGTCACAATAAAAAGAAGTTACGTCTCCAATACACACACCATCGTTTGCGCAGCACAAACCCTTTGTAGGACAAGGGATTTCGGGCCAAAATGTTCCACCAAATTGATAACATTTTGTGTTCAATATGTCATCAAAACAATCTCCACCAAGACAACAAATTCCATTTAATATTTCACCATCATCACCAAAACAACTCAAAGAGCAAGGACTTAATAAATTAAATGTTGGATTTAACAATTCAGAAATACAATAATCATATGTCACATAATCAACACAAGCATCAAAATATTGCTGTGATTGTTCATCATATTCGGTGTAGCAACAAGAACCAATAGAGGCTTCTATGATTTCACAACTCTCTTTTTCGTGATTTTTAGAAACTAGAACAATTTCCCAATCTTCGTTGGGTTTTCTGGTAAAATGAAGAACATTTAAACCACAACCTAACGATGTATTTTCTTCAATTTTAAAATCAGAAGGAGTGTCCCAAATTTCGTTTCCATCTATTAGTGCAGTAAATGATAGATATTCATCACTTCTAAAATCTCCAGTAACTCCTTGGATACCAATTGGTGTTTGGATTTTTATAATTGAGGTGTTGGTAATGTCTAGGAAAATTCCTTCGCCTCGAACACAAGGACCACCTAAACAATCTCCCCCGGTTATACCAGCCCATTGTGTTTTTTCAATTGAATTGATTAATAGTGTATTTAGTGCATACGGGTTTAATGTATTATTAAATTCAAAATCCATGACTCCACTAGAAGAATCATAATCAAGAAGAGAAGTCATTGCTTCGTCTTGATTGGACGAACCACCAGTCGAAGAAGTTATTATAACCTTTTCGTTTTCTAGTGTACCATATGCTGAATTTTGAGCATCATTGTTACCCACAATAATAATAGCATCGTCTTCTTGTAATACTTCAATAGAACCACTTCCGGTAATGCTCTTAAAATAAAATGTGGTTCCAGAACTTCCAATCAGTGCTTCTTTAAAAATATCAGCACCAGTATTACCCGAAGGGATTTCAAATGTTATACCATACGCATCATATATGGAAATGTTTTCTGCTGTCAATCCGGACAGTCCAAAGGTAACACCATTTGACAGTTCTAAAATTAATAAGTTTTCTGTAGTTTCACCGCCGATAACATAAAAACCAGTAGGCCCAGTGGGTCCAGTGTCCCCAGAAGGACCAAGATAAGGTCCAGCCGGTCCTATAGGTCCAATTGGACCAGTGGGTCCGGTTGGACCATCAACTGACCTCGCATTGATGCGGCTACTTCCAATATAAACCATAAATAGAATTCCAAATGTTATTAATTATTTAGACAGCCTCTCATACCATCATCTATCGAATTGTCGTTTTTCCATGAATTTTCTTTATTATATTGTTTTCTGGAAATACTAATATCTCCCGGATCATAATCGTTTATCCATGTATCTGTGTCTGCTGAATATACTAAAACTCTTCTAACTAATCTTAGTGCAGCAACTTCCTCATCACGAAGTGGGGTAATTGTCATACCTTCACATAGGCTTTGGGAATCATATCCACAATGATGATGGTTTAGTCCGGGATGGGGATATCCATTAAATATTTGACATGACATCCTGTGGGCATTCCCAGCCTTTCTTCTTATTTCATCTTTATCTATATTTGAATCGTCGGAGGGCAGCGAATTCCAAATGGAATCAAAATCATTAATGTGATGATAACTTGGACCCATATTTCCGTCATGTCCCTCAAACGAATCCCAATCCCAATTAAATTTCATATGTGTTGGTCGAACATGACTTCCATTAAACGGATTGACGTACCATCGGTCAGCACTTGTAGAAGACCAATATGTATCTTCTACTAGAGGTTTATGACCATTACCAATCAGTTGATTATTTAAGTTGGTGTTTTTCGTAGCCCAATAAACATAATTTAGTTCTGTGAGACTTGGGATATACCAATCCGAATAATTAGTTTGATAATCAAACCGTTCTCCGTCGTTCATTACTCCCGTGTTGTTAATGTTTGAGACATTCCACAAACAGGAATTGTTTTGGTTAATCGTTTCCCAATATTCCTGATACGATTCTTTAAATTGTTCTGAAGAATTATTAATATCTGTTGAAGAAACGGAGTCAGGCCAAAATGAAGCATTCCATCTTTCATAATCTTTACCATCTCCAAAGAACCATAAATTTTCTTTATATGATGTGTCATCAAACATTCTTGTATTTAATAAACCATCATATTCCGTTGTTTCAATTATATCACCAACAAACGAACCATCTTCATTTATATTAGCATTCTGCATTGTCCCCCAGTTTAACATATAATTGATATCAGAATCAATTTTATTGGGGTTTACGATATCAACGGGAGATAACACTAGAGCCCAGCGGCGATGTAGTTTATCCTTTCCGTAAATTTTATTTGCAAAGTGCGTATAATGAGGATTATGTGGATGGATCGGGTTGTTTCTTGTTCCTTCAGTCCAACCATATAGAGACATTAAAGAAGGATATATCTGTTCACCCTTTGAATTTATATCCCATTTGTTATGTGTATTACAATATGAACTGTATGGAGTTTCAACATAGAAATCTTGATAATAACCTTCACCGGGCGATACGTTATATCCATATGGACAACCATAAAGATATGGATAGTAAACATTATACAAGAATTGATTATCGCCCGAAGGAGTAGCACAACGGGAATCAAAATCTGGTTTAAAAGAACAAATATCATAATCTTCAGAATAAAGATTTGAAACATGATCAGAATTAGTTAGTGTGTATGAATATACTACATCAGGGGCAATGTGATTTTCATACGGATTCCAACCATAATTAATATCTTTATTTTGTTCTTCTGGGGTCTTGCTGTAAAGGTCGGAGTAGTTTTTATAATTTTTACCATTAGACAATTTTGGACCGGGGTTATCAGAATTGATGTCTAAAGATTCCCACTCCATTCCGGGGAGATATTTGATGGTATCTCTAGAATGTTTTTCGATTTGTTTTTTAATTTGACCTTTAGCAAGAGGATATCGATGGTCACCCAACACATCTCCATAATCACAAGTATCGTCATGACCAACATAACCGATAAAATAACCACCCAATTCTTCGTAGTATTTGCCCGGCACATACTGAACAGTTTTCTCTTGTCTTTCGTTTGTTAAACAAGGATTGCAATTTGGAGTTTCTGAGGAGAATGGATTCGATGACCTACTACCACCACTTCCGCCTGAATATTGTGAGCAGGGAGAACCAATACAAGTTGGTAATTGAGAATTAAAAATACCACCTTGCACAAAACATTCATTCTCCGTTACATGAACACAGGTATAATTTTCTCCTTCTGAATCAGGAACACAGCATGCTCTTTTTTGGGTATCTCCTGGGAAGGAGCAGCATTCAACACATCCCGCATCCATATAGTCTGGTGTGCAGCATAAAGTATTGAAACCATAAAATGCCCCACCCGTCTCTGAGCACATCGGCGGAGACATTTGCATGCATCTTTTTATTCCTTCTGGTGTTGTGGGGCAATTTCCTTCATCATCACAAGGAGGAACTTCGTTGTGACAACAAGCACCTGTTTGAAGTCCACCAAAACAGCAAAGGGCATCATTGCAAATCATATCATACCACATACCACCAACACCAATACAAATTTCTTGTGTAAAGTTAAAGCAACTTCCTTCGATACAACAAGCATTATTTTCTGTACTACATGGATCAGGACATTCGAATGTACCACACGGAACTGATGCAAATGATCCCTTCAGAGTGTCACAGTTATTTTTTGTTGTTGGGTAACAACGTCCCCACAAACAACAACTACCACTCGAAACACAATCCGGTCCTTCTGGTCTATTATAACAAGAATTTAAATCAAAAACACCACCAACAGAATCACAATATGCATCAGTTACATAATCAAGACAGAGATGGTCTATAGTTTCTTCGTTATCATCATCAGTACATAAACAACAAGAACCAAAATTATAAGAATATGGTGTTAGAAATGGATCTGTTATTTTTTCAGTCTTCTTGAAGTAATATACTTCTTCACTTCCACCAGAAACTCCTAAATTAATACCATATGTGTTACCGTTGTCTCCATAATGTGAAAATGGTATAGATCTAAATTTTTCGGTGTCTGTAAAGTCATTTGTGATTTCATGAGAATTTGTTGGTGGTACTGCGGGATCAGAAATGATATTTCCGCTTGAACTGTCTTCTCTAAATTCTCCTGCTAAATGATATAAATTTCCGTATGTGAAACCAGAACCCAAATGATCAAATTTAGTATATTCGTCTGTTCCCTGAGCACTGTTCCCACTGTTCATATACAAGAAATTGTTTGCAGTATTACCAATTATACCATATGTGTATTCATTACCATGAATAACAATAGTGTCTGTGGACGAATCGATTGTTAAATCACCAGAAGAATATATTCCCCGAAAATATGCAGTTGAACCAGATGTTCCTTGAATTACAATTCCATATGTGCTTCCTTCTTTAGTACTTAAAACTTCGATAAGGGCATCATTTGGATCTCCGGTTAATCCCCGAAATCCAGTAGTTCCAATGGTTGTTCCATCTGTCAATTCAAAGATAACTTTATCGTTACCTTCACTAGTAGCACCAATAATACCAATACCCCTTGGTCCCACTGAACCCGTTGTACCAGTATAACCTGTGGCTCCGACAAGACCAGCAGGACCAGTGTTTCCGGTTGGTCCCATTGCTCCTATGGTTGGTATTGTACTACTTCCGTTTATCATTATTGATTAATCTCTTTGTTTTTGTCCTTCAATAGAGGAGGAATATTCCATAAAGTATTCCCATCGCCAGTTGCTCCATAATATCTAGTATCACAACGAATCAAACGAATGGGTCTAACCTTACAGGTTTCTTCTGTTCTTTTCTTTTTCTTGGTTATGAAATTGTTTGAAATTCCGTTTAGATCAAAATTCATACTCCAAGCAACGCTTCCGGCGACCATATCGTTTTCATTTGTGAACAAACCCTCATGGGGAAGTGTTGGGAACACATTTGTTAATATGTTTATATTATTTTCATCAAAAGAACCGGTCGATGACCAATGATAACCCCCCAAAGGAATACCATCATTTTTCATTAGTTCTATATTTAAGTTAAATCCGTGTGGATTATCATCATCCAATAAGCAATGTGCTGCTAAGAATGAAAGTTCATCATAACTGGGGATATACCACCCTGAAACATTTTCTGGGTTTCCTGTTATTCCTTGTGAGTCAGATGTTAAACCATCATCTAATAGACGAGTGGCCCGAATTGCAGAGATATAATCTGAAGTTAATCCAGGACCAAAATCGGATGAGGAATATGAATACTCTCCTGTATATCCTTCATGGAGAATATTATCTGCTGAAACCATTCGAATTGAATTATAAAGACCCCAGTTTCTGTGCCACATACCATTTGCATTTTGGAGAGGTCGAGTTAGTAATTTTTCATATGGGTATTCACCGTTAGCGTGTGCTTTTTTCTTACTCGTAAAGGTATTAGAAACCACATCTTCCAACGAGAGGTGTCCTTGTTTATAATTGTACCAAAATCCCTCTTTATAATTTAAGAATCTTTTATGATAATCAAGCGAAATATCATCATATTCACCATATTGGTTATATAATGGTCCCCAAGAACTTCCGTTGTTGTTCCAATAGAATTCTGTAGTAGCACCCGAAGATTCTGGGTATGTCACAACTTCACGGTCTCCCGTTATTGCAATAGGTTCCATCGAAACAATCATTAGATATGAATCTGGATTTGTTATGGTTTCCTGAGAGTATTCTGATTGGTCCAACGAGAATCCATAACCGTGATAATCGTGTTTATTAACATACAAACCACCACTGACCCCATTGCTCCCATTAAGGAGTGATCTATAATCGGTGTTTCTTCCACCAAACGCAGTGGCACCAAAACACATACTTTGACCGGGTTTAAACATTCCAACCACCATACCACCAGCATACAGATCGCCAGTCTGTAATGGTATTCCATCAACCAAAAACGAACATTCTTCTCGGCTTAAATTACCTTTGACGGAGGGACAACTAATATAATCACACGAAGATCCAGCACCCGCAAACAAACCACCACCTTTCATGCAGTCTGTATATGAATAATTATCATAACAAATTTTATCTATACAACAACCTCCTGTTCCAGAAGAACAGGGGGTTTCCTTGTTGCTCGTGTCCCACTTATAAAGGCCATAATCGTTGCTTTGACAAGGAGTGCCGGTTTCTCCAAAAAAGAATCCATGATCCATGCAAGTTTCTAATATTCCATTGACACAGTGTCCCAGACCATCACAACAATATCCCATTTTAATCTCGGTGAATTTACAATCCGTGTCTGTGCATTTAACCCCATCGCCGTTATACACAGCAACATATTCATCCAACAAATCAAAATTTATACATTCGTTTGCTGTAATATTATCATAGCAAATGAATTTTTCTTGAGAACCAACTTTTCGTATACAACAGGCTCCTCGACCATAGCAAATGTTTCCAGTATTTCCACTATTTCCTGTATATCCACATGTAGTTCCGGAACCATAAAAATACCCATCGCATAATGATTGTTCGATATGAATACAATCATCAATTCCTTGGCAGCATGCTCCAGTACTACCTAAATTACTAGCATTTGCCGAGACTGGTTTACAAGAGAATAAAGAATCTTCGTCGAATTCCCCGTTTCTATAAACGGGTATCCCATACCAAATGTTATTTTTTGAAAAGAAGTTTGTAATATCAATCCCACCACTAAAACAAGGTTCCTTTTCAAACGGGAATATAACATTTTGACTAAATCCAACTTGAGACGATCCACTAACACCATCAGTAACCAACATAAATGTATTGGTTTGGGTCCGGAGATGTTCAGGAGGCGATTGTATATCAAAGAAACACGCTGCATACTTATCAGAAGCAGAAATGCCCCAACTCACAGAATTATCTAAGCCACGAATATCAAAATATACATTATGATGATTTTTAATTTCTGATGGAAACAATTCTACATTTAATGCAGTCAACCCATCTATTGAATTTTCTCTGTCTTCAACATAATAACCTTCTTCGTTTGTTGGATTCTTAGTTGTTCTTTCTTTATGGGAAAAATATTCTGCAAAATTTTTATTAACAAGAGTTAATGGTGTTCTTGTGTTTTCTTCTGATGGATTATATCTTGTTCGAGGAATTCCCGTAATTATTCCAGAAGAATTAACACCAATTATATTTCCAGTTTCTCCGCCCCCCGTTACATTAACATAACCAAAGGTTCCCCTATCGAAAATAATTTCAATCCCTTCTTCGTTTGTGTGGAGAGAGACATCACCCGATGAACCAAGTACCCTTAGTGTTAACGAATTTGTATCGACACTCTCTTTAAATAATGTAGCCCCGGCAACACCAGAAACATTTTCCCCAGCAACAAACAATTTAACTTCATTGTTGGGAGGACCAACAATTTCATTATTGGTGGTCACACCAAAAGTAGTACCATCAGCATTTATGAATGTTGTTAATACTCTTTGGTTAGAATCTAAAGTTATTCCAACAATTGAAGGACCGGTGGAACCAGTGGATCCAATATCAAATCCCATTATCCCTCCAGGACCAGTTGGTCCTGTTGGCCCTGTTGGTCCTGTTCGGCCTTTTTCTATGTGGTAATAACTACTTCCATGGAATATAGGCATAACATTATCCAATCACTCTTGAATTTAAAAGAGCAACGTCATCTTTCAAGTTACTAATTTCAAGAGCAATATCGTCGATTGTTGGTGTTGTAGCAGAGGTATTTGTTGTTGATGCTGTTAAGATGTCTCTAACTTCTAATTCTTCTACAGAAACTTTACTAGGTACATAGACTGCTTGTGTTGTCTTGATTCGTAGGAGGGGAACCATCTGAATGGATGTTGGAGAACCAAAAACATCAATTATACTATCGCTTGTTGATTTATATTGGGGTGTGAAAAATTTGGTCATTCCGTTTGATTTTGCTTTAGATGTTGATTTATGAATTGTAATAAAAGAATTTGAACTGCTGAAATTGTCCTCAGTTGATTTCTTTTTAATTTCATATTTGTTATTAACCAAATCAACATTTTCAATTGTTCCTTGTGTTTTAGAAGTTCCTGTTCCTTGTGATATGTTTTTACTTTTGTGTGACAAATTAGCATTATATTCCGAAGTAAGTTCGACTTCTTCAATATAACCATATTTTGGTTTACCCGAAGAGTCTTTATATACAGAATATAACGATTGATAAGTTGTAGTAGAAAGTTCATGAGAACTTCTTGCATCCACCCATGTGTCATTTTTAGAAGTAATTTCTTCAACCAGATCCGTTGGGACATAAATTAAACTTCCCACTGGAGGACTAGATAAGTCTTCTCCTGCTACCGCTCCGCCAACTTCATAACCGATATAATTTAAAACTACACCGTTATAGTCATCAATACTAGTCCTGGAAAGGAGAGGCTTTGTAATCCATGTTTGGGTTGTTGGTGCAAGATTTTCTAGTTCGCCAGCAGTTATACCACTAAGGAAAAATACATCATTCCCGCCACCAAGCCCCCCAGTATTACCGTCCGCATCAGGCACATAATTAAATTGTTCTGAAGGATACACAATAAGTCCCGAAATAACCACGTTGGCATAATTTATGTCGTCATCGACAGTTTCGATTATTCCAAAAACTTCAGAAGTCGCAGGAGAATCGGCTCTAGCCTTGGCAAATTTGTTTTCACTGACACTTCCGCTACGAACATCATAAAAGATAACATCACCACCCGTTACTCCGCCCAATGAAGAATCAAAACCACCAGAAAATCCACTCTCATTAATGGTAACAAACAACCGAGATCCCGAATTGATTTGTAAATCACGAACTAAGAGATTGGGGGTTATATTTGATGTGTTTGAACAACTATTCATTTAATTTTCCTCATAGGTTATCATTAAGATCAGCATCTGCAACGTAGTGGATTGAAATGTTATCTAAAAGAACGGCTCCGTTAACAACTGCAATTCTAGCACCCTTCTTGTTAACAGTATTTTCAATACTATTAAGACCAACGGGGCTGACTCTAATTCTTTCATTAAATCCCTTAGAACCAGAAGTTAATCTAACGTCTTGACATGCGGTTCTATTAAAACCATCTCCTGTCTGACCACTCTTTGGAGAGAACACAAGGAACGTTGGATCTTCTCTCATTTCTATAGGGAATCTGTGATAATAATCACCTGATTGTGTTATGGGGAAATCTATTACAGTATAGTCAGGCAGACACTCTGTTACCATAGTTTCCGACATATTCTGTTGATCTAATGAATAGGTTCTTTGATAATACCTACTACATTTTTGCAGTTCATCGTGGAGATTTGTTGGCTCGAACGGAGTGGCAGAATAACCATATTCTATTTTTACCTGTGCTAAATCAATAACATTTTCATTGTTCGAAATATCAAACCCCAAAGCAACATAATGTGAATCACCACTTGGTGCTTTTGCAATTTCGGGTGCTTGGAACACTAAAGTATGCTTTGACCAGTTATTTGATAATATAACACTGTCGTCTAAGGTATTTACTGTATAGTCGCTATTACCATCGTAATTTTGAGTCCATACAATTCCCAGCGTCGAACCAGAAACATCTGCTTTACCATAGAAAGATAATGTTAAATCATCATTCCTAATGGAAGTGACATCTTCTATTCTGTTTTCAATATAAACTTTATCGGAAGCAGTAGATCCTTCGATTATATGTTGTGTTTGGACATAATAAGTCGGGTTTCCTTCGACTTCTGTTTGATTTGAAGCAAAGGACATTCTTTGGATACTAGCAGTTATTCCGGCTCCGCTGGTGACACCATCATTACGAACCCAACGGTCAGCAAAATATGTGCTTTCGGTTCCGGCATATTGAGATATTCCTATTCCTCTTTGCCAAACATCAAACCCGCCGTTTATTAGGAGATTGTGGCCCCCACCGCCTCCACCACTAACGCCATTTGGGGATAGACTTTTAAATAGTGTTGACATTTCTCCGGGACGAGGAGCACCATCAGCCACCTGATTTAATATAACACCTACCTTTTCGCCGCCATTGTCCCAGACGTTAGCAAACGGTTTTGCTAGTTCTCCGGGTCGGTCGGATACTAGTTCGCCATCCGACCCCAAGAACAAAAGACCTGTTTTAGTTGACGGGAAGGGATTTATATATCCGGTAACTGCTACTTCAATTATTTGACTTGTTAATTGGCTTATAACAACACCAACTGCATCATGAGCAGTTTCAACCACACCGCCATCATCACTCGAACACCAGAACCAGTCATTATATGCACTTCTTCCATGTGTGTCGCCAGTAAAATCAATGCCTGGTTTATAGCCAACAATCTTACCGTTTGAAAATCCATGTCCACCGACCCCCAAATCAACCGGTGTACTGAGGTAATTATATGCTGATGCAGAAGATCCACTAGATCCTGAGAGATATACACCCCTATATTGAACCACAAATCCGGCATCTGCACTCAAACCAACCATCATAGGTTTGGAAACATATCCCTCGATTGCGGGTTCTTCGGGAGTCATCATTCCCGCATCATTTCCGTCCACAAAGAAAATACAACCGGCACTAATTCCGCCCGTGGTGACTATTGAGGAAAGATCATCGCCCTGTACTCGTCCGAACGGAGTTATTTGTAGATAATCGGTTGTTATTTCCGAAACAAGACCAATGGCTTCCGCATTGGTTTTTGTGTTTGCTCGGGATTTAAAAACGTATAAATTATCATAGCCAGAAGAAGATCCCATCCCGATAGGATTACCAAAAGAAAATCCAGCATGGGTCCAGCCGCTTGGTCCGGGAAAACTTCCGGATGCAGTAGAGCCATAAATTCGATAATTCATCGAAGATGTTTGACTATTTCCCATATCATAATCAAGAATGCCATCAATCTTGACATTATCTAAAAATGTTATTCCGTTGGGCACTTCGTTGTTTAGCGAAAATGTGGCATCTCCAGAGGCATCAATAGACACATTAATACCATCCCCGGAAAGACCATCATAGACTCGAAGACGATTTAATTTTTCAATTATTTCATCGTTTTCTTTGGTTATCCAATCATAAAATGTATCCGCAGCAGCCAATGGATTTATTTGGTAATCGTTATTTTCTACGCCCATTTAGATTCCTCTTAATACTGTTATATTTATAATACCATCACCACTTGTTTATTAATAAATTATTCATATATCGAATTTCAGACCTATAACCAGAAAGAACTTTTATTATTGGACTAACTGTAGTGCCGCCCACCGCTCCATTATCTAAACTAGTTATACTTATTTTAATTCTATCGGCGGTGGCTGATGTTATACTGCTACCTTGTTCGGTTTGGTCTTCTAGTGTTTCGTCAATAGACGAATTTACATGAGAAACATTAACCGCAAATCCGACATAATATTCCCCACCAGTTTTTGGTAATCCGCCTTTAGTTATATCGTCATTTAAATGCATCCAAACTTTCAAACCTTTAAACCGGCCAAGTGGCGATTCTACCAAATACCAACCCTTTCTGCAAGTAACACTTATGCTGTTGGTTCCAATAACAACACTAACTAAATTAGTATTTGCATTTGAAGTTAGAGATGGGTTATTAAATGGATAGAGAGGAGTAGTACCAGACCACCCAGGACCATGAACAACTAAACCGGTTCCATCATCTTGACCAATTCCAATTGTATCCTCGTGTATTAGACCATCAGATCCCCCATTATAATCACTATCCCACAACAGACCAGGACCACCCAACCAGTTATGTTGCATTTGGGTTGTTAGGGATGACATTCGATAAAAATGATCTTGAATTTCATTTACTTCAGCAGCCTGTAGTGGTTGTCCCGGCTTAAACGCAACCATCACATAATTATTAGCATCGCCAGTATTTTCATGTAAATTAACACGACTAAAATACGGTGATTGATCTAAGTAAAATGTATCAGGTCCAAATGGTTCGAATGACATAGTCTAAACTCCTAGCAGTACGATTTAACAATTCTAAAGGTTAATAGTTGAGTGGGTTCTCCCACAGAAGGTAAAGATATGGAAGTGCTTGTTTTTGTATAAACCACACTTCCGCTTCCGGGAACAACATCACTGAGATCACGACTAACTATACTATAATAAGTACCAGTATCAGATGAATTCACAAGACTTGACGCAGATGTTCTGTCGGATTCGGCTGTTGAAGGATTGATAAAAACTTCCAACACTTTATTTGTGGGTGTAGTGTCATCCAGAGAAACAGATTGCATTTGACCTGCGGATACATTTTCATTATCCACAAAACGAGCAAATTCTGCTTCTTCAAAACTGCTCATGTCTGTTGTTAATATTCTATATTTGTCTGTTGCTCTGTAGAATGTTGTTGCTTCTTTTTCTTGTTTATCAGATCCTAATATTTTAGTATTATCAGATGATTTGAGTTCAATGTTTCTGGCTATTCCATAAAATTTAAAAGATTGTTGAGTTGTGCCAACATTATCGGATATTTCAGAAGATCTAATTTGAATATTGTACATAATATTACAAGCACTTAATAGTTCTATAGGATTGACTGCTATTCCATCAACTTTATCAATATTAATTTCAATTCTGCTTTCAAAGCCCTGCGCACTAATAATTTGAATATCTTTATATCCTGATCCAGATGAAACGACTTCGATTCCATGAATTATGTTGGTTTTATAAATGTCTTTATATGTTTTAAATCTTAAAACCGCCCCAGAGCCAGTGGAACTATCTATTTCTATTTCTGGGTTTGAATCATCAACAGTAAGATCCGAAATGCTAAGATTCGCAGCATCAAAAAACACAGAGATAATTCGTCCATCGTTACCAGAAGATTCTGTTTCTGTTGCTGATTGAAATTTTTCATTGTTCTGTGAAGGGATGGTGGAAGAATTGATTTTTTCTACTTGGGTTTTAGTTTCTTTTGAACATGAGCATGGAGTATCCACACAAGACAAGCAACTATTAGTTCCCTCGGTGCTTTCAGTAAATAATGCTTCCATCCCCAAACGTCTTGAAATTTCGAGGCACTCATAGCATTTTATATTTGTTATTGTTTTATAAAGTTGACCGGGTTCATAATATGCGTCTCCGACCGAATCATAAAAATAATTTTCATGGTAAAGACAACACGAACCACATGTAGTGCTGTTAGAGCCACACATTTCAGTTGCACTTGAGGAAAATGTTCCGGCCTTTGTTATTTCTGTAAATTCATCCAATGAAGGAACTGGTAACCATTTTCCGGTCAAAAATGATTGTAGTTTCCAGTCGATTTTATATAAAGGAAGCCACGAATACCCATCTGAGTATTTTTGAATACCTGTCGTGTGGGTTGGTTCGACACTAGACCCGCTTGTGTGTCTTAAATCGTAACGATTGTGTTCGTTATCAGAAACACACATATAAACTATTCTGTTATTTTTATTATATGCATAAAAAGATTCAGC
>Ga0209756_1001971_pt1 | contig 18219 bp, 19 predicted proteins | sample ETNvirenome_6_85_FD_184071 | JGI IMG/M metagenome (GOLD analysis project Ga0209756, IMG submission 184071) | Marine viral communities from the Pacific Ocean - ETNP_6_85 (SPAdes) (version 3) | ecosystem: Environmental > Aquatic > Marine > Oceanic | place: Pacific Ocean | collected 2013-06-19
AAAAATTACAATCAATATTTGATAATTTTTTGTAATATTTTCGTTTAAGATTAACATAGTAACATGATTGTAATCTTTTTATAAAATTATAATAATTACATATTTGAAATTCAAATAATGGAAGTTTACATCCTCTATAAATATTATCTTTTTTTCTGCTTTTTTTAAAATCTTTTTCAGACATTATTATAAATTCAATTGGAATATATGTTTGTTTAAATTTATATATTAAATCAATCCACATAAAATTATCTTTTTTTAAACATTTAAAAAAATCATATCGATTACCATTGTATAATTTAAAACCATTTTTAATTTCTTTAATATTCCAACTAATTTCTAACATATCCCCAACTTTTTTTTTAATAATATCTTCGTCTACATTTGATTCTATTAATTTTTTGATGATAAAAAATTCATGATTTGAAATTATTTTTTCATTATTTAATTTTTTGAAATATGATAATGTATATTTTTTTCTATAAAAATATGAAAGATGTCCAGTATAATATTTTTTATATACTATATTACGTGTATTTTCAATAGTATTTATAATATTTAGTATTAAATTTTTATTATTTGATATGTTAGTATTTTTAATAATACAATGTATATCTACATCATTTATATATTTTTTATCTTTTCTATAAAAAGACCCATAATTAACAAAATAAGCATTGTTTTTATTTAAATTAAATTCATTTTTAAATTTATAAATAGTATACTCAATATTCTTTGTCTTAAGCATTGGATATTCTATAATATTATAGAATATTTATATTAGAATATAATATATGAATTTAGTAAAAGATTTACCCTTATTCGCATATTTACAAAAAAAATTTGATATTGATAAATATATAAATCATTTTATTGCTAGTATTTTTATTGTTTTTGTAATATATTATTTTAGTAATAAAGATACGAGTATATTCACAGTTTTAACAATGATGAGTATACTTTTAACAATGTATCTTATGAAAATTGAAAAAGAAATGCAAGAAAGATTAAATAAAAAAGTTAAAATAATTAAAAAAAGACTAAAATTAATTAGAAAGAAAATGAAAAAATGATCTATTTAGTTTTTCTAAACTGATAAACTGAAACAACTCCTATTAAAATAATGATACCAAATGTGGTAGCCCATTTAAGAAATACCTGTAAATTACTATTAACATCAAATACTTCATTATTATTTTTAATCCTATTGGAAATAGTATTGATATTTTTATTTAAATGGTTTAATTGATCAATATTATTATCAATTATATTAGTTTCCTTGTTCATAGTTTTATTTTTATCTGATAATAATTTTTTATACTGTTCTAATAATTGTCTATGATAATTCTCTTTTTCTTGTAATTCTTTATTCATTTTAATTCGATCCTCTAATTTTTTTTTAGCAGCTTCTTCTGCTTTTTTTTTTCTTTCCATTTCAATAACCTCTGTAACATTCATATTAGGATTTTTAAGTGCTTTATTATAATAACTTAATGTTTTTTCTTTCTTTTGTAATCTCTTAATATTTTGTTCTAAGACACTTATTTTTTGATTATTTATATCTATTTCACCCACAATTTTATTATGTGATTTTGAATCTGGTATATAATATAGTTTATATCTTGAATCTTTGCAATCATCTGCATCAACCATACTTAATCGAGTTAAATCATCATGAATCGGAATTAAACATGTTTTTTTTTTTGAATCATACACTACATGTTCGCATCTACTATTACCAATTTTACCACATAAAATATTATTTTTAGTAGCATGATCAAAACATTTACTTAATGTAATATTTTCTTTTCTATTAAACTTATGTTGTTCAATCGATTTAAAACAACCAATCTCATCAGATTCTAATTTTTCATTATATTTTTTTCTCTTTGCGTCCTCTTTTTTCTTTTTTTCCTCCGCTAATTTTTTTTTCTTTTTCTCCTCTTCTTTTTTTTTTCTTTTTTCTTCTTTTTCTTTGGTCTCTTTTACTAATTTTTTTATTATACTTTCCATATTATTATTTATAATAATATGGGATATTATTTTTTTTAATTTAAAGATTAATGTTTTTTTCAAAATCTTTTACCAATTTTGTACGGCGGATTAAGAATATTACTACGATGTTCTCCAAATTCCTTATCAGTTTCCCACGCTATTTCATGTCTAATTGGTTTTAATAAACCATCTTTTCTCATTTTTTCACCGGGTGCAGTACCATCATAATAATAAACACCATCATCTACATAAACAATCGCATCTGATGATTCACCAGTTCTAACTCTTTGTGATTTCCTCTTCTTTTTTTTTTTATGAGGACAATTACAATTTTTATCAGTATATTCTGCTATTTTTCTTTGTATTTTACCAGCTTCTTTATCAACTGCTCGTTCCGCTTCATGAAATAATGCTCTTATTTTTTCTAATTCAGGATTAGTAGTTTTTCGGATACTAAGTGTATTAAATCTATAAATAACATATAAAATATACAATAATAGAACTATAAACATAGCAATAAATCCAATATTACGATTTATTTTTTTTGTAGTCATTAAAACATATATGATAACAGTAATTACTAAGGGAATATAAACTTTTCTTAATAAAGAGATTCGTTCATCATTAATTTCAGCTTGTTCCTGATTAATTTGAATAAGTCTATCTCTGGTACTAATTTTATTTGAAATATTACCTAAATTTGTTAATTGATTTTCTAATTTTTTATTTTTTCTTGCTACATAATTATCATAATTTCTAATTGTTGACAATCCTCTATTATAAACTGTGGTAACTAAATTATACTCAGTTGCTAAACTTTTAATAACTGAATCCATATTTTTAATAACATTGTTAGCATTGGTACGTGCTACTTCTACTTGATACATTGGTGATTCATTATGTATTTTTTTCTCTAATTCTATAAATTGTTTTAAATTTGCCATAGATACTACGTCTACTAATTTAGCAATAACATCAATAAGTTTGTTTATATTTAATCCAATATCTGCATTTTTTTCACTTTGCCATGTTTTTAAAGCTTGTCCAATACTAAAATTGTTACCTAATCTTGATTTAAGAGTAATAAAATATTTAGTTAATTCATTTGAAAATGAATCTAATTTATAACCATTAACAGTTTGTGTTAATTTTTTCATTAATTTTTCATATTGTTTAATTATTTTTCCTGATTTTGGATCTAATGCCATCGAAATTGATAATAATGATTTTAATATCGGATATTCATTATTTCTAAATATATTAAAATTTTTTGTCTTTTTTACATTTTTTAAACCTTGTCTTATATTATCTTCTATTTCCTTTTTATCACCAAAAAAATAACCTGAATAATTACCATCACCTATAACTATTTTTTTATCAGTTTTACCATATTTAACTAATGTTTTATTTGATGTATCACTATTTTTAAGATCGTGATAATTTTTAATTAAACAATTGACCAAAGGAAGTCCTCCTTGTATACGTCCACTATTTTTCATTAACATAACTACATTTTTTTGTTCTTTGGCTTCGTTGTAACATTCTAATGGAGTTTTCACAGCACCACCACTATCTTCATAATAACCTATCGGTTCTTTTTTTGCTAATCCATCTAAGGGACTATGTTCAAATTTTGAACTATAACCAGCATATTCATAACGTTCTTTTAAATTATGACAATTAGCGATATGAGAATGTTTTCCAAAAGCACATACATTACAATGATCACCATATACATTTGCTGAATTTAATTTACAAACACGGCTACTGGTATCATATTCGCATTTTCTCTTTTTAATATTAAATGTACCTCTTGGTTTGTGTTTTGACAACAATTCTCCATGATTATCATACTTATATTTAAATCCATACCCAATACTATTATCTTTTTCAATTTTGTCACACTTTGGAATACATTTATGATTACAATTGCTATGATAATGTTCACCTTTTTGTCCCTTTTTTTTTCTTACACATTTAAAATCTTTACAAACATAATTTTTTTCTGGTTTAAAAATATTTGACCAAAAACTCATATTATTTATATAATAATATTGAATATTATTTTTATTTAAAATTATAAAACTAATATTATTAAAATGATTGGTTTACGACAATATAGAACTAACGTTTTTAGAGACCAAGTTGAAGACGAATGGGTTGATAAATTTTGGAAGTTTGTTGAAGACAATCCTGATAAACCTTGGGATTGGTTTTGGTTATCAAGCAATCCAAATATTACATTTGATATGGTTCAATCTTATCCAGATAAATCTTGGAATTGGAATTACTTATCATTAAATCCAAATATTACATTTGATATAATTCAATCTTATCCTAATAAACCTTGGAATTGGGGTTGTTTATCAGAAAATCCAAATATTACATTTGATATTGTTCTGGCTCATCCAGATAAACCTTGGAACTGGAAATTGTTATCAGAAAATCCAAATATTATATTTGATAATGTTCTGGCTCATCCAGATAAACCTTGGAATTGGAATTGGTTATCACGTAATCCAAATATTACATTTGATATGGTTCAATCTTATCCAGATAAACCTTGGAATTGGGGTTACTTATCAGAAAATCCAAATATTACATTTGACATTGTTCTGGCTTATCCTAATAAACATTGGAATTGGTGTTTGTTATCAAAAAATATAAATATTACATTTGATAATGTTCTGGCTCATCCAGATAAACCTTGGAACTGGAAATATTTATCCAATAATCCAAATATTACCTTTGATATAATTCAATCTTATCCTAATAAACCTTGGAATTGGAATTGGTTATCATGTAATCCAAATATTACATTTGATAATGTTCTGGCTTATCCTAATAAACCTTGGAACTGGACATTGTTATCATTAAATCCAAATATTACATTTGATAATGTTCTGGCTCATCCAGATAAACCTTGGAATTGGCATTATTTATCACGAAACACATTTTCCCACGCAAAAAAGAACTTTGTTGAGAAAAGGTACAATGAATACCTATCTGCATATCGGATCCAACAATATTGGAATAGAGCAATTAGTGTTCCTACGAATCCTATTTGTTACAGAAAAATCAAAAGAAATTATCAAAAATATGCTAAGGGACTTGGTTTGAATTGAATAAAATTGAATATATTTTTATTTAAAACCATTATACTAATAATATTAAAATGATTGGTTTACGACAATATAGAACTAAAGTTTTTAGAGAACAAGTCGAAAAGGAATGGACAGAAAAATATTGGAAGTTTGTTAAAGACAATATTGATAAACCTTGGCAATGGGATTGGTTATCATTAAATCCAAATATTACATTTGATATGGTTCAATCTTATCCAGATAAATCTTGGGGTTGGGATTACTTATCACTAAATCCAAATATTACATTTAATATAATTCAATCTTATCCTGATAATCTTTGGAATTTGAATTGGTTATCATGTAATCCAAATATTACATTTGACATTGTTCAAACTCATCATAAATTACCTTGGCATTGGGGTAGATTATCAAGTAATCCAAATATTACCTTTGATAATGTTCTGGCTCATCCAGATAAACCTTGGAATTGGAAGTGGTTATCATTAAATCCAAATATTACATTTGACATTGTTCAAACTCATCATAAATTACCTTGGGATTGGTGTTTAATATCATCTAATCCAAATATTACATTTGATATGGTTCAATCTTATCCAGATAAATCTTGGGATTGGAATTGGTTATCATTAAATCCAAATATTACATTTGATATTATTCATGCTCATCCTAATAAACCTTGGAATTGGGGTTGTTTATCACGAAATCCAAATATTACATTTGATATTGTTCTGGCTTATCCAAATAAACCTTGGAATTGGAATTGGTTATCATGTAATCCAAATATTATATTTGACATTGGTCAAACTCATCATAAATTACCTTGGAATTGGAAATATTTATCCAATAATCCAAATATTACATTTGATATGGTTCAATCTTATCCAGATAAACCTTGGGATTGGGATTACTTATCATTTAATCCAAATATTACATTTGATATGGTTCAATCTTATCCAGATAAATCTTGGAATTGGAATTACTTATCATTAAATCCAAATATTACATTTGATAATGTTCTGGCTCATCCAGATAAACCTTGGAATTGGCATTATTTATCACGAAACACATTTTCCCACGCAAAAAAGAATTTTGTTGAAAAAAGGTACAATGAATACCTATCTGCATATCGGATTCAACAATATTGGAATAGAGCAATTAGTGTTCCTACGAATCCTATTTGTTACAGAAAAATCAAAAGAGATTATCAAAAATATGCCAAGGGACTTGTTTTGAATTGAATAAAATTAAATATATTTTATTTTTATTTTAATTATTATTCAAACATTTAAAAGCTGATAACATTGATTTATCTTTAAAATCATATCCTGGTAAATGTTTACATGGAATAGTACTTTTAACTGTATTTGCTCCAATATATTTATTTTTACCTTTCGTTCCATTCCATTTACATTCATAACAAGTTACTTTTCTATCTAAATCTTTAGATAATTCTTCTGGTAATTTTTTGTAATTAATAACACCCATATAAGCTGGACGAGGTTTATTGTTTGGTGTTTGGGCATATTCTAATGTTTGTTTTTTTATCACAGGATTTAATGGATTTGGCCCCATAAAATTATATCCAAGAGCTGATGGTATATCACCCGTAATATCAGGCGCATATGATGAATCGTAATCTGGATTATTTATAGAAGATATGCTTAAATCTGAATCTGGTTTTTTATGATGATGATGATGTTTTTTTCTACAATCTTTGGGACATTTGTATACACTTGGTGATAATAAATTTAATGCGGTTGCTTTAACAATACCACGACCAGTAGCTTCTGATAATTTTTTAATTTTATTCAAAGCATGATCAGTTTTACGTCGGATAACTCTAAATAAAATATAAACAACATCAAGAAAAACAACAACCGTTGTTCCCCACATCAATAATTTTTTATTACCTGATACCGTATAGAATAAATAAACTAATACAATAATTACTAAACCAGCAATAACTGATTTTAAAATACTTATAGAAGTATCATATTTTTCAGCATGACTATTATTAGTATTAATAATTGTATCCTGTGTCATTATTCTTCGATTTAAATCATTTGTTTTATCATACTTATTGTAAAAATCAATATCATATTGTTCAGCTATTTTATTATCAATTTGATCAGATAAAGTATCTATACTTTGTTTTTTTTTTAAAAATTTAAGTTTATTATCCATTTTAGTTTGAACACCTGTTAAAGGATTAATAACAGAATCTTCAATCTGTTGTCTCATAAAATTTTTTGTTGCGTTTGTTTCATTATCAATTAATTTGTCTGATTCCTTATAAACCCCTATTTTATCCATCACATTATGATAATTACTAATAATTTTATGTTTATTATCATTAATATCCATTATATTATATATTAATATAATATAATTTTAATCTTTCTTATTGATGGTTAAAATTTTTTTATTTTCGATTATAAAAGAAATAAGCACTAAATAGAAGTAATAATACTAAACAAATCACCGAAATATAGGTATATATAACTTTTCTTTTGTAAATATTTTTTTCAATACTAAGTTGTAACATTCTTTCTCTTGATAATAATAATTTTTCTTTATTTTTTATATCTTTGTGCTGATTTCTTTGACGAGTTGCTTTTCGTCCTAAATCATTACTAGTTGCTTTCAAATCTTTTTCAATTTTATCAATATTTTTAGAAGTATTTCTAATATTACTAATTAACGCATTAGTTTCCTGACTTGTAGATTGTATATGAGAATCTAGTGTAGCCCGAATTTTATTTATTGTATGTGTTTCTTTTTGACAACATGAACAATTACATCCAGGATAATTAGTATTATTACCTCCAGTATATATACCCTTATTCAATTTACATAATTTCATTTCTTGTGCTTTGCCAGGTACAAATTCTAAACTAGCCTTATCACCTGGAGTCCATGAACATTTATAACTTGTCTGAACATTTTTTAAACAACATTCACATTTTCCACATCCTGGATAATTTGTATTATTTCCTCCTGTATATATTCTATTTGGATATTTTGCATAGGGTGCTTTTGGATGTTTTTCACAAACATCGTTTTTAGGAAATTTCATATTTATTAAAACATTTTCTTCATTAGTCCAATTATGACATTTATAACTCATTATATTATATTATATATAAATAAAATAATATAAATATGAAAAATTGATTTTAATATTATAAAGAAATATGGATATACTACTAATATAATGCCTAATGAAAAAATTATACAAATTTTAAAAAAATTATCAACTCAATATAAGAATGATATTACATTAAAGTGGAAAAAACGAGCACTGGATAAAGCGATTAAGGAACTAAAACAATATAATATTCAAATTACATCTGGTGAAAATGCTAAAAAAAATGTAAAATATATTGGAAAAGGAATTGCTCAAAGAATTGATGAAATTCTTAAAACAGGTAGCTTAGCTGAATTAATTGATGTATATTCACCAGAAGAAAATATAATTAAAGAATTTATGAAAATAACAGGTGTAGGTAATGTAAGAGCAAAAAAATGGGTGTATAAAGATAAATTATATTCTATAAATCAGTTAAATAATGCAATTACTGATAATAAAATTAAGGTAACACATCATATTTGTATAGGTTTAAAATATTTTGATGATTTTCAACAAAAAATTCCAAGAGAAGAAATATTAATATTTCAAACAATGTTACATAATGTAATTAATGAAATGGATGATAATATTATATATGATATATGTGGTTCGTTTCGTAGAGGATTACCTGAATCAGGTGATATTGATGTATTAATATCAACGAATAACAATAAAAATTGTTTAAAACATTTAGTACAAAAATTATATGATAAAAAGATTTGTATTGATCATCTTACTAAGAATGGTATTAAAAAATATATGGGAGTATGTAAAATAAACAACAGTAAAGCACGACGTCTTGATATTCGATTTATTGATTGTAATCATTATTGGGCTGCATTACTATATTTTACTGGTTCACGTAATTTTAATCTTTTTATTAGAAATATTGCACTTGAAAAAGGTTATTCACTTAGCGAATATGGATTAAAAAATTTAGAAACAGATGAATTAATAATTCTAAATTCTGAAAAACATATTTTTGATATTCTAAATATTGATTACGTTCCACCTACTGAACGATTATTTATGTAAATAAAACGCAACAAGAACTATGATAATTACCGTAATTGGACCAATACTAAAATTTTTATGATTAAATGTTTCAATAATTGGTTTACCATTTACATATCTACGTGGAGCAGGATAAGTTCTATAATCTTTATCAAATGTTAATTTATAATTTGGATATGGATAAAAAGGACTATTGGATATAACTATTTCTTTATTACCTACATTTTGAACAGGATATTCAGCAGTGTATTCTAATCTTTTTACAGCTTCGCTAAGAGAAAATTGGTTTCCTCTTACATAGTTAGCATTATTAATTTGATTTTGAACAATTCCTTCAATTCCTTCTTGGGTTGATAATTCATATCTTCCACGTCTTTTATATGGTGTATCCTTCATATAACCATTGACTGGATCAGCTATTTGTTCGCGAGGAGGTGGTGGTAAATAATGATTTGTATCTAATTTTGATTTTAAAGCAAAGTGATTAGGTGCCACTGCATAATTGTATAAATCGTGTGAAACACCATTAACGTGAGTAGTTTCATTTGAACTAGCATCCGGTATAGATAAGGGTCTATAATTTTTATAAATTTTAATATTATTCATTTATATTATGTATCTAGATATTTATTTAACATATCTATAGGAAATACTTGTTCCTGTTGAGGTACTTGTTCTAATAATTTTAAAAATATCGCCAATTTTAGCAGCATAGTAACGAGAAATAGGATCCGTTTCTAAAATTTTTGGTAACATATGTTTTTTAATTTTAAATTTATCTAATAATTCTTGAATTTCATCTTCATTCATTAATTGCATTTGTGGAATTAAATCATGTTTAGTAATATTAAATACAAAACTTTTTAAAATAAATGATTCACAATTATCTAACTTAGCAATCTCCTTCTGTAATGTTTGATTTAATTTGTCTCTTGTAACAAAAATAACATGCAAATGATCATCATACTGTTTATTAAGTTTATTCATAATACTTACAAAATCCTTTTTAGAAAAATTTTTAACCAATGTATGAAAATATACATAAAATTTTTTATCCTGATCTTCTAAATAAATATACATATTATTATTTTCATACTGAATATTAAATTCATCATAAGTAATATGTAAATTTTCAGGAATAGTGTAACCTCTATCATTCAACATTTCTAATATTGTTTTTCGTGCTTTTAAAAAATTATTTTTTTCAAATACATTCATATTATAAATATAATTTATATTTTTAAATGTGAATTATTCATTTTTTATTAATTTAATCAAATAAATTTGTTGATTATCTATTTTGTTTGATATATAAAATGGAATACTCATTCCTAATCCAAATCCAAATCCATATAGTATTTTTTGGCTAAAATCTAAAAATAATTTATACATTAATTATAACATACTATATTTGTTTTAAATAAAAAATGATTATATAAACATTAACTATTTTAAATATTATATTAAATGAAATTTCAAAAATACATTAAAAAAGATAATAGAATTCCATTAAAGGAACTTAAAATTATTAAGTGTAAGATAACATCAAAAGAGGTAAGTTTACCTTATATTATAGAAAAATTAGATATTTCTGGTGATTATATAGTTAAAACAACATTTGATAAAAATGAACATAATCAAGTAACTCTAACAACAGAGAAACTCCAAGTTAGAGAAACTAATATTAAAAAAGATCATACTTTACAACTAACAGATGAATTAATTGAAAAAATAGGGAACGATGTTAAATCTGGTCAAATTAAAGTACCCTTTTTAATATCAGATTCACCTGATGAAAACAGATATAAACGTGAAATCATATTTACATTAAAAAATGGTGTTTACAATCGTAGAACAAGTTTAATTCAACTTCAATGCTGTAAATATAAGATTAAAAAGAGTGTTCTCTACCGTCATTTTAACTTAAAACCATTTGGTAAAGCTTTAAAAGATAATAAACAAATTACACCAATAGGTGACTCAATTTCATTCGTATTAGGTGAAAATTTTGATTCGGATGAAAACGAAACGAAAAAAGAACCACCTATTATCCAAATTAAAGGCAATACACCATTATCGTTTGATACTATTTTTTCTAAAACATATAAATCTAAAACAAAAAATGAATCTAATAACAAAATTAAATACAAAATTAAATACAAACAGAGAAAAAAATGGAAAAATTCTGTTTGTATTACTAATATTTCATCTGATATTACCGAAGATTATTTAAGAGAACTATTCAGTCCATATGGTAAGATTAAATATATTAAAATACTTGAACGAAGAGGTGGATCAAAGATATATATTAATTATGTTTTAGAACAAGAAGCACGGCATGCTGTTGAACATATGGATAAACATCAAGTGGATTACTATATTATCAATGTAGAAGTGTGTTAACAAAAATTGATTTAAAGTTAATATATAAAATTTAATTATAATTATAATGCTAACTGTACTAAGTGATAATTTTTATGATCATACTGACAAATTAATAGACTATACCTTAAACAATACCTTGAATAATATTTATTTTAAAAAAAATCACACATCTAATAACATACGCTCTTTAAAATATGTCTATATCAAATCTAAAATTTTAAAAACATTACAGACTAAAATTGAAAATGATAATACAATTTTATATAAAACAGAAATAGAATTGAAAAATCCAATAAACCAAGATGATTTTGTAGAATTTATTGATAAAGTTCCACCAAATAATTATTGTTTATTTAATGAAAGACTAAAAACTGTTGAATATTATCTTAATGAAGATCATTTTATACCAGAAGATTATGATTATGGTAAAGTGATCGAATTATACAATCAAAATGGTAAAAAAATAATTATTAATGATTTTCCTGAAATGATTGACATTACAGAAAGTCGAAATATACCATATAAAATATGTCAAAAATATGGGTATGAAAAATATTTTAATAATTCATCAGAATATCTATGTGAATTAGATCCTGATGGTAATCAATTTTTATCAAAAAACGGTATTCATTCCAATAAACTAAATGAACCTTATTCAGATTCATATTATGGAATGGTTAAAAATTTGGTTAAAAATAAAAAGGACAATTTTTTTATTTGTAATAAAAAAGAAAAATGGCAGAAAATAACTATTATTCCAAATAATTATGGTATTGTTATTGGTTTTGATTATTATGAAAGATTAATAAATGAAAACAAGTGGCATTTATCAATTCTTATTTCACCATTTGAAAGTTTTGACTTACTTAATTTTCAAATTAAAAGTGTTTTTTAATTTAAAAAATGAATTATAAATAATTTAGAGTAAATACTATACAAATATATGTCTATAACTAATATGAATAATAACCCAGTTATTTACGAGAATACTGTTGGATATGAACATAATTTAGATAATACTAATAAATATAACATAGTCATTAATAGATATTTGAACGAAGAATTTAACTCCGAATGGATAAGACGATATGATCTCCAACCACCATTGGCTTGGACCTCAGGAGATAGTATTTTTAGATTAGATTCTCGTTTAGCTAGAGATTTTAAATTCATTACTGTCAAAGGTAACAAACGAATAAGATATACTTGGGAAGTAAATGATGAAGAAAAAATACGTATTGATTCAGAAGTTGCTTTACTTGATTTCAGTGATGAAAATCTTGGTATCGGTATCTATAATGAAAATCCTGATATTCAAAGACGAACCAGAGCAGCTGTACATTTTATTAAATTTTATGGGAAAAAAGAAGAACCATCTCCTACATATCCAATCCGAGAAGATATTAAAGAATATTATCGTAAATTACCATGTGCTCATTGTACGAGAGAACCAACAAATGATTTTCCTACTCAATGTGATCATAAAAATGATTTATATAATGACCCAAGAGTTTTATGTATGGATACACAAATAAGGGATGATTTTCAACCCTTGTGTGGTAGATGTAATAGTCGGAAAGCAAGATTTAAACAAAAAATGATTGAAAGAAAACAACGAATTAGCGCCAGAGAGATGGGATATAATCTTGATTTTCAATATGGAGATGAAACACTAAATCTAGATGATCCATATTGGTATAAAGGAACATATTGGGGTGATGTTCTTCTATTCAAACAAAATTTAACATTTATTAATGATAAAATTACATTATCATCTAATAATGATGTTGATAATATTACATTAACAATGCAAGATCTAAATATACAATAAATCCTTTATTTTAGATAATAATTATCTAATAAATTATAAATATTATCACCAATTGCTTTTCCTAATTTAACTGGAACAGCATTTCCAATTTGTTTTAAAATATCCGATTTTGATCCTTTGAAGATAAAATCTTTGGGAAAACTTTGTAATTCTGCTAATTCTCGTGGTGTCATACATCGTGGGTTACTATAATGTAAGAAAACCCCACCATGATTTTCCTTTACAGTTCTCGATGGTTTATTTGGATCACATTTATGAAATGCATCACCATATGATTTATATAAACTTGTTCCAATGTCGGTTTCCTTTATTTTTTTTATCATTTTTTCTGAATGGTTAGAAATTATATGATTAATTTCGTTATTGTTCTTTTCATTTTCTAAATATGAAATAGCATATTTAACAGTTTTCCATTTACATTTTGATGTATTAATAGGATTCATTGCGTGTGTTTCTTCTGGATGTCCATTTTTTTCAATATCTATTTCGGGAAATTTAGTTCCAATAAAAATAACACGCTCTCTTTTTTGTGGAACACCATAATTTGCAGCATTTAGTGTTTTAAATATAACCCTATAACCAATTTCAGCAAATTTATTAACTATTTTACTGGTTACTAATTCCATCAAATGTTGAATATTTTTTTTCATAATTTTTATTTTTTTATTTATAATCTTAATATCATTATTTAACTTATTTAATTTATTTTTAAATGTAGAATTATTTTTATCATCTTTGTAATTATTTTTTAATATTTTTTTATTTTTATTTAACGTGCTTTTTTCATCAAACATTTTATAATATTTTTTTAATTTTATAATATCATTTTCACTTAAATCATCTTTTTCTTGTTGAATTGATAATATTCCTTTAACATTTTCCATTACAATCATATCAGGTTTTATTCTTTTTACCATTTCAATATAATCTTTAAATAATTGACCCCTTTTATCCATTGGGTTTCTTATTCCAGAAATACTATATGCTTGACAAGGTGGTCCACCAATAATACAATGTATATGTGTATTACCTATTTCATCTATAATTTGTTGTTTTGTATCTTCGTTAGTTATATCATCACAAATAGCTTGATGATCAAAATTATGATTATACGTTTTAATTGCTGCATTCCAACAATCATTTGATGATACAATATTAAAACCAGCTTGATTAAAACCATAATCTAATCCTCCACAACCGCAAAATAGTGTAACTATATTATATTTATTATTTATATCCATTATAATTTAATATATACATATTTTTAAGTTATAAATATTTAGAATAATCATTTTTTTTTTAATTTAATAAAAAAATGATTTATAAATAATTTAGATATTGTTTAATATATTGAAATGAATAGTTTAATTAATAATTTCGATAATTTAACTGTCAGTTATATATCATATGAGAAATTTATAGATGATAATTTTACAAGAAAGGTAGCACATTGGATTAAATATTGTAGTATAATATCTGATTTACCCAAAGATTTGAACGGATGGTATGAAATTCTTTCAACTACTTTTAATCGATGTAAAATTACAGATAATAGACCTGTTTATCCTGAATATTACAGTGATTTTAATGGTTATTATTATGTTAACCTAGATGATTTATTACAAAGATTATTTGATAATCAAGTTTTAGTTATTACGAACGGTTTAATATGTGTAAGCTTACAAACTAAATTTGATCATAATCCTAGTATAAAAAAAACAATATCTGATTATTTTGTACCTGTTTTTTAAAATTGAAAAATTATTTTATAAAAGATTATATTATATAATTAAATGTCCGACGACGAAAATTATCCAAGTATGAGAAATGATAATGTTACACATTATCTACTAAAACCAAGTAAATTGGTTTATTCACTTCCATTTTTACAATTGTGTTACTATTGTGAATATGAAAAAGAAGAGATTAAAGATTTAGAATACAGTAGTAAAATTATTTTACCATCTTCCATTTTAGAAGAACTTACTAAATATAATAATATTAAATTTCCAGCAATTTATCACTTAAAAAATGAGAACTATGTTACTACGGTTTCATGTCAAGAATATAAGTTTGGCATAGAACATATCTATATTCCACATATTATTTATGAACGTCTTCATTTATGTGAAGGTGATTTATTAGAGTTAGAATATTGTGATGTAGATTTAGATAAAGCTACTAAATTAGTAATACAGCCTCATACATCTAATTTTCTAGAAATAGATGATCATAAATCATTTTTAGAATATTATTTCAATAATTATACGATTGTTGAAAAAGGATCTATGATTGTTATACCCGATGATATAACTATTAACAATCTTTACCTTAATATTGTTGATATAGAACCAGCAAATATGGTTATTACAATAGATACTGATATAGAAATATCATTTATGGCACCACTTGATTACGTAGAACCACCTAAACCCCCAACACCTGTTCCAGAGGTAAATCCAAAAAATGATGACTATCAAGAACAGAATCCACCGGGTAAACCAAAATTTGTATCCTTTTCAGGTAAAGGTCATCGTTTAGGTGGTGATTAAACATCTCCTGCTAATTTTAATAAATAATTATCAAGATGACCAACAAATTGTGGGCACATTCTACTCACCTTTTTAGTAGCTTCATCCTGAATATTTATAATTTTTTCTTTAAATTTTAATACATTAATTCCAGTACTTTTTTCAATTTCTTGGTCAGAAGCGATATCTTTGAGTGCCCAAAGATATCCTGCTCCATAATTAGCATGTAATAATGCGATAATAGGACTTTCATCTTGTTGAGCAGCGACAGACCATCTTGCAGCTTGCCTAATTAATGTATTTATAATTTTACTTAATTGATTTTCGTCTGTATTAATTAGTTTTTTAAATAAGATTGATAGGAGTAAGATACCTATAATAATTAATAATCGTTTCATATATATTTCATATAAATATAAAAAATGATTTTTAAATAATTAAATATAGACTATAAATAGTAAAATGTATAAAAAAAAGAAAAAAATAAATAAAAAAATAGCAAAAGCTATTAAAATACCACCGTCTCCATTTATATGGAAATTAGAAAAATTTGCACACACTAAATCAAGAATGGCATTTAATCTTTATTTAGGTAAGGTGAAACAATATCCGATAAAAATTACATCAGCAGGATGTTTATTATATGATAATATAAATAAAAAAGTAATGACAATTTTAGAAATTAATGGAGGTAACACATGGTATACTCTACCTGCTGGAAAAGTTGATATCAAAGATAATAATCCTGAAGAAACTTCACTACGTGAAACGTTTGAAGAGACACATATTTCTGTTAAAGATTTTAGGACGAAATACTGGTTATATTATTTTCAAAAAATGTTGATTTTAGTTAAATATGTACCATCTAATATTCTTGATCGTGAAATAGATTGTTCCACACTAGGCGAAGAATATGAACAAATTTTGTCAATTCAATGGACAGATATTGAATCATTGCCTCGTAATTGTAGTCCATGGTTATATAAAACTGTACAATTTTTGAAAAGACGTAATAAAAATTCTAAAAAGTTTAGAAATGGTATTAAACGATTGATACCTTAAAATAAAATATTATATTATATATATTTATTGTATTTACAAAATGACGAATATTTCAAACATAGAAGATAAAAAATATATGACACCAAACGAAATATTATCAAATTATAAACCATACTTGACTAATTATGAATCAAAAGAAATTGCACTTTATAATAAGATATACTTCTTTGGGAGAAAATGTAAAATAAAAAAAGGTAATTATTATAATAGAACTAATAATTACGGGTTTGATAATAATAAACATAGGTATCGTATTGTCATAGGTGATCATATTATTTACAGATATGAAATCATAAAAAAACTAGGATGTGGTTCATTTGGAGATGTTGTAACGGTATATGATTTTAAGGATGAATGTAAATTAGCTATTAAAATGATTAGAAATGAATCACGATTTCATAGACAAGGAGAAACAGAAATAAAAATTTTAAAACACATTACAGAAAATGATCCAGATGATAAACATCATCTTATTCATATGAATGAACATTTTTTATTTCGTAATCATTTATGTATTACATTTGCATTATTAGATATAAATTTGTATAATAAACTTAGAAATAATAAATTTAAAGGTTTTCCAATGAAAACTATTAAAATATATGCAATTCAAATTTTAAAAGCATTTAAATGGTTAAAAGAACAAAATATTATTCATTGTGATTTAAAACCAGAAAATATAGTTTTAAAATCAGGTGATAGTAATGATATTAAAATTATTGATTTTGGAAGTGCTTGTTTTAATTCAGAACAAAGTCATTCATATATTCAGAGTCGTTTCTATCGTGCTCCTGAAATTGTTTTTAAAAATAAATACAGTTTTCCAATAGATATGTGGAGTATAGGATGTATTTTAGCCGAATTTTATTCAGGCAAACCTCTTTTTCCTGGACGCAATGAAAAGGAATTATTAGTATATATTATAGAAGTTATTGGGTTACCACCGTATTCTATATTAACTAATTCACATATAAAAACATACTACTATAATAATTATTCAACTAAACATCTACTAGATTCAAAAGAACGTATACATCATCCAAGAACGCGTCCAATATATAAAGTAATAAAATCTGAAAATACGTATTTTATTAATCTAATTACTCAGTGTTTAGAATGGGATCCTACAAAACGCATAACACCAAGTAAGGCACTTAATTCAGA
>Ga0209756_1001976_pt1 | contig 18200 bp, 26 predicted proteins | sample ETNvirenome_6_85_FD_184071 | JGI IMG/M metagenome (GOLD analysis project Ga0209756, IMG submission 184071) | Marine viral communities from the Pacific Ocean - ETNP_6_85 (SPAdes) (version 3) | ecosystem: Environmental > Aquatic > Marine > Oceanic | place: Pacific Ocean | collected 2013-06-19
AGGCGAGTAAGGATAAATTAACAAATCCAATACTGGAATACAACAGGTCAGGGTTTCCAGTTTCCGCTCTAGCGGCAGACTTGGTAAAATCTCATCACTCAGAGAGTCTGAAGTTGTTTGAAAGTCTGCTTGATGCGGGTGTCTGCAGGGAACAGGCCAGAGGTATCCTCCCTCAGAATTTATACACCAAATATTATGGAACTGTTAATTTACACAACCTTCTTAAGTTTGTGCAGCTGCGCTCACATGAGGGCGCCCAGTGGGAGATCCAACAGGTTGCCGAGGCATGCCTGGAGATTGTAGAGGGTCTGTTCCCACACTCAGTACAATCATTTATATTGAATAAGATGGAGGAGAGATGATGCCAGTCTCAATGCTAGCACTCTGTGCAATTATCGGCAGCAGTTTTGGACTTACAGATTCTTCATCACGCAGAGCGTGCTCTTATGTTCCAACAATAATTGCAGAAGCAGAAAAGAATGACATTGAACCATCTCTCTTGGCGGCCGTAATTATGGCCGAGAGTTCGTTTGTACCGTGGGTCACTTCGACAGCGGGAGCCTGTGGACTCACTCAGGTAATACCTAGATGGACAGGCGGACCAGAAACCAAAAATAGGAAATACACTTGCGAACAGTTGAAGAACCCAAAAGTAGCAATAAAGGTAGGCGCCCAAATCCTATCTTACAATATAAGGGTTTATGCCAAGGGTAATGTAAACAAGGGGTTGTGTTTTTATAGTGCTGGCACGATCTGCTTGCGCTGGAAGAATTCTTATGATAGAATGCATTATATTAAGATTGTGAAGAAATATAAATCTATCTTAGATGAAGATGGATGTTGAGATAGGGAGCGTACGAGGAGGTACCATGAAGACAAGAAGTGTTTTTATATTCTATGGCGTTTTTGCCTTGGGTTTGTTTGGGGTTTATCAGTATAAAGGGGCAGAGCGTCAAGAGAGGGCGAGAGAAGCAGAGATTCAATCTCAAGCACTCAATGAAAGTATAGATCGTATAATTGAAAAATCAGATACTGTACTGAGGATTCTGGAAGCGACACAAGCAGATCTCGAAGAAACTTCAAAAGATCTAAATGAAGTAAAGGGAATCCTTAAGTTGAGAAACAAAAATGAAAAGTAGAATTTTGTTCTGTATGCTATTTGTTGTTGCTTGTACAGATACGACGCCCAGCGGGACTGCACCAGCACCAGATGTACAAAGAATGGTGATTGTTGATTCCTCTGTTGACACTCAGATTGTTGAAATCCCAGATATCACTGTAGATGCTTGGGTGGACCCCTGTGCTAATCTTGCGAACACTGATGATTTATATTGCACCTGCAATCCGACTTGTTGCCAACGCCAAACTTGGTACTGTCCACCTACGGGAACAGAGATTCAGGCAAAATATGCAATCCTAGACATTTGTGGAGAGGATTTGATTCCCTGTGATAGAAACAGAGATCCAAACTGTCCACCAGCAGAGATTTTAGAGGAATCTGAATGTGTACACGCATTCGACTGTCCTCCTGGGATAAACGAAGACTTCACGATGTATTATGATTGTGAAATAGATGGCACCACAGGTAGACAGGAAGTTAAATGTGATAAGGGCAGACTTTACTACGGAGAGTGTATTACTTGTTTCGAAGAAGAAGAGGTCTGCGATAACCAAGATAACGACTGCGACGGTAATGTTGATGAAAACCAGTTAAATGCCTGCGGTGGATGCGGTCAGGTCCCAGAAGACATTTGTGATGGACTAGACAACGATTGCGATGGTACATCTGATGAACAACTCATTAGAGAGTGTTCAACTGTTTGTAACTCAGGTTTAGAAATATGTGCAAACGGCAGCTGGATAGGTTGTACTGCTCAAAGACCTGTACCTGAAGCCTGCGATGGCGAAGACAATGACTGTGACAATCTAGTTGACGAAGGTTTAAACTGTCAGTGTCCACCAGACTCAGTAGGCGCCCTCGTCCCCTGCATGGAACCTCCCTTAACTTGCGGAATGGGATTTAAGACTTGTGAGTGTGTCAACGAGGAATGCCAAGTCACCCAGATGACCGAGTGTTTTGCTCTTTGCCACTGGGTTCCTGAGCTAGATCCTAATGAGGAGTGTGATCAGTTTGTAGGAGTTCCCATGAACCCTGAAATGTGCAACGACTTCGATGAAGACTGTGATAGTTTGATAGATGAACAACTTGTTAGAGATTGCTACACTGGACCTGAAGGTACTTTAAACGTGGGAATTTGCACAATGGGTGAACAATCTTGTAACAGAGGTCAGTGGTATGGAGCCCATCCATCACAGGGTCAAGTCGTTGACTTCTGCGGAGGCGAAACCTTACCACAGGAAGAGATCTGCAATGGAGCAGATGATGACTGTGATGGCATTGTAGACTACGGAGAAGAAATTCCAGAAACAGACATTTTATTTTTAGTAGACTGGTCTGGTTCTATGGAGAACTATATCAATGCAGTGAGAATGGCAATGAATAGGTTTGCTCAGAATTTCGCAGCAGAAGATAAGTTAAAGTGGGGATTGATAGTCGGACCTAAAGGGATCCCTAGTCCTACTGGCACACAAGAAATGCTTATTATGGAATCCAACATTACTGAGTTTGATCAGTTCCTGACAGCTTTTTCCAACGTAGGTCGGTTTGATAATTCTACAGGCAATGAGCAATTTAAGGATGCTATCTTACTTGCTCTACAAAACATCTCTGGTAATGTTAACTATAACTTTGCTCAAGCGACGTGGGCTAATAGAATGGGTTCAATCCCAGAATTAAAATTCTTCAAGGTGAACTGGAGACCAAACGCAGATAGAATTATTGTCTTATTTAGTGATGAGTATGCACAGTCCTACTTGGTTCCAACTGTCACTGCGGATCAAGTCTTGGAAGCACTTGAATCTACTCCGAACTTAAAGTTTTATGCTTTTGCAGAGAGGCGCTCTCGTGTTTGGAATAACTATGTAACAAGCGGCAATGGAACTATTTTTGAACTATCTCGTAACCAACAGCAAATGTATGATGACTTAATGTCTATCTTGGATGACATTTGTTTGGGATCATCTGAGCAGGAGGCAACGTACGTAACACCTTCAGGGTTCATGAACGTCTCTGGGGTTGCAATAGATGAATCATATGGTTCCAGGTATGATTTTGCCATGGGTATGTGCTATTGATACTCGATGAGGTTATAGTCGGACAGGATGTCTGCGCTCTCATGAAGTCTTATACTGAAGAGGTGCCGATAATTCTGCCCCGACATCAACTACCAACTGTCGATCTCAAATTTGCCAAGCAGGTAAGGGTAGGTCAGCTGACCACTACAAGACATTCAGAGGCATGGTCTATGCTTAAATTCTTGTGTGGGATGAAGGGGTTGATTATCAATCCATTTGATTTGGAATATGTGAGAATAGAGGAAGACTTACTTAAAATTAGAGGAACCGACATTCAGTTTCAAAAATGTCACATCTTTCCACACAGCGCAATCAAAGTAGATCTGGAAGTATTGGCAACAGAGGGTCGAGATTCTTATAAGATTATCGATTTTATGAGGTTGAAATTTTGTGATGCATCTAATTTAGTTCCCGTTTTTCCAAATGGCAGTTTTATTTCGAGGATCGAGTCCACGGGAAAGAAAGAGATTTTCTCTGTATCCTTCTTAACGAAAGAACAGTTGACAGACTTTGATTATTCTGATACAATGGTTAGGTTCATTACTCAGAAGTTGTTAATGGAGCAGGGAGGAGTACACAGACCTTTAATCCACAAGGGTGGCACAGCAAGAAGGAAGCCCAAATTGGAAGTAATGGAAAGAATGGTTGTCTCGATGGAGGAGACAGTATATAAGAGTACCAAGAAGATAAAGTTTTATGACAGAAAGAAACGAAGCAACATTATCGAAGCATATAGCAGGCATCATTCCAGTATCGAAGGTTGATTCTGATATAGATTTAGTACTCCACCCAGGCATGTTGCCGATTGCAAATAACTTCTATGCTATACAGAGAAGTATTGTAGAGTGTTCGTATGTTGGGTGCAAGACCATATGGGTAGTTTGTGATGAGTCTATTGCACCACTCCTTAAGAGTGTTTGCGGGGATTTTGTTCTGAATCTTGCTCAACATGAGAGAGCAAAGTTTGCTAACTTCCCCCAGGAGAACAGGACATCGGTACCAATATTTTATGTACCGATATCATATAAGAACATGAACAAAAATGGAATCGGCGTTTCGGTTATGGAAGGCGTTAATGCAAGTTTCACGATCAGTGACAAGATATCTAAATGGATAGTGCCATATAGATACTACGTGTCTATGCCCTACGGAGTGTATGACCCAAGGAACATAGAGGCTAGGGGGTTGATCAAGCAAAATGAATCTTTCTTTTATACACACAATGGGGAAAGCGCCTTAACTGGACATCATATGGGGTTTAGTTTTAGTGTAAGACAATTTAAGCACTGCTCTTACTTATTTAAAAGAATCGATGTAAAAAGTGATTATACACTTGACTTAGTTTTTGGTGATGATATAATGAGTGACAACAGTTGCTCAATTGAACTAGATACATATAAAGATATTTCGTCGTGGGAGGGTTATCAGGATATGATGAGAGATCCCCTCAAAATTGGAACAGATTGGAGATACTGTTTCAGCGCGGCAATTAAAATGAAAGGAAACAGATGAGAAAGCAACCAGAGATACCATTTGTGGGACTACATGCCCACTCAGTAGCTGGGTCAATATTCGACGCACTCGGATACCCCCAGCAGCACATGGATTATGCCTACGATAACGGCATGGATGCCCTTGCTCTTACGGATCACGGTAATGCAAACGGTCTTGCTTACCAGGTCATTCACGCGAAGAAGATGATGTCCGAAGGAAAGGAGTTCAAACCAATATTCGGTTGTGAAGCATATTTCGTGCCAAGTGTTGCAAACTGGAAAGAGGATTACAATAGAATAAAGGAAGAGGCGAAAAATAAGAAGCAACTTGAATCAACTCAGTCTGGCGCAACGATAGAAGATGAGGCGTCCAAGAGAAAAGTAAAGTCTATTTTGAACAGAAGGAGTCACCTTATACTGTTGGCGCAAAACCAAAAAGGACTTCAAAATATATTCAAGATGATCTCCAAGTCTTATGCGGGCGATAACTTCTATCGCTATCCAAGAATTGACTACGCTATGTTAAAGAAGCATGGCGAGGGAGTCATTGCCGCTTCGGCTTGTTTGGGTGGTGTCTATGCGACTGATTATCGAGCAAACATAGAATTTGGTGAAGACGCGGTACTCGATGCGTTTAGGAAGACTACACAAAAGATGCAGTCTATCTTTGGCGATAGATGGTATGGGGAGTTGCAATGGAATAATGTACCAGAGCAACACGCTCTGAATAAGTTCATCATACAGATGCATTATGAGTTTGGTATTGAATTGATTTCAACTGCAGATTCTCATTACTACTCTCCCGACGCATGGAAGGATAGGGAACTTTATAAGAGGTTAGGTTTCCTTGGACGAAAGGTGGAGTGGATGAGTGAAGACCTGCCTGTCGATACAGACGAGATTGGATACGAACTTTACCCCAAGAACGGAGATCAGATGTGGGAGAGTTATAAGAAGTATTCAAAAGAGTGCGGCGTAGAGTATGACGACAACCTAATAATGAACTCCATATCCAGAACATATAGCATTGCTCATGAGCGAATTGAAACTTTCATGCCAGACAATACAGTTCGACTTCCAGACTTTGTCGTTCCAGAGGGAGAGACTGCAGGTCAAGCATTAGCGATATTGTGCGTTGAGGGCGCGAGAGAGAAGGGTTTTGCTGATAAACCACACTATATTGAAAGATTAAGATACGAGGCAAACGTAATTGAGGATAGAGGGTTTAGTAAGTACTTTCTCACCATGAAGAAGATCGCCGAAGAAGCGACGAGAATGCAGTTAACAGGCGCAGGAAGAGGTTCTGCTGCGGGTTCTCTGGTTGCTTATGCCTTGGGTATCACACAGGTAGATCCGATCCGTTACGGACTGCAATTTGAGCGTTTTTTGACAAAAGGCGGATCTGGTTATCCTGATATCGATTATGATGTTTCGGACCCGATGGTTCTCAAAGAGCATCTCATTGGCGAATGGGGCGACGACGTGGTTGTCCCCATAACAAACTGGAACACATTACAACTTAGGTCGTTAGTTAAAGATATTTCAAAATTCTACAAGATTCCATTCCCAGAGGTAAATGCTGTAACCAACAAGATGGTTTACGAGGCAACCCCTCTTGCAAAGAAGGCACATGGTATCACCGCTGGTGTTTATAGTCCAACCTTTGAAGAGCTTATGCAATATTCAGAATCGCTACAGAGGTTTTTAAATAAATATCCAGAAGTAGAAACACACGTAAACGCACTGTATGGACAGACTCGTTCAGCATCTCGTCATGCTGGCGGTGTAGTAATTGGCGAGAATTTAAATGAGTGGATGCCACTTATTAACTCTGGCGGGGTTCGACAAACACCATGGTCAGAGGGTCAAAACGTTCGACACCTAGAGACGATGGGGTTTATTAAGTTTGATATCTTGGGTCTCGCATCGTTGCGTATGATCGAAGATGCGATCAGGCATATACTAGTTAGGTATGAGGGTGTTAGTGATCCTACGTTTGAGGACATTAAGGATTTCTATGAAACTAAGTTACATCCAGAGAAGATTGATTTGGGTGACGAGGAGGTTTGGAAGAATGTCTTTCATGAGGGAAAATGGGCCGGAATATTCCAATTTACAGAAAACGGGGCACAAGATTTCTGCAAGAATGGTCGCCCGAATAATATTACGGACCTTGCCGCCATTACTTCTATTTATCGTCCTGGCCCGTTGTCTGCGGGCGTGGACAAGATGTACATCGGCGCTAAAGAGAATCCTGAAGAGGTAGAGTATCTCAATCAATATGTAAGAGATGTCACCGAAGAGACCTATGGGTTCCTGATTTTTCAGGAGCAGATTGCTATGCTTGCTCACAAATTGGGCAAGAACTTGTCACTCGATGAGGGTAATAAGTTGCGCAAGTTGCTCACAAAGAAAGGTACAGGCGCTGCACAGGTAGAGATGGATAAGATCTACGATAAGTTTAGGCGAGGTTGCCTAGAGAAAGGAATGAAACAACATGAAGCGAAGGAGTTGTGGGACAAGTTCGAGTATTTTTCTGGTTACGGTTTTAATAAATCTCATGCTGTCTCCTATTGCGTGCTTTCTTTTCAATGTGCTTATCTTCTTAATTATTATCCAGAGTGCTGGTTAGCTGCCTTCTTGGACAAGGAACCTGATAAGCGCAAGGAGCGCGCAATCAACGTTGCAAAATCTTATGGGTATAAGATTGAACCACTTAATGTGAATACTTCTGGTGTCAGGTGGGAGATCAGTGAAGATGGTAAGACATTGATTCAACCACTCTCTTCCATAAAGGGATTGGGTATGACCGCTATTCAGCAGATAATAGACAACAGGCCCTTCAATAAGATTGAGGAGTTCCTGTTCAATGATAACATTATCTATTCAAAATTAAACAAGAAGGCAGTCTCTGCACTCTGTTTGAGTCAGGCACTGAACTGCTTGATGGATGAGAGGTTTTCGGGAATGAAACACTTCTGGTCTGCAGTTGCAGTTGAGCGACCACGCAAAGAGAAAAACCTAGAAGACAACATTGAGAAGTTTGAACCAGAGGGGGACTTCACAGATGAGGAGAAGTTACAGTATCTAGTGGATCTAGTTGGGATCTTTCCCATGAGTACGGTCATGAATGAGCAGCTGCAGAGCAAGATAGACGAGTTGATGATACCACCCATTTCAGAGTTCGATGCGGAACTCCAGGTTTGTTGGTTTATTCCAAGAGAAGTCTTGCAAAAGAAAACAAAAAATGGTAAATTGTTTTATGTAGTTAAGGTGATCGATTCCAACTCTGAGGAGAATACAATCAAGTGTTGGGGTGTCGACCCAAACAAGGATAAGGTTTATGTGAACAGGCCCTACATGGCACGCCTTCACTGGGATGCACAGTGGGGTTTCAGCACTAGATCAGTTAGAAAAACTTTTAGAATGTTAGCATAGGAGGAAACACAATGGCTAAATTAACAGGATTCGCTGCCAAGATGATGGCAGACCAATACAAACAGGCATTAACCAGCAAAGGTTATGCATTTTTTGAGAACGGAGACCTCAACTTGAACATCATTGGAGTTCGTAACGACTCTGGTGACGCATCAAAATTTGATGACTCAATTAACGTTATCTATAAGGTGGACGGAGAGTGGGTGGCGGATGTCTACCCAGTAACTACCGAACCAGGTACTTCTATTTTGAGATGGCCATTAAAGGCAGTAGCGCACAAGGGTACTGCAATTTTGGTTCCTGGGCAATACAGGAGCACTTACAAGATCGACTGGCATGGTAATAGTCAAAAGGGACATACCGCACTATGTCAAAGAGGCGGTAAGGTGAGCGTATGGAGAGACAACAACAGAGATACAACTCCAGACTATCACGGACCAGAAGACGAGGGTTGGTACGGTATTAACATTCATAAGCACCGTGGTTCGGATGCACGAGTTAACACTGGCGGTGTATCAGCAGGTTGTCAAGTGTTCCAAAGTAGTGTGGACTTTGCAGAGTTTATGGAGACATGCGAGGACGCATCTGATAAGTATGGAAACAAATTTACTTATACACTCTTAGAGGAGAGGGACTTGAGTGGAGGCACCTGCGAAGCATGACAGAAAAGAAGAGAACTATATTTTGTGATATTGATGGCACCATCTTTAAATATCGTAAGTTTGAAGAACTGAAGACGACAAAACCAGAACTTACACCTGGCGCGTTGGAAAAATTAAAGACTTGGAAGAGGGAAGGATGCATGATTATCTTCACTACTGCAAGACCTGAAGAATACAGAAACCACACAGTAAAGGAGTTGTTGTTGAATGACGTCCCGTGGGATAAGTTGATCATGGGCATTGAGCGCGGCGCAAGATATTTGATAAATGATATGGACCCCAGTAAACCTCGTTATGCTAGATCCATAGCGTTCAGCATCAGAAGGGATGAGGGGTTGAAGAGAGTGGTGGTAGGACCATCTGAGGAGATTTTGAGATGAAAGAATTTGTTAGAGTTTACAAGACAAGACCAACGGCACAGGTTCCAGTGCGCGCACACAAGACTGACGCAGGAATGGACTTCTTCTTCTGTCCAATGGACAATGCAATACAACGATTGGAACCAGGTAAGAGTTGTCTGTTGGAGACTGGCGTGAAGGTGGAGGTACCACCAGGGTGTATGCTTCAGATCATGAACAAGTCGGGCATCGCTACAAAGACACAGTTGATCACGGGTGCTTGTGTCGTGGACGAAGGGTATGATGGAGAGATCTTCGTAAACCTCCAGAACATAGGTAAGGACATTCAATATATCGAACCTGGTCAAAAAATCGCCCAGGGAGTTTTTGTGAGAATTGAAAAACCAGAACTATGGGAGATCAAAGAGGATAGTATCTATGGAAGCAAGACATCGAGAGGCGGCGGTGGTTTCGGGTCCACGGGCGTATGAGTGCTACAAGAAAACTAAAGAGAGCGAGAAAGAAGCAAGCAGAAAAAGACATGCAAGTGAAAATTGGATTATTTGACAAAATACCAGATCATTGCTTGACTTGTCTCGCTCCCTATGATAGGATGAATAAAGAACAAGTAAAAACGTGGAATGTTGTGGTCAGGGAGAAAGAGGGTCGAGTAAACCTGTATTGTCCAGATTGCTGGTCCAGCGCAACGAATCTCCTTGAGGAGATAGGAAAAGAATTAAATGAAAAGACAAACACATAGTTTTGATGACGTCTTGTTAGTGCCTCAATTTAGCGACGTGGAGTCGAGATCAGAAATTGACCTCACCCGCCAGCTGGGGAACAGGACGTATTACTTGCCAATCATATCAAGTCCGATGGATACGGTAACTGGGTTGCGAATGGCAAGCACCTTTGGAGAGTTGGGCGCCCTTGCAATAACACACAGATATTGCACTAAAGAAGAGCAAATTCAGATGACCCCTTCTAACGCAGCTGCCGCCATTGGTGTTTCTGGTGATTTCATGGATAGGGTCAAGTCTCTTAATGATGCGGGTGTTTCGACTTTCTGTTTAGACGTCGCCCACGGACATCACGTTTTGGTTGAGAGGGCCCTGAAAACGATTAAAGACAAGTATGGTGAGGAAGTTAATGTCATCGCTGGTAACGTCGCCACACCGAAGGCATACGTTGCCCTCTCGGAGTGGGGCGCAGATGCAGTAAGGATTGGAATTGGTGGTGGATCAATCTGCTCAACCAGAGTCCAGACTGGTCATGGTGTCCCAACTTTTGAATCGGTGTTGACTTGTAGTTATGAGGACGGCGCAGTGATTATTGCTGACGGCGGCATAAAGACTGCAGGCGATATAGTCAAGGCTCTTGCTGCAGGAGCAGACTTTGTGATGCTGGGGTCAATGTTAGCTGGCACAGACGAAAGTCCTGGAGAGACCTTTCAGAGTACTGATGGTAGTAAATATAAGGTCTATAGGGGAATGGCATCAGTGGAAGCACAGCAGGATTGGCGCGGATCTGCCAGGTCTCTTGAGGGTATTTCCACTACGATTCCATATAAGGGGTCGGTTGTGGGGATAGTTGAAAGTTTAACGCAGAATGTAAGATCAGGTCTTTCATACTCTGGAGCAAGGAACATAACCCAACTTCAGGCCAAGGCAGAGTTTATTATTCAGTCGAATGCTTCTCAGATAGAGAGCAGTACGCATATACTTAGGAGGAACTAGTGTGGACGAAGTTTGTACGATCGAACATAATTGGGATCTGGTAGCTACCGCAATAGGTACTTCGCTGATCTTCGCGGCAATAGTTGCTACGCTCTTTTGTTTGCAAGACTTTATTCGATACATTAGGGAGAGGTATTTCGATTGAGATATTTGTTGTTGATGGTGGTACTTGGTTGTGGTGACAATTCCACAGTAGAGGAACCAGTTACTAGATCTCTCGGTATACAGGTTTGTTACAACCCGTCTTCCGTATGGCATCTATCGGAGTGCAACGCGAATTGTACTTTGGGGGACTATACGGGTACGGCGATGTGTTTTGCGATAAGTGAAACAATCTGTCAAAACCCTGATCAGGAGCATATCAGGAGAGCGTGTGGGTTATATCGTGGGTTATTATAGGTACGGCCAGGAAGAAAAAAAGATAACTTTCGCAGACACAGACAAGAGGCATGCGGAGTTGAGACTTAAGTTAAGGAGGGATGGTATAAGTCAGGTCGACTTCTTTAAGTCTATGGTTACAGGGTACATTAACAATGATCCAAACATTTTGATGTACATTACAAAAGTAAAACAGGAGAAGAGCAAAATTGGAAAAAAGAAAATTGAGAGACAAAACAAAGACATTGAACAAGGCAATCAAACCCTGCGAGATCTGGGAATCACCGATCAGGATATTGACTTTGTCTTTGATTTGATTGAAAGAGGAGAAGATGACGCCGAATGAGTTGCTTACCAGAATGCGCCAAAAAATGCAAGTTGTCGGGGATCGGATGCCCCAATACCGATTGCAGGCAATGGATAGATTACGAGAAGGAGAACAACTGCTGTTTAGTTTCGATAGAAGAAAAGGGCAAGGATGGATCCGACAAGGGATTAACTCTACATGAGTGTGCAGAACGACTACAGATAAACTATTTAAAGGTGAGGCAGATAGAAATTAATGCACTAAGGAAACTATCTAACAAGAAAGAGACGCAGGATTTACTGGAGGATTTGAAGGATGAATTTTAATCTCCTTTTTGTAAGTTTCGACTCTATTTATTAATGTTAACAAAAAACACTATTTTCATAAGGAGAATGACATGTCAAATGAAAACAAGAAAGCACTCTTAAACGAGGCAACAACCAAGAGGTTCTGGAAACTAGCAGGACTTAAACCAATTCACGAAAAGGCGTTTGTCTTTGGTGAGGAAGAAGAGATCGAAGAGGCAACGGAAGAGACTGTTGAAGAAGAGATCGAAGAGGCAACGGAAGAATTAGAGGAAGAGACCGTTGAAGAGGGCGGACTAGACTACGCAGCTGAGGATGATATGGCTGCTGAAGAGCCAGGACTCGAAGACGATTTAGGTGCTGAAGAAGGTCCAGAAGAAGGACAGGATGTTGAGGTTGATATCCCAGAGGGTGATGTTGCTTCTTTACAGACTGCTCGCGATATCCTCGACCAGATCTTGTCTGCAGTAGGCGGCGGCGAAGAGGAGTTAGGTGCTGAAGAAGAACCTGCTCTTGATGAGCCAGCACCTGAAGAGGCACCACTCGACGACGAAGAGGCAGCACTTCAGGAAGTGGATCAGGAAGAACTCGAAGAGATCGCAGAGCGCATCGCAAACAGAGTTGCAAAGCGAATCTCTGAATCACTTGTTAAAAAAAGCAAGTAATCTGATTTTTGACTTGACCCCACCATAAGGACTTGGTATTATAAGACCATGGAAATAACCTATTCATTATTTTGGTTCGTAACTGGAGCAGTGCTCACAAGAGCACTCTCCAAGTTTATGCACGCAAAGGAACAGCGAGACATGATTGTGAAGATCATGGCACAGTTCCTGTTGATTTCGCAAGATTTCAGAGAACAACTTAGGATTGCATTCGAGATGAAGAAAGGACATCTTGAAGAGTCGGGACTTTCAGAGGAAGAGATCTCAAAACTTTGTGCCAACGAAGAAGAGGTCGTGCGCAAGTGGACTCTGGTATGCACAGCGATTATATTGAGAGGTGCACCAAAGAGTTATATAGAATACTTTCAGGAAACAGATTTTAAAGATTTTAAACAATAGGAGTAAGCATGGATATCGTTGCTTGGAGAGAAGTTAGGAATGACGATAAGACCGTCGTATGTAGAATACAATTAAGATATAAGGATGGTCGAAAGGTCAAGACTTTATTAAGGGAGTTGGGTGAGTGGAATGAATGTTCTACGGGATTTAGTCCAAAGCGAAAGGAATCGATCCTTATTTTGCAAAGAGAATTTCAGAATGATAATAAGTGGAAGTCGTTCTTAAGAACTTTCCCGTTCAGAATTGTCGAAAAAACACCAACAGACAAGGAGAGAGTTTACAATGCCAAGAAAGTTATCTAAGAAGGTCGAAGCACCAGAGGGATTGATAAACAATAGTTTTGGAGAATTCGTAGTGCCGAGAAAATCTTCCAAAAAGAAGAAAAAGAAGAAAGAAGAGACCCTTGAAGAATTGGCAAATGATTTTGCCGATGAAATCATTGATTCTGGAAAGCAACCGATATACATCATCAATAACATTGCAGGTAAGGACGACAAGGACGATATACGAGCAATCAATTGTTATGGGGACATCTCAGAACGAATGGCGGCCGAGGTTGTCCAGGCAATGCTTTACTTTGATCACTCCAAGACATCAGTTGTGGAGACTGAAGATGGCAGTATGGTTGAGGTGAAGAAACCTTTCAAGTTGTACGTCTCCACTCATGGAGGTATTGTATCTGATATGTTTTCTATCATTGATATTATGAGTACAATCAAGCAAGGTTGCGACATCGAAACGATTGGTATCGGTAAAGTAATGTCAGCAGGGGTGTTGATCCTTGCCAGCGGTACAAAGGGGCGAAGAAAGATCGGCAAGAACTGCAGAGTGATGCTTCATAGTGTCATTAGTGGACATCACGGTTCGTTTCCCAATATTGAGAATGAAATGAAGGAAACTAAAGAGTTACAAAACATGTATTTTGATTACCTCTGTTCATGCACGAAACTAACCAGGAACAAGATTAAAAAGTTACTTTTAAACAACGTTGACGCCTATTTATCTGCAGAGGAAGCGATCAAATACGGGATCGCAGATGATTATCTATGAGTGATTTAGATCTTTTAGTTGAGTTGTTCGCCAAGGCAGGAAAACCTGTAGTGGAGAACAAGGAAGAACCAACAGCAATAAAGTATCAACCAATTGTTATGGACTTTAACTGGATGAACGATGCAACAGACGCAACCAAACCAGAAAGTTTAAAAAGACTTCAGACAGCTGTCGCAAACGTTGTTCCTGGAAGCATTGCAGAGTTGAGTAGTTTTATTCAGCAAATGAACCAGTTCTTAACTGAAGAGATAGATATCAACGATCATGTAGCATCTATCGCTAAGGTTGATGTCTTACGCACTTTGCACAATCTGTTGTCCGCACCAAATCAATCAGCCAAAGGGTATCAGTTTGAGCACCTTCTGGCTGAGATCTTCGGTGGTAAGGTAATCCAAAGCACTGCGACTAACTTGGCCGATGTGGACTTCCCAGGAATGCCCGTGTCACTTAAGTTTATCAAACCAGGATCGAACGTACAAGGTTCCTACAAGAACTTGCGTGCACATCTCCAGTCGGATGGATATTTGACCTACATTGTTGGCGAAAAATTCCCAGAAGACCAGAAGATTAGGTTCTATAGGTTTGTCATAAATATAGATGCATATAACAAGATGGAATCTTCATTGTCCCGAAACAAGAAGAATCGGCTGGTCAAGGGCGGCACGTTTGTGTTAAAACCCGCCGAACTAAAGGATTCAATATATGAATTTAAGGATGTAGGGACGCTAGACCTGTCCAACGCAGTTTCATATACGGAAAAACTTTTCGAGGCACTTGACACAAAATTTAAGAGTTTATTTTCAACTCTTCAGGAACTTGTCAGCGCAGCCGAGAGGTTCAAGACGGATGCATCACTACAGGGAAAGAAAGCGTCAAAGCAGAAAGAAAAGACAATAAAGAAGACTGACGATACAAAGGCAGCAGCTGAAAAAATCTAACAAACCACTTGACATTTAGTGTATACTTGATTATAATATAACCATACAAAGTGAGGTGAAATGAAACAATATTCTGATGGTAAGGAACTTCACAAGCAGTTGCTTGAGGGGGTCAATAAACTTGCCGATAATGTAGCATCAACATATGGACCGAAGGGTCGTAATGTTATTTTAAGGAAGAAAGATGGAAGACCAATCATTACAAAGGATGGAGTTACTGTTGCGAGGTTTGTCAATCTCGAAGATCCGTTCCAGAATGCAGCAGTTGAGATTGTCAAGCAGGCATCTGAAAAGACAAACTCGGACGCAGGAGACGGCACAACTACATCAACCATCTTAGCGAGAGCGATTTTCTCTAAGTCCCTGGAATTAATTGAAAAAGGGTTAAGTCCAGTTGAGGTGAAGCGAGGATTGGACAAGGTTTGTGAACTTGTTTGCAACAAGATTACTGAAGCGTCTAGACCAATTTCTAGCACAGATGATGTAGCTTTCGTTGCTAAGATTTCTGCTAATAATGACCAAGTAATTGGTGATCTTATTGCCACTGCAGTGGACAAGGTTGGTAAGGGTGGATCGGTCACAATTGAGGACGGGAGATCTACTGAAACAACTCTTGATTTAGTTGAGGGTTTTAGGTTTCAATCAGGCTACTTATCTAACTATTTTGTAACGGATGAAAGAAGAAATGTTTGTAGATATGAGAATGCTTTACTTTTCTTGTGTGACGCCCAGGTTGACCAAATTCAATCTATTTTACCAGTATTGGAAATTGCCGCAAGAGAACAAAAACCGATAGTATTTGTGTGTGATGACCTTGAAGGTCAGGCCCTATCAGCACTAATTATGAACTCTGTCAGGGGATCAATGAAGGTTGCTGCTGTAAAATCTCCCAAGTACGGTGAAGAACGTCGAGCAGTAATGGAGGACCTTGCCGTCGCCACAGGCGCCAAGTACTTTAGAACTATGCTAGGCGATGACCTCAAGGGGGTTACTATCAATGATTTGGGGACATGCCAAACTGTAGAGATCTCCAAGTATGGAACGATTATCGTTGGTGGCGGTGGTGATTATGTTGACCTTCTGTCTAGGGTTGAGGACCTCAAGGTTCAGGTTAAAGAAGCAGAATCTCTTCATGACGCTGAGTCCATCCAAGACAGGATCACGAGGTTGTCCAGTGGTGTCGCTGTTATTAGGGTCGGCGCCGCAACGGAGATTGAGATGACCGAGAAGAAGCATCGCATAGAAGATGCCCTAGAAGCGGTCAGATCTGCCCAACAAGACGGTGTTGTGCCAGGTGGAGGGTTGACACTATATAGGTTGTCAAACACGATCGAGAAGGACGTTAAGGTCCTGGATCTCACAAAAGAACAATCATTTGCAGCGGACATATTCTTGAACGTTTTGCAATCTCCGATAGCAACGATGGCCGACAATGCAGGGTATGACTACGATCAGATTAGTAATCTCATAAAGAAGGAAAAAGAGAACATTGGGTTTAACTTTCTAACGGGAGATGTAGTAGATATGTATGAGGCAGGAATCATTGATCCAGCAAAAGTTACAAAGAATGCTTTGATTAATGCTGTATCGGCAGCTGGGACATTGTTAACAACAAATTTTGCAATTATAGAAGATTGATTGCCCTTGTCGCAACTAGTTATTGTGTGGATGAAGTCCAGGAGGGTTAATAAATGTCAGAAGATCTTGATAAGAACTTGGTGTTAGAGTTGACTAGAAAACTAGATAAGTTATGTTTAGCAATTGAGACAGTTAAGGATCGACAAGATGAGATGATGGAGAATGTCGGCAAGATCAAAGAAGCCGTATACAACCCAGATGAGGGACTCTACGCACGCATCAGGGCGCTTGAGTCCTGGAGAGATACATCTTCCAAGGTTATCTGGACTTTGTTTACGGCCGTCGTGGGTCTTGCAAGTGCATTGCTTATTAAAGTTTTGTAATAACACGGAGAAATAATGAAGGTAAAAGTATCTTATACGATTGATTTGGAAGAAATACCAAATAAGATTAAAGAAATTGTGAAAAAGAACGAAGATTTGATATCACAAATCAAAGAGATAACGCAGGAAATCCACGCAGGTGATCTGGGAGTTAAGTCCCTGAACGACCTGGGTAGAATGAGGCAGTTATCTGCGGACCTTTCCGAATCGTACGCTGATTGTGAGTCTATCTTGAGTGGGTTCATGAAGGCCATGTTTGTGGAACCAAAAAGGGAGGCACCTAGCGATGATGATAACGCTTGATGTACTGTCGAGAGATTCTGCATTTAATAATGGATTGGTTAGGGACGTGTTCAGCACAACACCAATGTCGATTAATACAAACTCTATTATCTCGGTGAGTCCTTCTCATCAGAACATCCAGGAAGTTAATGGTAACACCGCAGACGACCTTAAGTTTACAGAAGTTGTATATTCTATGGGATCATCCGTAGCAAGAATTACAGTCCTGGGAGAATACGCACAGGTATTGAAGTCTATGAAGGACACCAGGAGACTTCTCAATGGCTAGGGGGACAAGTTATTTAGTTTATGGGCGCTCCTCCTGTCCGTACTGCATAGAGGCCGTGCATCTCCTGGATTTTGCTGGTATAGAATATGATTTTTTTGACCTAGAGGACGATCGAGAGTTCCTAGAAGAAGCGAAGAAGTTTTATGACCACCACACGGTACCAATTGTCTTGCGCATCGACGGAGAAACTGGTATAGTTAAATTAGTTGGTGGTTGTGATGACCTGAAAGGCGAATTAAGTGATTAGTTGTGATTTAGAACCGATCTATGAACATGAAGGTATTAGGAAGTTTGCAAAAGGCAAGACTAAATTCGGTAGATATCATGGAAGTATGTTTTGGAATGTACCAGGGTTCGCATCGAAGAAGTGGGTAATTGCTGCGAGGATTAGGGTCGAGGACTCCATCCCGCCTTCGGTTACCGATGAAGATTTAATAGACGGGTGTATAGAATTTCTAAATGCCCCTCCCCCAAGAAGAAAGTTTCAGAGAAGAATTAGGAAACCAAAGTATGGAAGTCTAGAACTTCACAGTGCTAAGGTGATTAGAAAGCAAGAAGATATGTTTATCAGTGTATTGCTTATAACAGAAGAAAGAAACAGCAAACATTTTTGGGGTAAGGGTTTTGTCAGCGGGAGATAGTGATATCAAACTGAAGTTCAAACCTGATTCTCTGGAAGAATGGCGCAAATGGACTGTTGAGTGTTTGAACTTCAGCAAGGAACTTTTGAGAGCAGTACACTGTGAGGACATGAACGTCTCAGA
>Ga0209756_1001980_pt1 | contig 18186 bp, 38 predicted proteins | sample ETNvirenome_6_85_FD_184071 | JGI IMG/M metagenome (GOLD analysis project Ga0209756, IMG submission 184071) | Marine viral communities from the Pacific Ocean - ETNP_6_85 (SPAdes) (version 3) | ecosystem: Environmental > Aquatic > Marine > Oceanic | place: Pacific Ocean | collected 2013-06-19
CTCAACCTCAACGGGTGGTTCTGGTGGCACAGGAGGTTCTGGTGGCTCTGACGGCACAGGAGGTTCTGGTGGCTCTGACGGCACAGGAGGTGCTAGTTAGCGAACTGGCTTATAAATAAACAAGGAGGGTTGTGCATGCGAGGAAGACTAGAAAAAGTAATAGAGCGTGTCTTAAGAAGGTACGCTTCTTTCCTAGTGGAAGAAGATATAATAAGATTGACAAAACATCTATCTCACGCTATAGTTGCAGAAGCGTATTCTGATTCAGTTGGAAAAACCTAGAGAAAGAGAAAGATAAGTTGAAAAATCCAGTCTTTAAAATCTTCACAGGGCCAATGTTCGGCGGGAAAACCACAAAACTATTAGCATCACTTGAGAGATACAAGTATCAGAAAAAGAAGATTATACTTTTCAAGCCTTGGATCGACGAAAGATACTCAAAACAAGATGTTGTTACTCACGATGGTCAGCATTGCCCTTCTTGTTTAATTAAGCGTGGTGAAGAAATTGTAGAAAAATCAAAACTATACGACGTCGTTGCAGTGGATGAGGTATTTATGATACCTGGGTCTGCAAAAGCTCTAATCGAGATTTTTACAAGCGGCAAGAGTATTTTGGTTTCTAGTTTGCAGTTATCTTCCAAGCCAGATCCATTGCCAGAGATCAAAGATATTCTTCCATACGCAACGCATATAGAAATATGTCCAGCAGTATGTTCAATGTGTGATGCTGATGCACACTACACCAGAAGAAAGATCGACACCGATGGCGTCGTTCAGGTCGGTGGCGCAGAAATGTATGAGCCACTGTGTTTTTATCATTATAATAAAGTGGTGGATTTTTTAAATGATGAAAGAAATTAGACCAGGAAACTTAGTTAAGATAAAGCGTCCATCCATCGGAGTACCGGCTAATACGCATGCTTTGGTTTTGAAAAAAGAAGCATTCAAGCCGCTAGATTTCCACGATGTCACACCAGATTTTCTTTACACTGTGCAGCTGTTAGGTACTGGAAGTCATGAAATTTTAGGTTTTTCCGAGCGGACTTACCGCGCCTATGATTTAGAATTAATATGTTAAATAAATACTTGACTTTATTAGCATTTTCCTGTAATATATAAGTATAAACAATGGAGGAAGTCATGAAGATTGGTGATATGGTTTACAACCACAGGACAAAAAAGCTTTGTATCATTACTAAGATCGGCAGTCGCATGTTTGATCACGGTAGAGACGAGGGCACCAACATCGTTACTGTAGTTAATGTTGGAGAGTCACACACTACTTACGCACTAATGGATAGACTGGAGAAGATCAGTGTCATCGATAATAACTGATGTTGAAGGTGTATTCGAGAGAATGAAGCCAGCTGAGCAAGAGATGCTCGATCATGACTTTGGTTTTTATACCTCTCTCAAGGAATATTACACTGACAATGGCTGCCTTAGTGATTCACAATTATTTCACCTAGAAAGATTAATATTTAAGTACAACCCTATTCGTATTGCTGAAGAAAAAGAGTTTGTAAAGAATTATTCTGACAGACACAGAGAGACAGCCTTACAAATTGCCAAGTATTACGACGCACAATTTCCTAGGTATTATGGCAACATTGTTGATATAGTCCTAGAAGATCCCGCAGACCACACTCTTACAGCTAGCCAGTGGAACAAGATGTGCGAGAACAAGTATGCTAAAAAGATTAGAAAAGCATATGACGAACCAGAGAAGTTTTCGGCTGGTGATGTTGTGCAGATCAGACAGAATAATCGCATCGATATTGCGAACGACGGCAAAAACCGTAGATCGCGATTTAAAGAGGCAAATAAGACTGGAATGGTGCTTGAGGCTAACGCCCGTGCAATAACTCGACCCGCAAAGGGCGCACGCATTTACAAGATACTACTTACTGATGATACTAGTCCGATTTATGCTCACGAATCAGATTTAAAAATTGCCAGGAGGAAGAAGAAGTGAAGAGTCCAATTATTAAAGCTATATCTTTTTTCTTTAAAGATGAAAGGATTATTTTAAATTGCAGAGCAGATGGCCGCTTTCGTGTGCCTGTGACAAGAAAGAAAGATTCCAAACTTTCAACTAGGCGTGAAAATTTAACAGCTAGGCAGGTTGTCAATCACCAGATTATTAAATATTGCGATCCAACCTTTTATTTGGCGGCTGGAGACAAGTTGCGTGTTTTTCTGGGCGGCGATAGTAGTTACTTGCCCGCCGCGGCTGATGGGATTATAGGCAAACACGACAACCTCTATAAAAAGAAAAAGAAACAGATTCCTCCGACCCTTAATCTAGGCAAAAAGAGAAGCACTTCTCTTGACAATTCCTACCAGGATTATATGCAGACTGGTCTATTTAGGGACTGGGGCCACTACGACGACGACTATGAAGACTAATTACAATAGGCCGCAAGCTGGTGATCAGGTATGGATTCAACCTAAAGATGCAAAGATACCTTCTGCTCAGAGAATTCACGGCCTTATTCTTGAGGTTAAACCCTCAAAAAGATCAATGCTTTGTGAGTTTTGGTATAAGGTTCTAGTTCAAGAAACAGTAAAAGTACTTCCAGAAAGGTGTTTAACAAAAATTGAGTGACATTTACAATATTAGAGTTGGGGATATGGTCTATAACGTGCAAGATGGACACAATGTTCTGGGCCTAATTGTTAAGCTGACGTCAAAATACGCACACTACGCAATTTGTGCTGGTAAAGGTAAGAAACCCCCCGGTCAAGAAGGACACTTTGTAACGACCGGTCACAAGATTCCTAAGCATAAACTATACTTAAATATAATGAATGGCAACCTATCCATAAGTTATGGCGGTGGCACCAAGAGAAGAAGAAAAATAATTGTTGGAGACAGCAACTCCTGTGTGACTATTTAAGATGGGAGCATGAAATCTTATGCAAAACTTCAATGGTGTTTTGGCGAAGAAGCAAGATCTTGAGCCTGGTGATTCTGTTGGTTTCGTTCCACACTCTTTAATGGAACTAAGGTCGCCCGCAATTAGCGGGATAATCATATCACAAATAGGAAAAAATTGGTTCAGAGTATTGATTGATTGCGACAACGAGACTGGTATAGTTGAGTGTCCTTCGCATATGTTAAAGAAAATATAGATACTAATGTTAGATGATATTATAGAATCTGGCGATATTGTAAAAGTGACTGTTTCTAGGTATTTTGATATTTACAAAGTAGGCATTGTGTTATATACTTATAATGATGGATTCGATGCCGTTGTTTTGTTAGATGATGGATCACAGATCGCAGATAGGCAAATCCATTTTGAAAAGCTATGAAAAGACAAAGATTTGATATTGGAGATTTGGTTGAGTATGAGACCCATGTGAGTCGTCGCCAAGGTTTGGTCTTGGAAAGAAAAGCAATCAATCCAAATTTCTACAACACAGATCGAGACTATCACGTTGATGAGTACCGATGCAAAATCAAGTTTATTGACAGTGAATCTGAAGAACCGCGATGGGTCCGTGCTAAATGGTTGAAATTATTATCACAAGCTAAAGAATAATCTTGACAAACCTATCATTTTCTGCTAATATATAATTACAAACAATAACAGTGGAGAAGCACCATGAGTGTTTATTGTAGTTACTGTGGCAACCGCGGTCATAACAAATTGGGTTGCCCTTCGAGAAAGAAGTACGCAAGAGAGAACCCAGATTCTTGGCTAGCCAGGGAAGTTAAATACGAAGAGCAAAAGCGCGCCGAACGTGTTGCAAGTCGTACTTGCACATATTGTGATAAGCCTGGACACAACCGCAGGGGTTGCCAAACCCTACAAGAAGACATTAATAGAGTTTCATATCGTCAGCGTGAGTATCAAGATCAGTTTTTGCGAGAAGCTGAATCTGCTGGCTTGTCCGTTGGTGCGTTGGTGGAAATCGACCATACATCTTCTTTTTCGGAAGGCAACTGGCTACAGAGTAGCTTGACAATGATAACGGAATTTTGTTGGGACGACATTAGTTTTCTTGCAAAGGACCTTAAAGAAAGCTCCACCGGACTAACACTCACTGGTCGGCAGCCAGTGTTTCGAGGGAAAGTGCTAAATCTTACTGGAATTCCCAAGGACGAGGAATACCGATTTCCGAAACTAAATGATGTATTCAATCTTAATCTCGGCCCAATCGCACACTTGTTGCCTTCCGATTTATTTAACGATAACATCAAAAACATTTTAACCGGAGAATCGTCTCGATACATGGAGGGCCTGCGCACCGTCCGCGTCATCAGTCCGGTTCATGGCGACGGTGCCCAGGAAGAGTATTTACACCGGAATGGAAGGGTGCTGCCGGAAACTGTACAGCGAACTTTTCACTTTGTCCATAAAACCAACGAGCGCGACCGATACTTTAAGCAGAGAGTGCCATTTGCCGCAGATCTATGGAAAAATGTTTATCCTGACACGTGGAAGCCATACGAATGAAGATTAATCCATACGATTTGCACCCGGAGAGTCCAGAAGTAAAGAGGCAAGGCGACAAAATGCTTCTCCTCGAAGACCTTAGAAAAACCATCGATTATATAATCGAAGACTTAGAAACAAGCCCGGTTCCGATCTGGGGATATAGCAGAGCCAGAACTAAGGGCATGCTACAGAAAATATTTGAAGGCTTGGAGAAGAAATGTCTTTAGCACAATATGTTCACAGGATGTGCAACCAGGAGTTGATTGGCCTAGCAAAGAATAGGTTTATCGATGTTCCAACACAGGAAGCCATAGCCAAACACCCTTATCGTCGAGCAAAGACTTACCTTGCTAGCAATAGTTCCCTGTGCCCTTCTGTGGCAAAAGATCTTTGGGATATGAGAGGATATACTTTAAAGTGCGAACTGATCCAGGCAGGAACATACAAGGATACTCCCGATAAGTACAGGGAACTTTACTATGATCACCAATCAAGATTCAAGAGATCTCCATGGAAAATGCTAACGGTTTTTCTGCGTAGTTATTACTATGGTAACGGGCCAGATGCAACCCCTCCCGATATAATTGAGCAGATATATAAGGATTGGATCCAACCCGCGGACCTTCCAGCGGAATATTCATACTTTCACAGAACTAGAATCGAGGCCGTCTTGCGTCACCCGAACTGCACTTTGGATGTTGCTGTAAAGATTTCCACAACGGAAGAGCCCAGAATTAGAAAGCTAGCTTTTGAAGCTATTTCAAGGCTTTCCCCATAAAATTTTGTGTCATTTTTTTATTGACAAAATCAAGAACCTATGGCATACTAGTTATACATGGTGAGCGAAAACATAACTGCGTTTATACAAGGAGAAAATCATGGCAGTTGATTTCAAGACATTTACAAATATTGTTGATCACGTTACGGCAGTACGTAAGCCCGTTCTTTTGAGGGGTCGCCACGGCATTGGCAAGTCCACGGTTGTGTATCAGTACGCTGATAAGAAGGGCATGCCCATTGTTGAGCGCCGAGCATCGCAAATGACTGAGGGTGACTTGGTTGGCTTACCTTCGATCAAAGGCAACAGCACAACTTTCAATCCACCGGATTGGTTCAAACAAGCATGCGACACGCCCGTTGTCTTGTTCCTTGACGAAGTTGATCGAGCAACTCTTGAAGTCCGCCAAGGCATCTTTGAATTGACCGATTCTCGCAAGCTCAATGGTCATATTCTCCATGAAGATACTTTGATCTTTGCCGCTGTCAATGGTGGTGAGCACGGCGCACAGTATCAGGTTGGCGAGATGGACCCTGCCGAACTCGACCGCTGGACTGTATTTGATATCGAACCAACTGTTGAAGATTGGCTTGCATGGGCCAAGGATTCAGAAGTTTCCCAGCCAACTTGGAACTTCATTAACCAGAATCGCGCACACTTGGAGCATACCGATGATTACGAGCCGAACAAGGTCTATCCATCACGCCGCTCTTGGGAGCGCTTAGATGAGTGCCTAAGCTCTGCAAAGCTGCTAGATGAGTCTAGCCCTACACTTTATAGTTTGACATCTGCATTCGTCGGCTTCGAGGCTGCTGTAGCTTTTAATGATTTTATCAAGAATTATGACCGACAAGTTACAACTGAAGATATCCTTGTTAAGGGAGATTTTACACTTCTTGCTGATTTCGGTATCAATGATCACGCTGCGATTATTGATAAGTTTGAGGCAGAGGAAACTTTTCTTGAAGAGTTGCCGCAGGAGCAGGTTGACAACTTAGCTCGTTATTTTGTGATGTTACCATCTGAGGTTGCAATGAAACTTTGGACCGTAATGGGCAAGGGCGATGTTAATAACACGGTCATGCTGCACAAGTCTGAAGTCGATGGCGAACCTGTATCACGTCACTTCGTTCGTTTGATCAATGGCGATTCTGAGGAGAAATAAACAATGCCTGAAGAGACCAAGAAAGAGTTTGACCTGAATATGCACACAGCTCGTCTGCTTATGGACGAACCTTTCTTTGCGTCTATATCTCGACGCATTGACAAGCGAGCCTCGTATGCTTTGCCTACAGCAGGAGTCATGGTTAATCAGGAAACAGCACAATTTGAGATGCTTTACAACCCAGATTTCTTTGCAAGTCTCACTGATGAACAAAGGCAGGATGTACTAAAGCATGAAATGTACCACATCATATTTCAACATGTGACTGATCGCCTACCTGCTGATGTTAACATGAGGTTATGGAATGTGGCCACTGACTTGGCTATCAATTCACACCTGCACAATCTACCAGAGGGTGGGTTGATTCCTGGCAAAGGACACTTTGAAGGCTTGCCAAAGGGAATGAGTGCAGAATGGTACATGGCTAACATGCCTGACTTCGATAAGAAGGAACAGGGAGACGGTATGCAGGGCAATGGCGAAAAGTCCAATCAGCCTGGTGAGAACGGCTCTAGCGGTAGTGACGATCAGGGCGACCAACAGCAAGCACAAGGTCAAGATGGTATTCCAGATTCCCTAGATGATCACAGCGGCTGGGGGCAATGCTCAGAGGAAGTCAAGGACATCGCCCGTGAGCGACTGAAGGAAACAGTCAAGAAAGCAGCAGAGGAGTCCAGCAGGAACAATAGTTGGGGCTCTGTCAGTTCTTCTGTTCGTAAGGAGGTAATGAAACTCTTTGAGTCCAAGATTGATTGGAAGAAGTTGCTTCGATATTTTGTCAAGACGTCCCAGCGTTCAAACAAGTCTAGCTCTATCAAGAGGATCAATCGAAGGTATGCTTATATTCATCCGGGTCGCAAGACTAATCGTGTAGCCAAGGTCGCCGTTTCGGTAGACCAATCAGGTTCAGTTGATAATAGCATGCTGGCCTTGTTTTTTGCAGAGCTTAACAAGCTGTCAGAGATTGCAGAGTTTGTTGTGATTCCTTTCGATACTAGAGTTGATGAAAAATTGGTCTATACTTGGAAGAAAGGCCAGAAGCGACAGCCACAACGTGTGATGCAAGGTGGCACTTGTTTTGATGCTCCAACTAGCTATGTCAATGAACACGGCTTCGATGGCCACATTGTTCTTACCGATATGTGCGCACCGAAGCCAAAGGCTAGTAAGTGTCAGCGCATGTGGATGACCACTCCGCGCTATGCTGAACGCCCATACTTTGAAACAAAGGAACGCATTGTAGCGATTGGTTAAAGAGTCCGTGTGGTCAATCATTAAGAATGACACGGAAGACCCCCGGTGAAATAGACAATTATATGAAGCCAGCGCGATTGCCTATAACCGCGTTCATGTTCGAGGGAAGCGATGTGGGCCAGCTGTGCTGCGCCGACCCCGAGAGAAAGAAAACAAAATTCGACATAGGCTGGTGTCTCTTGATTGATGAGACGAGAAGGTAATCAATCCGCCGGGGGTCCTATTTATATTATGGAAGCGGTAATACCAGAGCTAATGACCGAGAGTGGAATGAGAGCTGCTCTGTTTGAGATTTTAGCATGGCTGGGTATTATGTTTGTGTTTGGCTTGGGTATTTATGCTGTTAGGGAAGATTAAAGCATAGTTACTACATGAGCAAATTTCATCCTGGTGACTTTGTGGCATGTTATCTTACAAACACTCAGATCACAGAAGGTTTGCTTCAGTGGGGTATTGTTTTAAAAGTGTCCGACACACTACAGGACGTCTATGTCCTTGATAGTATGGGAAATTCCCAATGGTATCCAGCACACAGGTGGACCGAACTTCGCCTAGAGGGCATTGAAAAAACTATTGACATCGACGCTATTTTAGCGTAAAATAATAATATACACAATTGAAAAAGGATCCGAAATGGGATACCGAAGCGAAGTCGCCCTGGCCCTTTGTCCAGAAGCAGATGAACTACTACAAGCCAATGCAAAATGGATTCCAGAGTTGGCAGAACTAATCAAAGATAGTGAAAGCGATGCGGAAGAGCGATACTTCTGGAGTAGTATCAAATGGTATGAAAGTTTCCCGGAGATTGACGCAATAAATCGGTTTCTAGCATTCTTAGAGTGTCATGACTGGCAGTTCGGATTCATCCGATTAGGCGAAGAAGAAAATGATATTGAGAGGATGGGGCAACCATCTGAATACGACATGTTTGTATCGAGGGCAATAGAATGGTAAAAGTAGGAGATCTTATCAGGCTTCACAAAGAAGCGGTGGCGGTTGTTCAGGAGGTCACAGTCATTAGGCGTAGGTTCGATGGCGCAGATGGACACTTCTTGGCACTCAAGACAGTCCAGCAGGACAGCCCCGGTTCGTTTTGCGTTTATAATGTTTCCCTAACAGAAGAGGGCGAGCTACTTGCTACAGAGCTAATCTGGGGGGACACTAAGTACGGCGCCATCGATAGTCTGACTGTGTGAAGAGGTATCTGGGATGAATGAGCTTTTGGATGTCGAGACGTTTGAGGTAGGGGATCTGGTCCATTATTCATGGGAACCTGGTGATCTTGGAGTGGTTCTCAGCATAAATCCACGGCCTTATGGCCCACAATCGAGTTGCCAACTCTATTTGAAAGTATTGTGGAACAAAACAAAAGACGACAAAAATTGTTGGCTTGTCCCTGTTGATAGGTGGATTCGTAAAGCGGAGAAGCAAGATGATTGACTTCATTCTAATCACTTCTAGTATCAGTTTGGGCATCTTTTTTAGTGTGGTTTTTGTTGATTATTATCGCAAGAAATCAAAATAAAATATACTTGACAATCTAGTTAAAATAGTGTAATATTAGTAATATACACATTCAACTTATTTCAACAGGGGAGCACATATGGTTTTTGATGAACCCGTAGAGCCCGACCAGGCACTGAAGAATATCAAGAAGCAAGGTACAAAAATTCTCAAAGACATTTCAAATGCCTACGATCAAGGTTTGCTCGATCATCCTCAAACCGCTTATATGTTTTGTGCATTATTGGCTTGTATATGTGAAGGTAAAGTTGAAGGCACTTTCGACGAAGATAAAAATAAAGTTGAATGGACTTTAACTAAAAAGTACCATGCCATCTTGCTTGAGTTGGAAAAAGATATCTTCAACGAGGAGAGTCAAAAACTTGACAATGTGATCAAAGGCCCATGGAAATAGTGCCTTTCACACTCATTGTTTTAGTTGCTCTAGTTATATTAGAATATCTATAGACTTTCTAGAGGATGTCGTATGAAGATCGGAGACCTCGTAAAGAGAAAGACCCCACGGTCTGCGGGCCGACCCGAAAGGCTAGGAGTCATCACAGATATAGACGACATGGGTTTCTTCATCATGAACTATTATGTTCAGTGGCAAGATAACATACAAGACGAACAATTGTGGTATCGAGACGACGAACTAGAGGTGATAAGTGAAGGTCGGTGATCTGGTAAAATTTAAGCCTAGTCCTTTTAATCCAAACCAAGAGAGAAAACTGCATATTGTTAAGCGAGCCTCATCAGAGGACTTACAAAGTGAGTGGGTGATCCTTCACAACTACTCAAAACTTCCGGTGGCAACTCATCTATTAGAGGTAATCAGTGAAAGTCGGTAGTCTTTATCGTGTGGATTACGGAGCAGGTCAAGGCTTTGGTCCACCATGTATGTTTCTGGGTTTTTCTAATACTCGAAACGCCAATCCAGAGTGGGCAAAGATGATTTGTCAAGAAACTGGCAGAATGTTTGAATCTCACATTGACTATATTTATCCTATACGTCGCACCGCATGGGTCTATGCGAAAGGCTCTAGAGCATGAAAGTCGGTGATATTGTCAAGTGGTCTATGGTGGAGGAATGCTACCACATTGCCTGTAGCGCGATCGGCACTCCAGACTTGACAGGTGTTAGAAAATGTGGTATTATTATAGATAAGAGTCCTCAGTACTTTTTTGTATTTTGGCAAAACGGGGCCACGACAGCGCAGAAGCCCAACACCATTGTGCGGGCAGAGGAGGCAGGATGGTAGCAAGAGACGATAGAAGAGCCCGTGTTGGTGATCTGCTGATTGTTTATCCTCAGTGCCGCAGAAACGATGTTCACCCTTCTAGGAGGGAGTGTTATGTTGGAGTTATTAACAGGATCCGCAGAGATACAGACGCAAATGATACCGACGCCCATGTAGTCTGGCAGGGCACAATTCCACACCACTACAATCGTCGATACGGCTATGCAGTGATGAACATTCATAACGACAGGCGTATGTTTCGCATCTTTCGCGAAGGCCAGGAGATAAAATGAAGCCTGGTGATCTTGTAAAATACAAACGCGGGGAGTTTGTAAGTTCTAAAGTCGAGCGCAAATCTGTTGGCTTGATCCTCGAAAGGTTAAAGGATCCCCGCGTGCCTGGTTCGGGAAGAGTTATCAGGGTCAAGTGGAACTCCAAGCATGCAAAGGTTTTATGGCACCATGCAACGGATCTGGAGGTTATCAGTGAAAGTCGGTGATCTGGTGAGGTTTATAAACCCCGTCTTCCAAGAATCATATGGGGTTGGGATAATTGCGGGAGCGCCACAGCCTTGCGTACCTCTCGGTGATGCCCGTGGTCCATACTTTGATATCCCCGGCCATGGGCCATGGCCCATGGTCCCTGTACATTTTAAAGATGAAATTATCTATGCAAGAGAAGAAGAGCTGGAGATAATGAGTGAAGGTCGGTGATTTGGTAAGAAAGATTAACCATCATGATGTAGATTACCTACAAGACCTGATTGGCTGGATAGTTGAGGTCGACCATTCGACCAGTCAAGCCGGCGTCAGCCCGGTCAGGGTTCTATGGAGCAATGGGTACGGGCTGCTTTGGACTTTAAAACAGAATTTAGAGACCGTCAGTGAAAGTCGGTGATTTGGTGAGATATAGTCAAGAGTACGCTTCTGGAGAAACGACTGTAGGCATAATTGTAAAGGTGCAGGTCAGCACCAGAAAAAATGAGGCGCCGTATATCCATGCCCCTTATAGGGTGAGGTGGTCGACCTCTTCGCCTACCATACGATCATGGTATATGGAAGAGGAACTAGAACTTCTTAGTGGTTGTAGTTAGTTTAACACTATATACCATAGGGTTGAGCCATTTTTGAGGATTATACTGGTGATCAAATCGATATCATATCTCGCAAATCCAGACGAAAGAAAGCATGTAAAGTGCATCAGAGGAAAATTTACACTAACAAAACCAGGCAAAGGCTTTAAATTCAGAACCAAAACATTTAATGCTGTTGAATTTGTTAATTATGTGAGAAATCGTGATCCCTACATCACATTGGAAAATGGCAAAAAGTACAGAGTTTTCCGCGATGGTGATCCAAGACATGAAATCGTAGAGGTTATGTGTATGGTTGAGTCTCAAGATGAGAAAAGCAAAAAGGAAACCACAATCATACCAGACTTTGACTTCGGCAGCGGTCTTGGTTTTTAAAAAATCTCTTGACATAAACATCAAAAAGTGATATTATACTAATATAAACAATGGGCTACTGGCGCAATTGGCAGCGCATCGGACTTTTAATCCGCTGGTTCCGAGTTCGAGTCTCGGGTGGCCCACCAAATCTATTGAAAAGAGGGGCGTAATGGACGCAGCCTACTTGATCGAGTTTCAGTTATCAGAAATCATCCCGGCCATTCAGGTGTGGTTTGCTTCTTTTGTGGTTTTCGCTGTTGGAATCTACATCTTTTTTAAAATACGAAAGTGAGTATAATCAGTGTATAATTTTCTTATAGTTGTCTTTGTTGCTTCAACCTTTTTTATTCTTGGCGATGTCTTCGGGGTGGATAGGGTCCTGGCCGCCTCAACCGAAATCGTCAATCATTTTTAGTTTATTTTGCCCTGGTAGCTCAGCTGGATAGAGCAACGGCCTTCTAAGCCGTGGGTCATAGGTTCGAATCCTATCCAGGGTGCCATTTTTTAGGAGTATTATGTTAGAAAACATTATTATTATCGCCGCTGGAATGTTCATTGGCCATTTAGTTATTGAGTGGTGGAGAAAGAATTAAGGGGATATGGCGGAATAGGTAGACGCAGGAGACTTAAAATCTCCCGACTTCGGTCGTGTGGGTTCGATTCCCTCTATCCCTACTTCTTTATTATGGTAAAAGCCCTAAAACTTAACAGAATGTATTGGATTGACAAAGAAGGTTGCTTGGGCCAGTGTATAAAGATTGTTGGGTCCAAAGGGGTTTTTATCTTGCAAAAATGCAAAGGAAGTGTCTTGTTTGAAGCCAAAAATGTAACAGAATATGAGGAATATTCATCGCGCCTAGGCTGACGTAGCTCAATTGGCAGAGCTCCTGATTTGTAATCAGGGGGTTGGGAGTTCGAGTCTCCCCGTCAGCTCCATTGCGGGTGTAGCTCAATTGGTAGCCTTACAAGTATCAATTTAGGGAAATGCTTAAGAGCAGAGGTTTAAAATAAACTGGAGTTTCTATGTTTAAAGTTGGAGACTTAATAAAGTTTCGCGCAAACGAAACTATCTTTAAACAAACTACGAAGTTATATAAAAACCCTGGTGTTGTGATGGCCGTGTTCGATCACAGCACCGGGCGCCCCACATATTCGGTTTATTGGAATGATGGGAAGAAAACCACAGAACACGAATCGTATCTTGAAGCGATTAACAAGGAGCAGTAATGACAAGACCAACAAAGCATGTTGAGAGGCCAAAGTGCAAACCTCTCCGCAATGAAGACGTTGCACACCTATGGGCACTGGGGCACAGTGCTCGCAATCACAGAAAAACATTCTACACTGACGGGACAAAATTGTATTCATATAATCTTATGATTGGCGATACGTGCCCGGACACTGGAGCAAAAGTGCTTAAAGATTATACATCCAGAGGGACGTATGGTTTTTCCAGCCAGACAACTTCCTGTCATGTCGGTGTCGCCCGTCGCAATGGCCGTGCAGTAAAGATTATGGTGGTGTGATGTCTGAAAAAACAGAATATGAAGTTGTAAAAGAAAGGTTTGAAACTTTGCACGCTTCTCGACGAGAGATCGAGGGTAAGCTCCGGCAGTTTTCAAGGGCAGAATATCTAGGACAAGTGGGGCCAGGCATGTGCACCCGTGACCAGTACGTAGAACGCCTCTTGAAGCATAGGGAGAGTTTAGAGTCTCTAAGGGACAAAGAGGGAAATGTTTATGCTGCATGTTTCATCGAGTCAATTGATGAAAGGTTGAGTGTTCTTAAAAAAATAGAAAAACCCTCAAATAAACTCACAGTATTGCACAAAGAAAAGAAAGCAGCTGAATATGCCTATGATAATTTTATAAACCAAGATAGGCACACCAAGTCAAAGATGTCCCCTGAAGGTCTTTCTTGTCATGAGTTTGAGAAGAAGTTAAAATCTCAGTTTAACGAGTATTGCCGCAACAGCGGTATTCCTGATGAAGACCCCGGCGAAAAGTACCTTCTTATGGAAGATTTAAGTCAGTTAATTGACACCGCTGAAAAGACGGCCCACGGGATGAGTTGGCCCTCTGAGGGAAGGCAATTGGGAAATGATCTAAAAAGGATCAAAGAACATATAGAGATGCTATATCAGAAAAATGAAGATCTCATTATAAAAGAAAAGTATCCATTGATGGATATTGTTGATCACTATGCCAATCGTTTTCTAAATCGCAGCAATTACCTTATCCAGGACCGAGACAATCATAAGCCGGAGTATAATGATCCAGATATACCTATTGGTCAGTGGGATTATTCATAAAAAAGTCTTGACAGCTGAACAAATATTTGATATCATTATAATATAACAATCAAGGAGTATTTAGTAGCAAATGATGTTTAACGGAATGGGAGATCAATGGCAGCACATGACGCGAGAAGACTTAAAAGAATTGGATCGAGAAGAGTTAGTCACTTGGCTAGAGTTCAGAGGCTTTGCTTGTTATGACGATGAATCCACAAGTTTGCTCAGAGATACCGCGCTAAAGGATTTTGACGGAGAATGCGGGTAGCCCATCGCCGCTATTTTTTTCCATTCGAGGCTATTTTTTTCTTGAAAAAGTTGTTGACAGCAGCAAGAAAAAGTGATAATATATAAATATACAGAATGAGGAAAACTCAGAATGAATACCGACACCTACTTTGACACAAAAGCTACTTGGAAAGGTTACCAGAATGTTAAGGGTAAGAAAACTCGCGTCCAATACTTGGGCAACGTAGCCAAGGTTGGCAATGATATTGTTGATAATAGAGATGGCAACTTGTTCAGAGACTACAGTGTTCAATTCGCCGGTCACTTCAATGACAAGTCTGGTTCAAGACTAATAACTATTGAAGAGGCGGTAGAGGCAGTTTGTTTTGGCATTGAGCTACGCTCAGATAGATACGGAAAGGAAAGATATCAGTATCTTCACAATGATTTATTGGTAGCAGGAAAGAAGCTAAGCTCGAAAGATTTTGAGATTATCTCAGCTTATAATATTAAGCCAGCTTTTAAACGTGACTTTCTTGAGAACCTGCGTTATCTTAAGGAAGAAATGTTAGCCGCTGGTGCTTACGGGTTCAATGCTTGCGTCATGGACTACAATATGGCAACGGCAAGACTGTTTCTCAAAGAGGGTAGTACTGATGATCCGATTGTTTGGCGTCTTGGAGATGATCCAATTGAGACGCCTGATAGTTTGAGACAATACCTTATGAGCATTGCGGTGGATAACAAAGACTGTAAGATCAGTTTAAAGCAGTTGAGAGTTCTTGAGAATTGGGGGCTGATTGTAGCTGATCATATTCATACAACAAAATACAAAGACGGGGAAAGGGTTGATATAACTTACAATATGTCGAGGTTTTCAGGCAACGCTCATGTGTGGGCAAGACAGAGATAACTAAAATCAACTCCTAGTTTATCGTTAATAAGTAGAGCACAATTCCGTGCCGATAAACGAAGAGGAGACAGAAATGTCTAGTAAGATTGAAGTTAATGTTAGTCAGTATGGCGATGAGCTTTTAACAGCATATGTAAATGGAGAATATGAGGCAGCGCTTGATATGTTTTCGGCTGTACAGAAAGCGGCGGATGAAGATAAAAGCACGATGCAAACTCTAATCGCTTTGCATAAGTATGAGAATGAAAGGATAGCAGATAAGACCGTAGGCCGAGCCGTGGTTGATTGTGTACATACCTTAAGGGCACAGGGTCACCCAAAGTTTGCTGCCGAGCTGCCTAGGCGCTCATATAACTACAATGGGTATATAGAGGAAGAAAAGAAGGAAGTCTTGCAGCAATGGGTAAACGGGCTGATAACTCAGAGTGAACTATCTAACAAGTTGAAATCATTGGATAGCCAATAACAAAAAGACCTGGACATGTCAAGAAACTGTCCAGCCTTTCAGTTATAAAAAGTAGTCTGGCAATTGCCGGGACTGAAAGGAGTAAAAAATGGTTAGCATTGAAGTTTATTGCATGAGCAATGGCAACGGTGGATGGCCTTCCACAACTGGGAATCCTAGTGGTGGTGGTCGCGATAACAACCCACCCTCCAAGATGTAGGGAAAAAGACCTTGGCACGTCGAAAAACTGCCACTTTTTTCTTGACAAGAGCTTAAAACTCTGGTAATATGTATATATAAACAATCGAGGGAGCTTTAAATATGCAACTTTTTATGTACGGCGTTGTTCTTGCTTGTGTGTCATACGCAATGGTCATGGTGATCGCCCATACAACAAATGCTGTTCGGGCTCGAACTGCCCAAAAGAAAGAGGAAGAGATCAAAAGAATCATCGATTTAAATTCAAAATAGGGTCATTTTTTTCTTGACTTTAGCATCAAAATCCGGTAGTATATATATACAACACAATGAGAAGGATCAACGAAATGACTGATTTACCTTTACCTTTATTTAGTGTGCGACATGCTGATGATGCTTGGGAGCTTGGCGTGCTCTTTGACGCTGGCTTTATCAGCGAATCAAGCCCTGAGCTTCTAGGCGTACCTCAAAACCTTGTTGAGTTCTTCAAAGCCGGCCAGCACGATTGCAAGGCTTTGACCATCGACCGGGTAAAGCAATTGGGTGACCAGTGGGACTGCAACCAAAGCACCCGGAAAGAATACCAGGACTTTTGCGATTGGGCTTATGTTGCCGACCCGCTTTAGGTTGAATTTTTTTCGTTTTTCGGGTCATTTTTTTCTTGACAAAAGCATAAAAATACGGTATCATGTATATACAAACAATGAGGAAAGGTTCTAAAAATGACAAAGTGGCTATTCAAACTTGAGCGGGACATTGACCTTGACATGCCCACGGCTTGGTCGGGTTACGTGCATTGTGATGGTAATCGTGCCTCGGCGCGGCGAGCCATTGCTAAGAAGCTAAGGCTTCCACGTTGCCCAGTTAATACTATTGTGATGTCTCAGGCCGACATCATTGCAGGCAAGCAACCGCGCCGGTTCACTAATAAGGCAGTGGCAAGTAAGCCCAAGCCAACCAAGGTATCAGATGTGGCTATGTCATTTGACGAGGTACAGGATATGCTCAAGAGGTTGGGCCTTTAAATTTCAGCAAGCGTTTCAGTGGGCGAATATGCACCGAGCTGTAATGGCGGGACGAGCTAAGTAGCCCGTTGTGATGCTTGCGACCCGTGGGGGATATGGATCAGATGGTTTTCGCCAGTGATTGTGTAAGCGTGGGAGCGATTCCCAGGGTAGGCCATATCCAGCCGTGAGAAGTAGGGAACTCGCGGTATTTTTTTTGTGAAATGGGTTAAATAGTTCTTGACAAAGGCTTGAAAATCCGGTAATATGTATATATTGAGAATGAGGGAAGGGCTCACATTCTCAGTTTTTAAATGAGTGTCTCGAAAGGACCAACAACAATGCGACGACAAAAGAACAACATCACCAACATTCAGTTTAATATCACCAACGCTCCAAGCGAGGATAGCAAGGGTCGACCAACCAAGCCACAAGGTCTTGAGGTAACCCAAACCGTCATCAACGGACGTTCCGCCGGGGTTGGCTTCCGCACCATTAATGGAAAGCAGAAGTCCAGCCAAATCAAGCTCGATCGAGCAGCCCTCCAAGATGTTCTAGCAGCGGTTCAGGAAGTCCTTTCCACCGAACCGGCAGAATAAGGAACAACCACTCTCTTTCTAAAGGTTAATGACGGCTTAAGGGGTTGAGCCTAAGTTCCACAATCAACCCCACCATTTCGCGCCAACAATAAAAAAGAAAGAATATCTAAAAATGTTTGTACAGTCAAAAGCAGCTACCTTTACAAAGCACAAGAATGGTTTAGCCATAGAACAACGCAGAGGAGGAAAGGAAACATTGGTCCAATGGGCTAATGGTGACCAACGATGGGTTCAGACAAGTGACCTCGTGGGCACCATTCAAATCCTCGCCCGCATGGAAGAAACAGATCTTGGCTAAGAAAAAAAGTGTCTCCTCCTATTGGAGCAAGACAAAAAAGAAGTGATAGCGGGTTATCTCAAAAAAGAGTAACATGTTAGAAAACTAACGCCAGTGGTCTTTTGTGGGCTATGGTGTTAAGGCGTGGTAATGGGTGTGAATTTAGTACATGCTCGTTCTACCGTTAGAAAGGTAACGCTTTATGGTTTATACTTGCAGCGGTATATGGTTTGCAAACCGGTTGCATCAGCTAGGCATAGGCCCGGATCTAATAGATGCACAGCTTGAGTTTTGGTGGACCCATTGTGTGTTAATGGCTTAACGGTGTTAATTTATTAACGGAGGGGGACGACGTGTAGGTGCAAAGCCCACAGGTAGGATAAGGTAG
>Ga0209756_1001981_pt1 | contig 18185 bp, 17 predicted proteins | sample ETNvirenome_6_85_FD_184071 | JGI IMG/M metagenome (GOLD analysis project Ga0209756, IMG submission 184071) | Marine viral communities from the Pacific Ocean - ETNP_6_85 (SPAdes) (version 3) | ecosystem: Environmental > Aquatic > Marine > Oceanic | place: Pacific Ocean | collected 2013-06-19
ACAGTTGCTGGGTTTACAACTTCATTAAAAACGCGGCCTTTGCTAATTGCCAAGTTTGAAGAGTTTATAAGAAATAAAATAATTACTATTTACTCTCAGAGACTTAGGGCAGAATTAGATACTTTTATATGGAACAATGGTCGACCTGAAGCACAGAGAGGATATAACGATGATTTAATTATGGCATGCGCAATCGGGTGTTGGGTACGCGACACTGCTTTGGTAGAAAATCAAAGAGATGTCGCTTACAAAAGAGCATTTTTAGATAGTATGACAAATGTTAATTCTCGTTTAGATACAACCATTCCCGGTATGACTAAGCCAAGAAAATGGGAAATGGACGACAACATGAATGAAAGCATTAGAACGCAAAGAGAATATAGTTGGCTAATAAAAGGTTAAAATAAATGGTAGAAAGAAATAAAAATCCAAAAAATCCTGTATCTCCGCTATTCAAAAGATTAACACGTCTTTTTTCTGGGCCAATTATTAATCGCAGAACTCAAAGCACGCGACAATTAAGACGGCGCCGCCTGGATAAGTATGCTAAAACATTTAAAGATATTGCAGGTCAAAAATTTCAACGTGTAGGTTATAACCCATTTGATAACTTGCAAGCACATACAATGTCCACTCAAAGTCGCATACAGCGATATGCAGACTTTGATCAAATGGAATATACTCCTGAAATCGCATCTGCGTTAGACATTTATGCTGATGAAATGACCACTCATACATCTATAGAAAGCATGCTACATATTAAATGCGATAATGAAGAAATAAAATCTATCTTAGATACACTTTATCGTAATGTCCTCAATATTGATTTTAATCTTTTTGGCTGGGCCAGAACAATGTGCAAATTCGGAGATTTTTATCTTTATTTAGACATCGATGAGCAAATGGGCATACAAAATGTTATAGGTATACCTTCTGTAGAAATTGAAAGACTGGAGGGTGAAGATAAAAGTAATCCAAATTATGTGCAGTACCAGTGGAACTCTGCTGGCGTCACTTTTGAAAATTGGCAAATAGCGCATTTTAGAATTTTAGGAAATGATAAGTTTGCACCATACGGTACTTCTGTTTTAGATTCTGCAAGAAGAATCTGGCGACAATTAACACTTTTAGAAGATGCAATGATGGCTTATCGCATTGTTCGCTCCCCAGAGCGAAGAGTTTTTAAAGTTGACGTGGGAAATATACCACCAGAAGATGTTGAACAATATATGCAAAAAGTCATCACATCAATGAAAAGAAATCAAGTTGTCGATGCAGAGACTGGTCGTGTTGATTTGCGTTATAATCCAATGAGCATTGATGAGGATTATTTTATTCCTGTTCGCGGTGGAGTCGGTACAACAATTGAATCTTTGCCCGGTGGCACATATACCGGTGACATTGATGACGTTAAATATCTTAGAGACAAACTATTTTCAGCACTTAAAGTTCCCGCATCTTATCTTTCTAGAGCAGAGGGCAGCGAAGAGGATAAAACAACATTAGCTCAAAAAGATATTCGCTTTGCCAGAACCATTCAAAGATTACAAAGATCAGCAGTTGCTGAATTGGAGAAAATAGGAATTATTCATCTTTATACTTTAGGCTTTAGAGGGGACGATTTAGTTTCTTTTACCCTTTCGTTGAACAACCCTTCAAAGATAGCCGAATTGCAGGAGCTTGAACACTGGAAATCAAAATTTGATACTGCTGCCGCCGCTTCTGAAGGATATTTTAGTAGAAGATGGATTGCTGTTAATATGTTTGGAATGAGCGAAGAAGAGTTTGTACGCAATCAACAAGAATTATTCTTTGATAGACAGATTGATGCTCAGCTTGAGGCTGTCGGAGAGGCAGTTGCTGCTGAGATGGCTGGTGGGGGTGCGCTGGGAGAACTTGGTGGTGAAGAATTTGGCGGCGAAGAACTTGGTGGTGAAGAGCTAGGCGGCGAAGAACTTGGTGGTGAAGAGCTAGGCGGCGAAGAACTTGGTGGTGAAGAGCTAGGCGGCGAAGAATCTCCATTATTGGCTGCCCCAGGTAAAAGAGATGATTATACCAAGCCAGGTTGGAAAGGAAAAACATACAAGCGTGTAGCTTATGACAAACGTCCTGCTGGCGCCAGAAAAAGACACAACTTGGCTCAAAGTTCAACTGAATTGGGCAAGGTACCAAAAAGACAATTAATGCCAGGTGCCTTAGAATTATTAGGTCTCGGAAAAGGAATTCCTGAAAATGTGGATTCTAATTATAATAATGAAGAGAAGAAACTATTTAGAATTAACAGAGAAGTGAAGCAACTAATACAAGAATTGGAGCAAAAAAATGCGCCTAAAACACAATAAAAAACGAAATACAGCTTTTTTATATGAAAGCCTAGTGAGAGAGGTGGTTATAAATTCCGTTCGAAAAGATACAAACAAAAGGAATACTGTTGTTCTATTGGTGAAAGAAAATTTCGGCAAAACAACTGAAATGAACAAAGAGCTAGAATTATATAAAGTGCTGCTTGAAACAAAAAATATAAATCTTAGAACAGCAGAAAAATTGCTTTATGAAATTAAGAGATCACATGCTAGGCTTAACAAGAAAAAGCTATTTAAAGAACAAAGTACATTAATTAAATTAATAAACAAAAATCTATCAAAAAATGTATTTTCAAACTTTGTGCCAAATTATAAAAGTTTAGCTACTGTATTTCAAATTTTCGATGAGGACGTATCTGGTAAAACCCGTGTAATTCTTGAAGAAGAAATTTTAAAAACCATGGTTTCAACAAGAGAAAAAGAAATAAAAGAAAATGCTATTTCTAATTTAACATTAAAAACTTTTACTGCTAATTTTAATGAAACATATTCACACCTCTTGCAAGAACAAAGAGAATTGCTAAATAAATACATTTTATCTTTTTTAGATAATGGTGTCGAATTTAAAATATATTTAAATGAAGAGGTTGGTAGACTACAAAAAAGTATTAATGATTCACTAATATTAGAAGAGATTCAAGGTGATTCTTCGATGCAAACTAAAGTTCATTCTGTTTTGGGGTTGATAGAAACTTTTAAAACAACCCCAATTAACGAAGATATACTTAAGCACGTTCTTAAGATGCAAATGTTAGCCAAAGAGATGCAAAATTAATGGCCATCGCAATAAAAGTAAATCCAGAGATATCTGAACCCAAAGAAGAAAAGCCTATACAAGCAACGCGAACTCTTAATATAAGAAAAACGTTGGATGGCAGCTTGATAATTTTTGACCACTCAGATATTGACGTGGTGATATCGCCTAAGAAAAATAATATTACTGCATTTGCAAAAAACGAAACAGGCGATCATATATATGCGACCATGAGTCGACTCTTTGATTTTTTAACAAGGAAAGGAGTTATAGAATTGGGCAGTGTAAGAAGTGGAAATGTGTTTAGTTCTTTGGAAGGTGCAATTCCTCAAAATGATACTTTAGATCCAATACAAGTGGCAATATTGGCTATTGATAATTTTAATCAAGAAGAAAAGCCATTCTATGATAAGAGTGATGAATTTGATGATGATTTAGAAGAAAAATTATTAGAACCGGATGAAGAAGCTTCTACTGAGTTTGGAGAAATACCACACCAACCTAGAAAAGGCACTATTAATACTTACCCCGGTGCGACAGCAACGTATACGCATTGGGGAATATTCCGATAGAGGTAGGAATGGAATTAATTTATTTTATTTTAACTGCTTATGGTCTCACTCAAATATTAATTTTTGGTTCAATTTTTAATAAAGTGCGCCCTCCTAAAAATTGGTTATATGGTTTTGGAAAATTATTTTATTGTCCAATGTGTATGGGGTTTTGGGTGGGTGTATTTTTATTCGGAATAAACAAATGGACAGAACTATTTACATTTGAATATACATTAGTCAACGCACTTGTGTTGGGTTGGTTAAGTTCGGGCACATCTTATATGTTGGGTGTGTTAATTAATGATTTTGGCTTGAAGATAACATTTAAGAACGAAGGAGATTGTCATGTGGACTAGGAAGTGGAAATTACAACCGGTTCGACGTTGTTGTAGCGGCTCTAGGCGCATGCGGGTTGCGCCCGCTTAAGAGGAAATAAAATGTCTAAAAAAATGCTTTTAAGAGAATATTATGAGCTTTGTGAAGGTGGCGTTTGTCAAGATCTTCTCACAGAAGAAGAGAAACGCCTAGTAAAAGGGGGCACCTTAATTCTTTCTGGTGTGATGCAAAAGTGCGATGAGTTAAATGGCAATGGCCGTGTTTATCCGCGAACTGTGCTGGAGCGAGAAGTTGACAATTATAAAAAAATTGTGGAAGACCGTCGCGCCCTAGGCGAATTAGATCATCCAGAAGATTCTGTGATCAATTTAAAGAATGCTTCTCATTTAGTAACCGATGTTTGGTGGGATGGTGGAAGTGTAATGGGAAAAGTTCAAGTGTTAAACACTCCAGCCGGCCAAGTACTTAAATCTCTTTGTGAATCCGGAGTTAAATTGGGCATATCTTCCAGAGGATTAGGCTCTGTTACAGAGAATCAAGGTAAATCAATTGTTGAAGATGATTTTCAATTAATTTGTTTTGATTTTGTTTCAGAACCCTCGACTCCAGGTGCGTATATGATGACTGAAAATGCGCAAAAAAGTTTAGATAAAATATTTACAAAAGGCGATAGGATTAATCGCGCTTTAAATGAAGTTTTAAGAGGAATTTAATAGAAGAGGCGATATGAAGAAATCACAATTAAAAAAAGCACTCAAGCCGCTTATTAAGGATTGTATAAAAGAAGTTCTATTGGAAGAGGGAATTCTTTCTAAAATAATTTTTGAAGTTGTTAAAGGTACGCAACCATCGTTGCCGCCGCAGTCGACTTTACGATTGGAACAGAAAGAATCTTTTACGGGCAATACTAAAAAACAAGAACTTTTAGAACAGAAATGGGAAAAAGATAAAGAAAGACGAAAAAAACTTTTAGATGCAACTGGCTTTAAAGATGTTAATGTATTTGAAGGGGTAGAACCGATGACCACCAGCGGCGAATCAAAACAAGCAGCTGCTGGGCCATTAACAGGTATAGGTCATAATGATTCTGGCGTAGATATATCTGGAATAATGGCTTTGGGCGCCGACCGCTGGAAGCATCTTATAAAATAAGGAAATTAAAATGTCAAAAAGGCCAATCAACGTTGAAGTAAAACCAAGATATAAAGACGAGCCAATTGAAAAGATGATTAAACGTTTTGTAAAGAGGGTGAAAAATAAAAAAATTATTGAAAATGTCATTGCTAGGCGAAGATATGAAAAGCCTTCGATTACAAGAAAAAGAGAAAAACAAAGAAGAAAAAAAGTATTAGAAAAATTACATTTAAAATAAGAAAGCTATTTTAAGACTATTTAAATATAACAAGTTAGCGAATTAAAAGAGGTGAGTGAATTATGGCGACAGGAGCATATCAGAGCTGGACTAGTTGGGGTCGAACACGGAGTCCAAAAAACCTAACAGGAGTACAGGGTGGTGCAGTCACACTAACTGTCGCTGCCGAGTTGCTTGGCATCACAGCAACAGGCGCAGGTTATGTCACTGAAAATCAAAGATATTTGCATGTGTTAACAGAAGACAATGATGCTGGCACGCCCGGAACCATAAAAGTGTATGGATATTGCCACGCCTTCCAGAGATGGTTTGAACTCCCACAATCGCATGTGCCGGTTGGTACCAACGCCGCGCCCACCGGAGCTACCATAGTTGCTCCAACCGACTCTGGCCATGCAGATGCAGCACTTTTAACTCCGGACGAAAGGGAATATCGAACATATGAGATACTTGGCATTGATCGTGTTGCGTTTGTTGGTAGCTCTGCTAATGTTGATTGTTACGCCGCATGTAGTACATTTTAAAAGGGATAAGGGAGTTTAAAATACAGATATGAGCAAGTTATACGTCAATACACTTTATCCACAATCAGGAACTGATGTGGTCCTTTCAGGAAACTTAGATGTTTCCGGAACGCTTAAAGCGTACCAATTTGAAACCATTACATACGCTGCAACAACATATCTAGGCGATACAGTTTTTGGCAACAACAGCACAGATCATCACACATTTAATGGAAATGTTTCTGGTTCTGGTTATGCCATATTTGTAGGCGGTGTTGAAGCTGCTGGAAATGTGCAAACTTCGGGAAGTCTTTATGCACTCCATAATGTTTCTGGCTCTGGCAAAGGCCTTTTTGTAGGAGGCATTGAAACTGCTGGTGATCTAAAGGTTTCTGGAAGTGTCACATTTAGTGGAACAACGACCGGCACCGACATTTCTGGTTCTGGTAAGGGCTTTTTTGTAGGAGGCGTCGAAGCTCAGGGTGACATACAAACTTCGGGAAGTCTTTATGCAAGACACAACGTTTCTGGTTCTGGTAAAGGCCTTTTTGTAGGTGGCATTGAAACCGCTGGAGATCTAAGTATTTCTGGAAGTGTTAGTTCTGGCGCCGCTATTACTCTTGACGCAACAACTGATATTAATCTTGATGCTGATGGCGGCGAAGTTTTCTTCAAAGACGCTGGAGCCCAACAAGGTGTTCTTAAAATGGACACTGCTAATTCATTCATCCTATCATCAAGCATATCAACAAATGATCTTTATTTAAAATCCGGCAGAGACATTGTTCTTGACGCTGATGGCGGCGAACTTTTCTTTAAAGATGGTGGCGTACAACAGGGTGTTCTTAAGATGGATACTGCAAATTCATTTATATTATCATCAAGCATATCCACCAACGATCTTTATTTAAAATCCGGCAGAGACATTGTTCTTGACGCTGATGGCGCGAATGTAACTCTTAAGGATGGCGGAACTGCTTATTTAGATATTATTCAAAGCAGTGGCGATTGCATTTTTAGTTCTTCTGTTGACACTAAAGATCTTATTTTTCATGGTGATGATGCAACAGAGGTCTTTAGGGTTGATGGCTCGGCCAAATCTTTACTTATGGCTTCTAGTAAAAAAATAGAATTTGCTGATACTGGTGAATATATTTACAGCGATGGCACTGATCTTCGTTTGGATGCCGGCGGCGATATTTCTATTGAAACCGTCACCACAAAGCTTGAGTGGGGCAACAATAGCGGTGAGCATATTGTTGGAGATGGCTCTAGTGGATTAACAGTGGCTTCGGGAGTTGCCATAACGTTGGATGCGACAACTGATATTAATCTTGACGCTGATGGCGGCGAAGTTTTCTTCAAAGACGCTGGCGTACAACAGGGCGTTCTTAAGATGGATACTGCAAACTCATTTATATTATCATCAAGCATCTCAACAAATGATCTTTATTTAAAATCCGGCAGAGACATTATTTTAGATCCTTCTGGCAGTGATGTTTTACCTCCTAGTGATAATACCATAAATCTTGGTTCCTCTACGCGGCGTTGGGCCAACGTTTATACCGCTGACTTACACTTAAAAAACGATCGAGGCGATTGGACGATTGTCGAGGAAGAAAACTACATATGTGTAGTAAACAACAAAACGGGAAAAAGATATAAGATGGTGGTAGAGGAGATTAAAGACTAATGAGCATTTTTGGACAAAGAGTATCTGGTTCCGGTGAAAGCGTCTTCGTCGGCGGTATCGAGGCTGCTGGAGATATACAAACTTCGGGAAGTCTTTTGGCACGCCACCATGTTTCTGGTTCTGGCAAAGGCCTTTTTGTAAGCGGCGTTGAAGCTGCTGGAGATATACAAACTTCGGGAAGTCTTTTGGCACGCCACAATGTTTCTGGTTCTGGCAAAGGCCTTTTTGTAGGAGGCATTGAAACTGCCGGTCCCTTGAGCGTTACAGGGAGTTCCACTTTCGCTGGTAATGTAACGGTGAAAGACGATAAGAAACTTTATTTTGGTACTGGTAATGATGCTTATATAGAATACGATGAAGATGGAACTGATGAACTTATTGTTTCTGGTGCGGCGGGAGGCATTGATATCAAAGTGCCCTGGGCTGTAGCAGACGCTCTTACAATTAGCACGTTGCCTGTTGGCAATGTCATGACTTTTGATACGACTGGTGGAAGCGCGACCGAACACGCAATCACCAGTGTGGTGCCTCATAGTTTTAGTGATGATATGGATCTCGCTGATGACAAAAAGTTGTATTTTGGCACTGATGATGATGCCTATATTGAATATGATGAAGATGGAACTGACGAACTTATTATTTCTGGTGCATTGGGCGGTATTGACATTCAAGCCCCCCAGGGTGTTGCTGATGCGCTTACACTTAGTACAAACGGATCCGCAATGGTAACTTTTGATACTCGGGGCGACGAAGAAACAGCTACTTTTGCTTATGAAGCAGTGCTGTCCGCTGGAGGCGTAGTCGGTGATAATCAACAACTTATTTTTGGTAGTGATGATGACACTTATATTAGATATGAAACCAGCGACGATCTGCTAGTCATTTCTGGTTCCAGCGACCTCGGCGTTAAATTGGAGGGTTCCAAACTAACAATTAGTAATGCCGACGCAAATGCCGTAGGCGGTGGTTTCAATGGAGCGGAAGATGGTGGTATAGCGGACTCGTATGTTGCAAGAGTTAACGGTGAAATTGTAACCACACTTTTGGTCAATATCGATGATTTAAAAAGCTCTGCAACAGATTTGGATGTAATCGGCGAGAACGACACTGCTGCTGCATATTTGACACAAATTACCACCGCAGTTAATGGCATTATATATAAGGTTGAAATGGTTTGCGTTGAAACTCCAGCCGGCTCAAACGCAGCAACAGATATTGATTTGGTTACAAACACTGCAGCGCTTGCAGAAGACGTCGCATACACTTCAACCGGTACCACTACAGTTTTGATCAAAGGGGAGCAGCTGCCGTCCTCAGAATGGGAAGCTGGCATTAGCGCGCGCACTTCTGGAAGTTTCGACGCTGCTGATGTTCCGAATGCCTATTTGTACCTTGCCAATGGCGAAGCAACAGCCGGTGATGCCACATATACCGCTGGCAAGTTTATGATTAAACTTCATGGAGTATCAACATTTTAGATTGAAATTATAATTTCAATGGAACACTTACAAATGCTTAAATATAAAAATTAAGGAACTTAATCAAAGTTAATACTATTTATTTTTGGAAAATATTTATTTTTTAGGAGAAGTTATAATGTCGAGCATGCTTGAACAAGCCATAGTTGATGCGTCCGCGCTCAAAGAAGCTGCAATAAAAAATGCTGAATCTGCAATTATTGAGCACTATTCAGTGGATATTAAAGAAGCAGTGGCACAGTTGTTGGAACAGCCAGAAGATCTAGGAGCATTAGATATGGATCTTACTGCAGTTGAGGATGTTCCGGAAACTGATTTTGCCAAGCAAGTTCCGCATGGAGCTTTAGAAGGCGAAAATCTTTGTCCAGATGAAGATGCGCCAATTGAAATCGATTTTGATGACCTACAAGCAAGATTAAGTGCCGAAGAAGGCTCAGGTGGTGAAGAAATGATTGGACGTGAAGAAGAATTAGCTCCCGAATTGGCTCCGGAAGAAGAAACAGAACTTTCTTTGCAAGAGTCAGTACTTTATAGTATTTTAAACGAATCTGATGATGTTAGTTTAGAAGAGCTAAATATTGATGAACTTCTAGAAGAACTTTTAGCTGAAGATGATGAAGAAAATCTTGAAGAGGGCGCTTTCGAACCAGAGGGCGATGAGCCTGAAAAGAAAAAAAAGGAGCCGCCCTCTCCTCATACGGAAGAAGAAGAGGAAGAACATTTTGAATTTCAAAAAGGCTCTCCTTATAAAAGAGATGATAAAAAGCTTCGTGAATTTAGGCGCCGCAAGAAAAATCAAAATCTTATTAAAGAAAATAAACAACTTTTAAAATCAACCGAAGCTCAGAAAAAGCAAATTACAACTCTTAAAGAACAGAATAATAAATATCGAACATCGTTAAATACATTGAAAGAGAAACTTAATGAAGTAAATCTTTCGAATGCAAAATTGTTATATACAAATCGTGTTTTAAATAGCAACTCCCTAAATGAGCGACAAAAAAATAAAATTGTTGAAGCTGTTAAAAATGCAAAAACCGTTGAAGAGGCAAAGACTATCTTTGACACCCTTCAGAGTGCAGTGGGCAGTGTCTCCTCCGAGAAGATGCCAAAATCACTGAGCGAAGTGGTTAGAAAACGTTCTTCAGCATTTTTATCTCGTAAAGAGGAAAAAAGGGCCGATCCCTTTGCTGAAAGAATGAAAATATTGGCAGGAATTAAAAATAATTAAAAGGAGAAAAAAACAATGTCAGTACTTGAAAAATTAACAGAAGGTATCGTACAACGCGATATCAAAAAGGAAGGCACCGCTCTGCTCTCTAAGTGGGAAAGAACAGGCCTTCTTGAAGGACTAACAAGTGAGCACAAGCGTCACACTATGGCAAGGTTGCTCGAAAATCAGGCAAAAGAACTTCTTCGCGAGGCTAGCACATTATCAGCCGGTGGAGATGTTGAAGGTTTTGCCGCAGTAGCATTTCCAATCGTCCGTCGAGTTTTCGGCGGCTTGATTGCAAATGATTTAGTCTCGGTACAACCGATGAGTCTTCCTTCAGGTCTCATTTTCTTCCTTGACTTTACTTTCGCAGGGCTCAATGGAGAAGATAGCAAAGGATCCGCCGGCGCTGAATCCGACCTGTCCCTTTATGGTGGTCAAGTGGTCGGCCAGGAATTAACTGGTGGTGTTAGTCTAGGTGATGCACAAGGAAACAACACTTCTCGTGCTGATTCCGGATTCTACAACCTTTCAAATGGTTTTGCATCACCAACCGGCTCTTCGCAGGTACCTTTGCTTGTTGTTGCATCCGGCACCGCAGGCACAGATTATAGTGATAAAGTGAACCGTCATAATTTTACTGCTGGTTATGAAGATTTAGCTCGTCTGACCCGCTATGATACAGACCTTTCCGGTACTGGCGTTGTTATTGGACGGATTTCTGCAACGTCCACCGACTGGAATGATTTGAACACAGAGAATTTGGTTTCACTTTATCATACTGGTTCAGCCACCGATCGTTGTATGATAGTTCGAAGACTTACTCAGAAGGATCCTGTAACTGCTGGAAACTACCTTGTTGTTTTTGCATCTACTGGAAGTACCTCAACCATCGCCGGCGATATATCAGGGGCACGTGTATATCTGGAAGACGGTGGTGGCACCGAGACGGCATGCGGTTTAAGATTCCAGCATGCAATCCTAGATCCTTTTAGCACGACTCGTTTGGCTGCTGGCACGAATGCTCAAGGCGCGGTTGTTGCTGATACTGGCTGGGGCTTGGAAAATCAGGTAAATATTCCTGAAATCGATATCAAGGTCGATTCGGTGGCTGTTACGGCGATAACCAAGAAGCTTAAAGCTAAATGGACTCCAGAGCTTGGCCAAGACCTTAATGCATATCACAACTTGGATGCAGAAGTTGAGCTTACATCAATTCTTTCTGAGCAAATTGCTCTTGAAATTGATCGTGAGATTCTTGAAGATCTGCTCAAGGGTGCCACAGCTGGCACTTTCTATTGGGCTCGTTCACCAGGATTGTTTGTCCGACGTGATACTGGCAAGGAAATTGGCGCATCTTCGGCTGCTCCAGACTTCACAGGTACGGTTTCAGAGTGGTACGAGACTCTTGCGGAGACTATTAATGATGTTTCTGCACAGATTCATCGTAAGACTCTGAGAGGTGGTGCAAACTTCCTCGTTACCAGCCCCGAGGTTGCTAATATTCTTGAGTTTACCAGCGGATTCCGCGCTAATATTACCCATGATGATGACAAGGGTACTGTCGGCGCCGTCAATGTTGGTAACATGAGTAAGAAGTGGGATGTCTATGTTGACCCCTACTTCCCACGTAACGTGGTTCTTGTTGGGCGTAAAGGTAATAGCTTCCTTGAAAGTGGCTATGTTTATTCACCTTACGTGCCACTGCAAGTTACTCCCACCATCTTTGGTACGGAAGACTTCGTACCACGTAAGGGCGTTATGACCCGTTACGCGAAGAAGATGGTCAGGCCCGACATGTACGGTGTAGTTATTGTACGTGGCTTGCTTGGAGAAGCTGGCGCGACTAGCTAAAGTTAAAGTAACTTTAAATTAACCCTGGTTTCTTTCGAGGAACCAGGGTTTTCTTTTATCTAATGACTATTTATAAGCAGAATCGAAAGATTCGATACCTTGTTATTGGGTGGGCACTATATGACCCATCCCCATTCTATTATAGAGTGCGGACATGATTAAAAATGGCGAAAAGCCAAGGGAGGGTTTCTAACATGGGATCAAAAAGAGTAGGACTCGCGAGGGTCCAGAAATTATTAGAGAATTTGAAGAGAGAGATTAACTGGACAAATCAGACCACCCACAAACACGGTGATCTAGTATTAGGAGGCGGCACAAACGCGGATAAAACAGTTTTTGAGTACAATTACATTACATGCGCAGCTCCTCTTGTTACAAATCTAGGTAACTCTGCTGACGGTGTAATGGCAACAGAAGATAAATTTGGTATGTTATTCTTTGGGCCGCAAAACGAATTGTACCCAGCAACAGCACTTTCTATTGGCGCTTATACAGCAGGAGGCAAAACGCCACAATTAGACGGGACAGTTCCCGCGACTGATACGGCTACAACGCAAGCAGGGTTCGATATACAAATGGATACCGAAAATGCAGCTGCCACAGGACTAGAAGTCATCTTGGGCGGTGGCCCTCTAGGTGGAGTTAACGGATTTACGGTTGGTACGCATGCCGGTTATATTGACGTAACATTCAATACACCGGACTGGACTGATTATGACGGTTGTGGCATAGGGCTCAGACAAGTTGAAGACTTTAATGACGGCCATGTTCCAATTTTGGACGCCGGATCCGCAGCTGACGGTATTTATACTGATTTTGCAGCATTTGGGGCTATGACAGATACTGATCTTCGTATTATGACCGACCTGAACAACAGTGGTACTAGCACCTTAACAAACTGCGGCGCTTCAGTGCCAGTTGATGGCCAAAATTTGCGATTAAGAATTACTTTAGCCAAATCCGGCGCCGTCACGTACAGTTTTGTTGTTAACGCAGTGGCAGGCGCAGGAACTTTAGCGGCTCCAGCAACGACAGCGGCTTTCACTTTTGATTCTGGTGATGTTCTTGTACCTTACCTCTTTACTTCAAGTGATACCGCAGCTGCTGATGTACTTTGGTTGAAAGATGTAAAAGTTGTTCGTACAGTCTGATCCAAGTTCTTGAGCGAATATCACAAACCCCCAACCAATTGGTTGGGGGTTTTTCCTTAAAATTCTTAATATAATGTTTTACAATATCAAGAAGAAAAGGAGCTTACCATGGGAAAGAAAAGACGCCGCGTAACTAGTCCAAAATTTGTGAGGAAGTTTGCAACAAAGTTTGCAAAGTTTAAAGCAGCATTAGAAAATACAACCATCACAACCGCTGAAGTTGAAAAAGAAGAAATTGTTGAAAAAGCCCCTAAAGTTGTAGTAAAGGAAACCGACAAATCTGTCATATCTGAACAAAAGCCAAAATCGCGATCTGCCAAAAATTCGCCCCGGAAAAAATCACCAGATTTAAAAAAGAAAACTACGAAAAGAAAAACTACGAAAAGAAAAACTACGAAGAAAAACTAAATATGATTTTTTGAAGTGCGGGTAACTAATTATAGGAGAGGAGAACTAAATGAATGGCTCGACCTACTTTAACGCCCAAGCAGACAACAAGCGCTGTTATTTTACCCACTACTGGAAGTCATAGTAATGTCACAGGAACTCTCCCATTTGCAATAGGGATATATACCGGCTCACATGCTTTTCTTTCTGGAGCTGTAGATCAAGTTGCTTATACTTATAAAAAATTAGGTGGAGATGTATTAGATATCGAACTAACAGAAGGGAATGTCTATGCAGCTTACGAAGAAGCTGTATTGGAATATTCTTATATTGTTAATATACATCAGGCAAAAAATTCTCTTTCAAATATGTTGGGCGCTTCAACTGGCTCGTTTGATCAACATGGGCAACTAGAAAAAGGTGACAATTTGTCGGGATCAAACATAGGACTTAAATTTCCTAGAGTTGAATTTATGTATGCACAAAAAGTTGCAAGAGGTCTTTCTTCGCGCGCTGGATTTGGTGGAGAGAAAAATATATATTCAGCATCGTTTAACACTGCGACTGGTCAACAAGAATATGATCTGCAACAATTAATTTCTTCTTCAGCTGATAATAGCGATAATTCTGCTTTTCCATACTATGGAAAAGTAGGAGATAAAAGAATTCACATTACAAAAGTTTTTTATAAAACTCCGCATGCAATGTGGAGATTTTATGGTTATTATGGTGGTTTAAATACTGTTGGTGATTTAGCCAGCTACGGTCAATTCGCAGATGATTCTACATTTGAATTAATACCTGCGTGGCAGAATAAAGCTCAAGCTATGGCCTTTGAAGATGCCATATGGACAAGAAATTCTCATTATTCGTATGAAATTAAAAATAATAAATTAAAATTATATCCATCTCCTGTAGATTCAAGTCCAGACAAATTCTGGATGGAATTTTATGTAGAGGAAGATCCATGGACTACGGACACTTCACGTGGCAACGCCGGCGCTGATGGTATCAACAATATGAATACTTTGCCATTTGAAAATATTCCATATAGAAAAATTAATTCAATTGGCAAACAATGGATTAGAAGATTTGCAATAGCACTATGTAAAGAAATATTAGGAAATATTCGAAACAAATTTACCACTATTCCAATTCCAGGTGAAAGCGTTACATTAAATGGTGCAGATTTAGTATCTCAAGGAAAAGAAGAACAAGAAAAACTAAGAGAAGAATTAAAAACAGTTCTTGATGAATTATTATACTCAAAGCTCGCAGAAAATGATGCATCAACAGTTGATTTTGTCAACAAAATACAGGAACGCATACCCTTAAGCGTTTATGTGGGGTAACAGAAGATGGCAAATAATAAATGGTCACAACCTGATCAGCCACCTCCTCCTTTATTTCTTGGCAAAAAGGAACGAGATCTTGTTAAGCAAGTTAATGATGAACTTATTGAACGAGTGATTGGTCAGCAAGTGCTTTATTATCCAATAGATATAATGCATACCAATTTTCACTCTTTATACGGGGAGGCCATAGAAAAGACATTTTTACCGCCTGTTCGAATATATGTATTGATCGACTGGGAAGGACACACCACAACAACAGATGGATTTGGAATTGATAAACGACCTTCAATCACTATACACTTTCACAAAAGAAGATTAACAGAAGATCAAGACATGTTTGTGCGAGTTGGAGATTTTGTTGGTTATGGTGATGAATTTTTTGAAATTGTGACGCTAAATGAACCCAAACAGATATTTGGCCAAGCACAGCATAAAATGGAAATATCCGCTAAGTGCCTTAGAGCCCGCGAGAGTTTATTTAATAGTAAATAAGGAACAGCAACATGAGCAAAGAATATAAAGTTGGCGACACACCCAATTCAAAAAGACAAGTTCCAGATGCGCACGTGCAAACTCGCGAAATTCCTTTTATGCCTTCTACGATTGAGACAATTGATTTTGCTGTACGTGATTGGATTGATAATATAAATATATTTACCACCACGAATGAGGGCTTTAAAAAAGTACCGGTATTGTGGGTATCACCCGAGCGCGCTTTTCAAATGAAACACAATAAAGAATTGCACGATAAGCTAGAAACATTAAAATTACCTTTAATTACAGTTAATCGCACTTCAATAACAAAAGACCCAAACAACAAAGGTACTGCGTGGGGAAACGTATATCCTGTTAATGACTATAAGGGTGGATCAATTACGATTGCGAGAAGAATTAATCAAGATAAGACTTCAAATTTTGCTAATGCCGATTCATTTAATTTAAGAACAAATTCTGGCCCAAAACAAGCTAATTCTCCGAGAGTAAATAAAAAAATTGTTTACGAAACTATGACAATTCCTATGCCAGTGTATGTTACTATCATGTATTCAATAACTTTACGCACAGAATATCAAGAACAAATGAATGATTTAGTAACTCCATTTATAACAATCCCAGGAGGAATTAATTTTGTTGTTGTCGAAAGAGACAATCATAGATTTGATGCGTTTGTGCAGCAAGATTTTGTTCAAGAAAACAATATTGATTCGATGGGAGAAGAAGAGCGCTCCTATAAAACAAAAATTGATTTAAAAGTGCTTGGCCATCTTATTGGCGAGGGAAAAAACCAAGAAAAACCTAAAATTGTTATTAGAGAAAATGCTGTAGAAGTCAAACTTCCAAGGGAACGAGTTATTTATGGAGATATACCAAAACATATTGATAGAAGAGGATTTTATAGAGAATAAAAGGAATTTGGTTTTTTACATTACTATTTATTTAAGAAATAGATTTCGAGTTAAAGGAGACTTATAGATATGTCAGTTAAAAAGTTTAAGTTTGTATCACCGGGGATATTTATTGACGAAATTGATAATTCGCAATTACCAAGAGTTCCGGCAACCCTAGGGCCACTGGTCATCGGTCGCGCTAAGCGCGGGCCGGCCCTGCGCCCCATACAAGTAAATTCATTTTCAGAATTTGTTGATATGTTTGGAACTCCAACTCCTGGTGGCGATGTAAATGACCCATGGAGAGGTGAAAATTTATCTGCTCCAATGTATGCAACATATGCAGCGCAAGCATGGCTTAAGAACAATGCTCCTTTAACATTTGTTAGGTTGCTCGGTGCAGAACACACTGCGGCTGGCTCAACACAAGCTGGCGGCGCTGCAGGTTGGAAAACTGCGAACGACAACTCCGGAATGAACGCTTCAAATGGCGGCACGTATGGTTTATTTATTATTGCTAGCGCGTCTAGTGGTGCAGAACACTTTTCTAGTCCAGCAAATACCGGTACTCTTGCTGCTATTTGGTATGTAGATAGCGGTCATGTCCGTCTTAGTGGTACCACGACTTTCACCGGCCACGGAAGTCCATCCGGAATCCATGGCGTGGCTGAATTCATTCCGCCCGTAGGGGCAAACTATGAGTTCAAGGTGATTATTGCGGAAGCGAACAATAAGTGTGACGGATATGGTACGCCTGTCATGACAGCGACATTTAATTTTGATGAAACTTCTAATAAGTATATTAGAAAAGTTTTCAACACAGACCCCACATTGGTAAACACAGACATTACCCAGGGTTCGAATATAAAAAATTATTGGCTCGGTGAAACATATGAGCGCAATCTAGAGAATGTATGTGGTACATTATCGTCCGCTACCGCGACTACTCATGCTGGTATAATTCTTCCTCTAGGGGATTCCACTTACAAGCCTCACCAGATGTTACAAGGGTCGACAGCGACTGGCGACGGCACTGGCGCCTCTAAAACTGGATGGGTGTTTGCACAAGACTTAAATAATGATTATGTGCAGTTTAAAGCGGCCAATATGCAAAAGTTGTTTAGGTTTCATTCACTGGATTCTGGAGAGTGGAATCAAAACAATATTAAAATTTCTATTCAAGATGTTGATTACTCGAAAAATGAGTTTAGTCAATATGGCACTTTCACGGTTATAATTAGGAAGATGGAAGATAATGATAATCGTGTGCGCGTGCTGGAAAGATTTAGTAATGTGAATCTTAATCCTAATGATCCTAAATATATTTCAAGGGTTATTGGCGACCAATACATGACGTGGGATGACACAGAACGAAGATATACTGTATATGGAGATTATAGGAATAATTCAAACTTTGTTAGAGTTGAAGTGGACGAAGCAGTCGGCGGCGCCCGAGTTAACCCCTTGTCACTTCCATTTGGATTTTATGCGCCTCCGCGATATAAGGGCTTTATGATATTTTCTGGGTCGGCTTATACCTATGATATAAAAGGCGATTTGGACAACGTTGTCGAACTTGATGGTCATGGCGCCGCACCTATCCAATCCGCTTCTTTTGTTACCGGAAGAAGTACTAAAGGCGCCTTTGGCCAACCGGCTGTCGGTACCAGTTCGCACGGGACACGCACAGGCATAAACCCGACCTTAACGACCGGTGTTTTTGCAAGCCTGTATGGCGGTCTCCCGGGCAAATTTACGGCTTCTTTTGTATACCCAGCAATTGG
>Ga0209756_1001983_pt1 | contig 18179 bp, 7 predicted proteins | sample ETNvirenome_6_85_FD_184071 | JGI IMG/M metagenome (GOLD analysis project Ga0209756, IMG submission 184071) | Marine viral communities from the Pacific Ocean - ETNP_6_85 (SPAdes) (version 3) | ecosystem: Environmental > Aquatic > Marine > Oceanic | place: Pacific Ocean | collected 2013-06-19
CTTAAAATATCTTCTTTGGAGATATCTCGCCTTGTCAAGTACTTGAGTGCATGCAGAGCGGTAAACGGAGTAGCAGAGTTAGCTAGTGATTTGAAGTCCCAAGGCAGCTTAACTACCTGTTCTGGTTCCTCGCTGGGTGTTTCTGTGAAGATCTTCTCAAATCCTCCCAAATCCACGCGCTCTGTGATTTCATCCCATTCTTGCAGTTGCTTAAAATCGCCATATTTTCGTACAATTCGGCGTAGATCTCTTCCGCTCGTATCACAGACCCAGCATTTGAAAACATTCTTTTCTACGTTGACAGACAGTTTGCGCTTATCGTGCTTACAATACGGACAATAAAAAAGCACTTCATCATTTGAATGATAATGGCCGCCGAGAATTGTCTTGATGATTTTGAATTTCTTTTGAGTAGTCATGCTATTACTATATCGTATTATCTAAGAGTTGTCAAGCTCTGTTCCAGCTAAAGCTGTAATAATCGCATCTGCCCTATCATCAGTGCCCGGGCGGGGATTCCCATGATGTGTCAGTTCAAATATAAACTGTTCTTTATACTTGCTCTTGACCCACTCTATAATAACTTTTTTAGAATCGGAACCTTTGGGCACCTTTATGCCTAGCTTGGATCTGGCGCTTCTTGGGTTTATTAGCGTTGGCACCATATCGAACACGCTATACACTATATAACAGCACATTCCATTAAACCTCTGAAGCTTTGCCATGGTCTGAGCGGTTGTTTTGCCTCCTTTGAACATCAAAGCCGGCTGTTCTACAAAAACACACATTGGGGTGTAATGTTTTTCAATTTCTCGCATGCGCGTCTCAAATTTAAGCGCGCGTTCTTCAAGAGGCATGGACGATTTGAGGCGAATTGTCTCGCTGACGAGAATGTTGTCGGCCGTATCTAAAACGGCAATACCTATTTTTGAAGAACTTATATCAAGTCCTAATATATTCATTTCATATGTCTAGTTTAAGCTTAAAAGTAAGCTCCCGATCTTCGGTTTTTTTGACCGGGGTCGCTAAATTGGCTATAGCAATCAAATTCTTATCTTCGTCATAAATTCCAATTTTTGTTATGAACGTTTGTCGCTCAAACTTAGGATCCTCATAACCCTTAAAGGAGGAGGAAATCGTATTTTTGACCAATATATTAGAATTCTGAGCGTATAGAATGGAACTGGTTATTGGAAGCAGTTTGTTCTTTTGCCCAGTTCTGTAGAAGGTAGGATTGTTTGAGTAATTTAACTCTCCCTGGCGTGCGTGTGCTAACATTGTAACAGATGGAACGTAATTTGTTCCGCTAAATTCTAAAGTATAACTCGCAGACAGGTTTGGCACACCGGTACCGGTACCATTTTTGCCGTCTCCGGCTCCAGTACCCCAAAAGAGCCATGATGACTTCTTTAAGTCACTCGGATCATCAATGTAATCTCGTTCTATCGTCGTATCGTTTTCAACCGCCCAGCTTCCCGAAAGCAGTAAAAACCCCTCACTATATAAAACTACCCCAGCAACAGACCCGGATCCATTCGATCCTACTGGGCCGGATTGTACCAACTCTCCGTTTCTATTTATATCCGTCAGTTCCGCGACGAGTGAGCCCGTTATATAGTACTTTAAACTCACGGTCCCCTTCTTGATGCTTGAGCCATAGAATATAGAAGGAACACTAATTAACGAAAGCTCGTCTTGGTCTTTGTCTCCGAAGCTAGCGGAATATTGGAAGTATTGGCTTAAGTTTGTGTAGTGGTTTAACGTGTTCTTGAGAGCCTTTATGTGCTTTCGGGTAGAGTCCGTTACAAACTGTCTGTTGATGCTAGCTGACAGCGGATAACTACCCGTAATTACATCTCCGTATCCAAAATCGCTGTTAAAGCTTGTAGTGGAGACAGTCTTCAGTGCACTTAAGGTTCCGTCTTTTGTAACGAAAGGATATATTAAGCCGGTATCGGCTGATGTTCGATCAACGTTCATCTCGTATAGACTGATCGTTCCCGGGCCACCTATCGGTGTGGAATCAGCGAATTTACCTATGATCTCTCTTTGCCTATTATAATAGATATTTCCATTATAAATAAGGAATTCACACGAAGGATAAGCCTTTATTCGGCTTACTCGTATATCACTTTCTCTAAATTTATAAAAAGACATATCGAATTAATTAGTTGTTTCTGATGCTTTTTATCATATTCGACGCGATAGTGTTTTGAAGGACTAGTAGTCTAATCTGACTCTCAGCGTCAATTCCGTCGTTGGATCCTTTTTCAGTGGTTCCGAAAGCTTCGCAACCGCTAGAAGTTCGTTATCTGCAGAATACAGGCCGACCGTAGTGATATAAGAAACAGGGGAATCGGAACGAGTGTTCTTTACTCGGATTTGACTTCCCGTTAAGTACGTTGGGTTCGCGCTGTAGTTGTAATCAGAATGATTGACTCTGCAGAAGTAGATAGTTGAATTAAGCTCGGTTGTGTTATTGAACTGCACGTTCCAGATTCTTCTTCTCAAGTCATTCGCAGAAGCAGAGATGGCCGAACCGGTCATCATATGCAGAAAGTCTCTAGTCGAAGGGCCGTCATCAGACATTATCACGTTATTTGTCAGCGAATTCGCCAATACACCGCCACCATAGCCCGAACGGAATGCCGATCCAGAGAGAACAACGATTCCAGCTTGATAGAAAATAAGTCCCACTTTTTGATCCTGCGTGCTCATCTTACTTCCAAGAGAATTGTTCATAAGTAGCACTCCATACTCGCCGGCAGGAGAGTTGACGCGAAAATCATTTGAAGCTGAGACATCGTGAACCAAGCAGCGTTTAGCGTGCATGGGATACTGGTGCGTGTGCATACCCAGTTCCATAGAGAACGTCCCTTTCTTAATTTCGTCCTTAACCAAGAGGCGCGAGAAGCTGATGAATACGCATTCATCCAACTTGGTTCCGCCCGATAGAAGATCTCCGTCTTCGTCAAATCTTTGAATCGAGCCGGTGTGATCGTAGCCCATAAGAATTTGAGCCATTTGGTTGTAAATGTTAATCTTCTTTGAATTTTGTGTATTTGTCGAAGAAGACAGCGCTGAAGTGGCTGAATATCCGACTGTGACGTCAAAAATATGATTAGCCGAAGAACTCAAATACGGGTAGTCGTATACCGACTGGAACATCCCGTGTGCGTAATTCTTAACGTTATTGTCGCTATATGTACCAGAAACTATTGAACCGGTCATCGGAATAGCTTCGTGCAACAGTGTTCTTGTTGCGACCTGATCTTTGCTTGTAAGCGTTTTATATACTGTAGCCATGTATTATTCCCATTATGTTATGTACGGTCTAAACCTTTTTAATAAATCTAATTGGCACATCGACCGTATATCCGGTGGTGCTGCCCTTGATGCGCACTATACTATCAATATATCGCACTTGTGACACGGTAGTACCGTCATTCTCTACCATATTTAGTGTCGAACCTAGTTTATTAAATAAATATGTACTAGTATTCAATTCTAAACTGGATTGGATTCCAAATGATAAAATCGTTCCTCTTGGGCCGGCAATTGCTTGCGTGCTAAGAGTGTCTCGCACTGTGTTTTCAGTAACGAACTCCAAATCCGTACCCAAATTAAGATAGTAGCTAGCAATGTTGTCATCATCAATAAACGAAACTTTAGCCATATTATCTTTATTTGAGCGAACGTTTCCTAATCGATTGTCGATCAGAATCTGATATTGTGTTTCAACCAGATCCGCGTCCAGAGCATGTGAGGGAGCTATGACCGGATTTCCGTCCGAGTCGGTGCCATCGATGCCCTGATCCAGCCTGATGTGGAAAGGGGTACCCAGAGAGGCTCCGTAGATGAGACCCTTTGTGCCCGAAGACCCTCCTGCGAAGGCGGTCTCTGTTGATAAGTCGCATGCGACCATGTGTGCGCCTGAAGGGTTTTGCTCTGTGCTTGACATAAGACTGTTAATCTTAATAATTGGCAAGTATAACAAATCTGTTCTAGAAATTGATATGCAATGAGATTTCATGGATGAGGCGTTGTTAGTAAAAGCCTCCAACACCGGACTCTGTAAAATCTCTAAGTCGTAATATGCACTTCCACTAGCATGCAGCTTGTTATAGTTCTCATAGTTTATCTCGTCGTCGCCTAAAGCAAATTTTGTGATACGAAACGATCCATCGCCTCGCGCCAATCTCATTCTTCCGGTGTCGGTTAAAACCGCATCGAGTATAATATCACCAGAATTATCTAAAAATGCCATCTATTGTATCTCCTGTTAAATAATTAGTATTTGACTGTATAAAAGTCTTGTTTTTTTGAAAATGAATCATAGTATTCATCTGTCATCCCTCCAAAAGTTGCAGCATCTCGTCTCCCGACTCTTCGTCTGCATCAATTCTCCAAAGATCTGTGCTGGGCGTGGTCACTACTGTCGTTGTGTCCACCTCATAATCGCCGTAATCGTTTTCACTCTGTACGTGCTTATAATTAAACCTTAAATTTAAATCAATCTTCTTTCCGGTTGTTCTCGAAGTAAGCCTTATTTTAAACTTTTTGTCCCAAATATTATCGTCTTGGGCACCAAGAAAAATATTCCCTTCAGCTTGAGTTGCGGATTCAGCGACAGTGCCCTCCTCATCAACCAACCCGGATTTCTCCTCGTTAACAACCACCTGCTTGATTGCCGGAATCAGATATAGATATTTCTTGGCAGTTTTTGCGCAGGCGCGTGGGACGCGCTCTTCGAATTCAATCGTTTTAATCAAGGGAAAAATATTCCCGTTGTTATCCACCATTTCTACCTGAAAGACCGTACTTGGATAAGAAAGGTGTCCGTGAACGTCAACAGATCTAAACATATAGTAATATTTTACATTAGGCGCCAAGTGTTCCACATACGAGGCGGCTGCGGCCTTTTGGGGCGTGATTGGAGAAACGTCAGTATAAACTGAAACCCTCTTTTTGTCCTTGAAATCCATATAAGATTTCGGACGTTGTGTTGTGCGGAAAACTTCAAATGTAGCGGCTGGATCATCGCTTCTAAATTCTAGCGGTTCATCGGCTCTGCGTTTCTGGGCCTTTCTTATTTTATCATAATGTAACTGCTCTTCCGTGTTGAGTGCAATTGGGTGCAGTTCTGCCTCTCCTATACTTCCTTTAAAATTAAAAAGAATCTTATTACCAATATTTCTATAAGGCACGATGTCAACATCTGGGGCGATTGGAGGAGTGTCAACAATTCTCTCTTTCTCTGCAAATATAGGTACTTCCACTATCTTCAGAGAGGGTCGAGTTATTACTGTTGCGCTAGCGTAGTAGGTCTCTTCATTCTCTTCGTCATCAGACATGGGACGGCCACCGAACTGTGCGCTTTCAGTATTTTGAGCGGATCCGTACTCTATATCGCGATAATAATATTGATTACCCAGTACGAGATGGTATGCGCTAATCGTATAGGTATATACCGAGCCATATTTGATTTGGGTGTCGATCATTTTTAGAACATCAATACTGTTTGAGTTACACAAATAATACGTTTGTACAGGCTTGCCTGTTGGTCGACCTCGAAATTTCTGCACCTTATACATCATTGCTTCCGTATAACACTCAGTTCCTTTAAGGAGGCTCTCGTACGAGCGAAGAGAGTTTTTAATAAACTTTCTCAGTTTGCTTTGGAATATTGTATTAAAGACCTGCTGACTATATCTTTCTCTGGCTCGTATGTGGTCGGAAGGTTCAGACATGTCCTCACCAAACATCGTGATGGAATTCGCCAAAGTAGAGTCCAAAGATTCTTTTTTAGTAGAGTACAGGGACCACCAACTAAGAAAGTCCAATACCGGTTTTGGCCTGCTGGCAATTTCTGCTTTTTTTCTAGGTTTTATTTCATACTTCTGATCTTTGGGAGCGACGAACCTTTCATAAGATTCGACAAAATCAACCTTAGGCACTTCGTTGTCGATCTCTTTCGCTATAACATACTTCATCATTTCAGAGCCCAGTTCAGAATCTTCCAATAGTTGCGCAACGTGAGTAGAATGATCCGTCGTAAATTCGATCTCTGAGTACATCGGAAACAGCCAGTGGAATTCGTTATAAGAACCAATCTCACTCAACATTTGCGATGTGAATGCCATTCTGGAAGCTTGTGCTCTCAAGTTTTTTAGCTTTTTGCCATTATCCTTTGCAGCCTTTTTATAATATTTGCCGTAGTTGCGTAAATATTTATCATTTGCATCTTTTTCCAACGTTGCATCATCCAGAGGAACACCTCGGCGCGCCTTTAGTATGTCTGCGCGGCCGGCAGGGACGGAACCACCTAACGTTGTCTGTTCTCTAAACTGGTTGCTTGTCTGAGTAGTACTGCCATTATCTTCGCTTAACTGATCGGCCTTGAAAACATATAGACTTGGCAGGACCTCCTCTGGAATGTTGTGTTTTTTCGCACTATTCTCATAGCTTTCCACGTAGAAATTGTATACCGGCTTGATGTCTGCGAATTCTGCGCGTTGCTCTATATTGAAATCTTTCAGTTCCCGCAAAGACAGCGGCGCTTTAAGACTAAACGAATGGTCACGATAGACTGGCGGAGGGACAGAAGAATCATAATAGCCCGCTGTGGATGGAAACAATTCAGTCGTTACATAGGTTTCCCATTCCGTCGCTGGATCTTCTACCCCAACAAATCTAGAAGAATCTGCCCTAAATATCACTTTCTGTTCTGTTTCGTAGAAAGACACCGACTCATTCCATGTCGGTTCCGAAGCAAAGGTTAGGCTAAAAGGCACGTAATCCGCGCTGCTAATGCTTCCCTCATAGTTTTCGGAGATAAAATCCTTTTTGACAAATGCTAGCGCCTGCTGTTTCGAAATACTTGCCCAATATTTTTTAGCATATCTGCGCACAGGATCAATTTCAACATGCGGTGTGCCGGTTGAATCTACTGCGTTCCTTACATCTATAATCCGCTTAATCTTTTCCATTAATACCCGCCTCCCTTAGACTTCGTGGATCCGTTTTTTTTCCGGCGATTCGAAGAACTGGACTTTGACTGGCCTTTGTTTTTACTTGAGGCAAGAGAGGTCGTAGACTTGAAATTTCCACTTTTAGATTTCGGTATGGAGGCCTCTTCAACAAATAAACTGGAGTGTATAACTGAGGGCTCGATAGTTGCACTAGCTATGCTTCCAAGGATATCATCTATAGAAAAAGACTTCTTTTGTTTGAGTGAGTCTCTATATTGTTTAAAACTTTTTCTGCGAGATCTGGTTGTCGCCGCATCTACTGCGCTCGTAGGGCGCATGAAAAAATATTCGTTGTACACTGGTAGAGATATGCCGCCGGAGTAAGTTATACCTACCGAAGTGTTATCATAATTTTTTAATCTGCAGAGCAAAGTCTTCCCGATAGAATCATTATACAGATCATAGCTCAGCTTTTCCCATATAGGATCTTTTATTAGTCCCGCAGGAGAGGCTTCCGAGTCGCTTTGGGTATACCCAACAAACACTTCCACGGCTTTGAGTAATTGAAAATCGAATCGGAGCACACTCTCTGCTTGAGAGGCTACTTCAGCCGATTGTAGTTGTATATCTGTGAGGCTTCTGATCGGATGATTATCTGTAAACAGCGATTTGACCGCATTTGGTAATTCATAAAAATCCTGATCTGATATTTTGTTAATGTAACTGTAAGTGGATTCAGAGTTAAACAAGCTAAGGTCAAAGGTAGTTCCCTCTAATTTAGAAAAGGGATTTTGCTCACTGAGAAAGGGGTTGCCCGAGGATTGCTTGACCACATCTAAGGCTTTTGACAGAACACTGTTATTGATCGAGGCAATGGCGGATGTTTCACCAGCAGAAAGAGAGCCCTCATCGTCTCCCAAGAGGGACTCCACTCGCAAACTCTTATTTATCATAGCCGAGCCATCGCCAAGATATGTTTTCACATTTTCCAATGCGGAGATCGGCACCATAAGGAACTGCCTGCTATACGAATCGGAAATATCGCCGGCATGAATTCCCATGGCGGAGTATATGCTAGATAGCGACTGTCTGGTCATCTGTTTTGATGATTGCTCTGTGTTTGCAATTGGCGAAAGAGCTTGTCCAGTCTGACCGCTGTTAAACTGCAGTATCTTATTCTCAACTTCAAATATAGAGGTAAGGGAAGAGTCCAAGCTGTCGCCATGCATCAAATTAACCGGCTTTCCTCCCACATACGCAGTAGCAGGCGAAAGGTATGAAAGTTCCATATTGGCTATCGAGTCATTAGTTATAGCTCTTTGCCCTGATCGTATGTTAATCAGTGAGGATCCGCCAGACTGCCCTGCAAAGTATTTATCTGTTTCTCCCTTGGCACGTTCAATATAGTAATTTCCCATCAAAAGTCTGAGGCCGCTCTCTGTTGTCCTTCTTGTCGATAAATAATCATATCCGACCAGTTTCTCAACATTTGCATCAAATATAAAATCAAACCACTTTTGCATCGTCAACATTCGACCACCATCTCGGTGAGATCGGGCTGAGGATTTCCCCGAGATTGAGGGGGCCGATGCGATTAGGGTGTTTAACTTGGAGATTAAGTCTTGTACAAGCTGTATTAATCTTAAGACACCATCAGGAGAGCCCGTTGTCGGGTTTGTCATATAATCCAATATTTTAGCCAGATTAGTATAGTCAATCGTGCTCTTGCCCATTGTCAGGATGTCAACAATTTCTAAATATGTTGCAATACCTGCGACCCACGGAGAGTCTTTGCGGCTTCCCAAAAGGTTAGAATGATGAATATGTCCCAACTTTATCTCTTTTTTCGTTTTCGTCGATACCGCCTTTCCAACTTTAAAGTTCTTGATCAAATGATAGTGACCATTAATAGTTGTAGTTCTGCCGTTTCCATTTTTATCAACCAAGAACTTGTGCGTGTGTTCTCTAACCGGAGGACTCGAATTTTTATCCCACAGATCGCTGTATATTTTGGAGGTAACTCCCTCGATTCGACCATCGGTGACAACTGGGTATCTTGCATTTTTTTCGTTCGTGTACGAACGGCTGTACTGTTTGTTGTAATAATTGTAATGCAATTTTCCGAACGTTCTGGACGATGCATCGTTGTAGTACTTGTCCAAGAGTACTTTTGCCCGATATAGCCTTTCTACCAAAGATTTTACATAAGCGTTAGTTCCGTCCTCGACTACGACCTCTACACCATAACGATATAAGCCATCTGTTGCGCTGGCAATATCAGAATCCAAGAACGCAAAGTGTCTAATATTGTTTTCCTCTATAGGATAAATGACTACTTCTCTCAGAGTGCCTGTTGGTCTTAGACCTGACTTGTTGCTCTCTGCTGCTTCGGATTTCTCCCACGAACCGCCGGCGACGTCGACCTGACGAGTGTATGTTTTAAGATTTCCCCTACTATCATCGGCGGAATAAACAACGGTCTCTGTCGGTGGGCCGCCGATGCGATGGAGACCATAATTATTAAAGTTTGTCCGGCCGGATATTGGCATGTTTAATGCATTTAAAGTATCGTGATCCAGAACTCGCTCGCGAGAGATCTTGACAAACGAAATCCTACACAATCTTGATAAAGAATCGACAACTGATATGTCCGGGTGTTCCAATAGTTTTCCAAACTCAGTGTTGTCTCTTAGATATTTCTGATAGTTGAACCCAAAGACGGCTCTGCAGCTTCCTGCCTTGTCTCTTGTGGCGTGTAAATCCGAGTAATACTCAGTCACTCTCTCGCTAGACATCATCGACGGCTGTAAGGAAGCTAGACTCAAACTTAACAGAGAGTCTTCGATAATGGAAAATTCTATCTCTATCTCTTCCGCACCCTTGACCTCTCTCAAATCCTCTATTTTCAGATTTTCTACACTAAGCCTTGTCAATACCGGGCCGGACTCGCCGGCTCTAGCGCCGATAAACGAGTTTGAATCGGAATCGAAGTTTACGGGCCCTTTCCAATATTTGCCTTTTTCGGTAGTATACGCATAACTAGTTTTCGAAATATCGAAGTTGCTGATCACCGATTCTCCATATACTCTTCCGAATTCGGTGTTTGTTCCTAGAGCGAGCAAATTTCCAGAGGTACACCCATGATCTGCCGCTAGCTGCTCAGAATCAATGTAAGTCGCTATGAAATAAGATACGTGATTTGGAGTTGCCGTTCTAAGAACAAAGGTGGTGTCGAAAGTAATGTCATATACTTTGGAGCCTGATGCGGTTTTTATCGAATTATACTTTGTTATTTTCTTAAGCTCTGGCTGGATAGAAATTATCTTTTCTTCTGCGTACTTTTTGTATTCCGAGTTGGTGTAATCTGTCCTATCTATTGAATAGGTGCCTTCGCGAACCTCAGAAGTAAATTCTGCACTTGTGCTTTGCAGCACCTTAATTCTTAAATACTTTAGGATGTCTTCGTTGTCGATCCATGTTCCGATACCAGAAGAATCCAACACTTCTTTTATTGTCAATCTTAGGCTGATTTGTAGATATTCTGACGTCTTTGTTTTTGTCAGGTAATCCAAGCCCTTTGAAACGAATGTGGCCTTTCCGTATTCATCAATGACAATATTCGCCCCTTCAACATCATCGATGTGAGGGTTCCTTTCCACAATAGCGTCACCACCTATAATTTCCAACTTAATTTTCGAAATCTCTACATCAGGCAGCGAATTCATAGAAGAGTATAAAAACGTTTCGTCTATAGCCTGATTTGCGGTCTCGGAGTCATCCTGCTGAGAAAAGCTCACATTTGGTGCTATCAGCCTGTCAGACTCTGGTGTCGACAGCCGGCTTTCATCTAGGGTGCTTCTGGTGTATTCCGGTGTTGAGAGGCCTGTTAAGCCCTTTTTAGAACTAGCCATACCTAACTACACTCCTCATCATACGTGACGTTCGACAAGCCGCCCTCGGATGTCGCGGTGGCCTTTGGACAGTCTTCAGGATCAAATTCGAAATCATCATAAACATCTTCGAGAGAGTCCGATATGCCTATAGAACAAAACACTCTTGGATCAATCTCACTATCGGCGTATATATCAAAATAGTGTCCGACATAACTAGAATCTAAATCTACATTTTCTGCTGAATATTCCTTTGGATCGTCAAGGAGGAGATTGTCCTTGATTTCCTCTCTTTGGCGTACAAATGAGAGCGGAACCAAAATTTCCTTTTTGCCGGTGGAGGCTGCACTCGGAGTTCTAAATCCGTTACCCTCTTCCTCTTCAACTGCATAAATTTCTATATCAAAGTTTTTGTTAGAAAAGGGTACATCACTTTCGAATATCTCTAACAACAAGTGGTCCTCTTTAACTTGAATCTCCGTACCATCCGCATATACAGAGCCCAGCTTTATGCCCGGGCGAACTTCTGAAGATCCGTCTGTGGCGCTTTCTCCTTCCTCGTTATAGAGGATAGAGGTTTCGTAATTTATTTCAATATCAATCTGTGGCGTTGCGATCACCTGATGTGCTCCGGTAGCATAATACGCTGACTTGCTCATTTCGTTGGTAAGGAATTTAATCGTGGTAGAAGGTAAAGTTTCTGTAGAGTTGGAAGTGCCAAGAGGCGGGCATGCCAGAGCGTAATGTTTGTCATCTGTATTTTGAGGATATGGAAGATCCGCTTCATAAAATTTTAAAGGGTTTCGAGAAGTTGTAAGTTTTTTAATGTTTGTTTCGACACCAGCAAAGTTGTGCTGGACTCTGGATGACGGTGTTTCTTCTTGAATTCTCGGCTCTATGCTGTTTTGCGCCTCATCGTATGAAGCGTGAGAAGAGTCGTACAAAACGTTGTCATCAAAAAAAGCATAATATCTAGGATTAAGCTTTCCTTTAGAGAGGCGGTACTTTCCATATTGAGTAAGCTTGAGTTGTATCACTTCCTCTTTTTTATTAAAAAATCCCATTACAGTTTCTTCCTAGAATTGCGCGCTTGCCACAGACTTGTCGAACCAGTCATTCTAAGAAGAATGTCGGTTGCCTTTTCGATCTCCGGAATCGATCCATAGTTAACTGCCGCGTCTATTTTAACTAGCTCAACTAACGAGAAATAATCGTAAGGCCAGTTATAACTGTACGGATAGTCATCTTCTCCCGCCGAACCTCCAGCTTTTTGGATAGTTCCGGCGCGTAAAGTCGTAATCGGTTTTGATCCGGCAGTTGAGAATGGCCATGCTGCGCCGGCTGATGGAGTTGATACCACCTGTTCTCCCATCACCTTTTCATAATAGCTTGTTCTGGCTTTCTGCTTGACCTTGAACACCATCCACTGTAACTTGTCTTGTATTTTGTTTCCGGTAACTTCTGCTTGGGCGCCCATCAATTCGTTAACCAATAGCGGATGGCTAACGGTTACGGTCTGTTCCTGAAAGCTTCGGCCAATGTCTGGCAGTACATTCTGCCAAATATCGGTCAAGTCTTTTTCTCCCAACTCAACAGAGAATTCAAAAATGTACATCGAAAAAGGCTGGATATCTGTGTTATTCAAGAAGTCCATTCTGGGCGGGAATACATATCTCTGCATCTTGTCGACCATATCGACCACGCTATCTCCTGGGCCGATGCCTATGGACCTCTGGGATCCGGGGGCTGTTTCGCCGGCGAGAGACAATTGTATTCGGGCTTGAGTGATGTCTGGCCTGTTTACTTCGAAGAACAGCCTTTCTCCATTTTCTTCCAGAAACGGTACTGCCACTACTGCTTCCGATATTGTCTTTGAGGAGGCTGGTTTGCCTAATTTAACCGGCTTCGTACTGAACCCTACCAAGTCTGCTAACGATCCGGTGGATGCCGGGGTGCCACCAAGACCATTCCTAATAAACCTTTTTGGAACATCACTTATTTCTAAAAATACTCCCACTTGTTCGTCGCGAGGGTATTCCCCGTATTGGTGCCACATACCCTTTGCTGCAGTCTCGGGCGAGTATGCCGGACGGTTGATAGAACAATCTTTGAAATTAAGGATCGGTGTTTCGAATTTTGTCTGAATTATCCAAGTTGACAGATTGGCTGTCGGCTCGTCTTCCAGAGTGGTGGGTCGGCCAGAAATGGCATTGTATTGAGAAGCTTTAATTTGAGCTTTTTGTTTTAGATTACATGATGCCGATAGTTGCATCGCATTGTAATCGATGAAATCACGGCCTTGAGGGTATGGATCGAGGAAGTTAAACACAGATCCGAGATCAAGCTCTTGTCCATCGCCATATTCAAACGAGGTATCTGTATCTAGGTTTCCGTCAGTGAAGTCGATTGGTCTGGACCATGGCCAGTTTTGAGTCGTTCCAGCGCGAATGGCCGGGGATCCGCCGGGCGTCGTATGCGGCATGCAGCCGGCCTGTACTTTGCCTGCGCGAGTGTATTCGATTGTAGTGTTGGCCAAAATCTGATCAAGTGTGTATTCGCCAGTACCATTGGGAGGATTGAACATCATAATAGCCCAAGCTTCTCCATCGTAATAGGGCGGAGTAAACGGCATGTTAATACCGGCAGAGGACCCCCAACCTCCCGCCGTGGGAGGACCAAAGGCAGAGGGGCGAGAATACATGGTAATCGTCTCTTCCCCTAACGTCCATGGTGTGGGTACGTGAGATGTGATCGAACTTGGAGTTTTGGTAAATGCGTCTGGGTTATATGGACAAGCACCTAGCGAGCTTTGGCTCGATGTGAATGCGTTCAAAGTCATATCTCCTGTCGTGCTCTTTCTTAACTTGACTAGAGCTGCATAACACTTGTCCTCAGTAACGACTCCAAATTCAGGATCGCTTTCCGGTAAAGAGGCTAAAGCACTGAAGCTTCCTTCGTGCAAGAAGAATTCGGGCACTTCGGCAAAAAAGTTGTTTGCTGCCATTCTGTAGCGAGAATCGCCGGCTGACTTAAGAGCACCAGTTAGACTAAGCTGGTAAGAGCCCGAGGGGTGCGGTTCCATATTTGTTATAGGAAGATCTATAATATATTTCTCTGGTTCTATTATTGCCTCAAATGGTACTCTGTCGTGGAACGCCGGCTCTGTAATTTGCCAGCCAGTATTTGTATTTTTGCTGGCGAAGTTAGATCTTCCCCAGGTGTCTTGTGACAGCACAGTCGTCAGCGGATCTTTGGCTATTTTATAATCGCCGGTCATGATTGGATAGTCTACGGCCACCCCAGATTTAATTGTATTGAACATGATCCCGGGGGCAAAGAATGGGCGGAGGTAGACTGCCCACATCGCGGATTGTTCACGCTCTGCTGTGGTGGTGCCGGCTGCATCGCTGATGCCGTAGTTATTACTACTATAGCCCGTTCCTTCCAGTATATCCAGTTGTGAGCCATACGATTGAGAGAATAAAGACGCTAATTGAGTTGTTCTTTGTGCTGGGTAGAATCCTTCATACGGCAGCAACTTTAAGATCCCTTTGCATTTAAGTTCGATACTCGACGGGCCGCCGGTAAATGCATGGTCCTTATCAACTATATCAAATTGCTTCATAAAGTCTGAGTGGCTATATGTTGTATAGAACTCCTCTTCCGCGCTGCCTGCAAAAGAAGCACCTTGGAGAGTAAAGGAGCCTGTGTTGTCTGCTAAGAAGTTGCCTCCCATCCTCTTTACATAATAATCCATATGCTCGCTTATTCTAAACTCGGGGACAATTGAGTAGTCCTTGCCCTTGAGCCAAATATCTGATTGAGAATACTCATCATAGTTGTTATAGGAGGGGTATTTGCCAGACTGCAATGCTGTTTCAAACATGTTTTCTCCGCCAAACATTGGAATCGGACCTTCTGGATCCGTGGAGGCTCCCAAGTCAACGAAATAGCGGTACGAAGCTGCAGAGACCGCGAGGCTGCCGAACTTCAGAGAGCCAGAGACTTCTCCAGATAGGGAGTCGGCCGAAGAGGATGGCGCAATAGTGTGTCGTCTACCGTATTGTGCATGCGGCACCAGAGAGGCTGGATTGACAGCGCTAGTTGTGATCTTCTTTATGTGACCACGAATCTGACCATGATATTGCATAAGCTCGCCGGCATTATCTGCCGTTACAGTTGAACCCGCAATGGCGCCGGCCACTTCTTGTTGGGACTCCATTATGGGCCAGTTATCTGTATAGCTATATGTTTCTGTAAGTATGTCCTCAGATGCGTCAAGAACCCAGCGGCTGTGGTATGTCTGTCTATCTAGACCGTCACTGGTGCCGGCGAGAGGCATCCCTTGCGAGTTACGATATTGGTCTTCCGAGGTAGGCGAAACAACCCTCGCGTCGGTGGCGACAGTATAACCGCTATAAATGACTGTCGGCCTCCTGCTGGCCCGAGACTTGTCCCAGAAGCCTTGAACTTGGTCAAAGTTGTCTCTTCGACGGACCAATTCACGATATCTATTAGTTTCCTTGGGATATACCGGCTCGCAATACGAAAGGTAATTAAAGGTTACAGAGCTGTCCGTCTGGGAGTATTGTTCGACCAAGGCAGAATACATTGTTGGTCTGCTTTGCTCAATCCCCATTTGGTTGTTGATTGCCTGATTTGTGTACATACAGAACGTATTTCTATATGGGTGTACCAAAGTTGTTCTCTCGTTAATCACATGGGTCATCGGACAGTTGTTAACTATGGCTGGTTCATTGTATGTCACCACGTTCGGACCATGAGAGATATTCTTTATTCTCTTAGAGAAATGCTTGGTTCGCGTCTGACCTGCAAAAGTACGTGTATCATACGGAATCAAAATCAGCTTTTCTTCAGGATTTGTAACAATCGTTAATCTACTGCCACGTATTTCTGCCATTCTAGCGGGATGCTCATACCCTCTAATTTGCTTCCATGATGGCCACCCGTACGGACCTTGCCTGTGGTGGATGAGTTGGTGTAGAAGCGTGGCTTCGCCGGCGGTGCTCCACGTATCAGCCGTGTAGGCATTCTTATATTCGTAAGTGTCTGTCGATAAGGGATATCCCAACGTGTTCGTGGACTGGGTAAGCGGTTCATATACATTGGTGTTCAGTCTAACAAAATCTGTTGGCTGAAATTCGATATAGCTATATGCTGAGGAAGCTTTCCAGTCTGGGCCGAAAATTCTGTTACCTAGGTTGCTGTTAACTGCAGATCCTACCGAGCTAGCGCTTACAAATCGAAGGGCCTCAACATAGGTCGGATTCTCTACACTAGAAGACGCTGCCTGCACAAGACCTTCGGCAGTAGGGTGACCCCAAGCGCCATAACCGTTTCCATCCATTGGAGTGCCAAAAGGATCTCTCTGGATGGAGCTTGATATCCATGTGTACTGAGATTCCGAGCGGGGAATTTCATGCGTAACATACCAATTATCGAAAAAGGAAGAAGAAGCATACGTACAGACAGTTTCCACTTCGTATTGGGCGCCGGGAATCTGTATTGTTAGATCAGATTGATCCCGGGATACATCAACCCATGACGTACTGACACTTGATACGTTTTGTGCAGCACCCGCCGGGATGGCATGGGTTTTACCATAAAGCGAGGTTATGTCATAAACTACGTTTGTTATAATTGCATCATCGCGAGAGAAGCCGCTGGCTGTGCCAGGATCGACCTTTTTGGCACCAGTACCAGACCCGTCGATTTTATCTGATGCATACGAGGTGTCCAGTACGCCTCCGCCATCTCCTGCGCGGTACCAAATTGCACAATGTCTCCGAAGTTCTGAATTAATCTGTAGGATATCATTAGGCGGGCCTTCGTGAGTCGGGGTAGTATGAGAGTGAGGATACAGCGCCGCAATAGCATTTGGACTTAAGCGTTGATCATATATCGATATCTCATCCATATAGCCATGAAAGCTTTGATAATTCAAAGAGCTTCCAAGTATACTCATATTCCGCAAGTCTACACCAACGTCTGGCTTGGTTGCTGCTCCGATGATCGACCGATCACACGGTACATTCGGTACCGTTATCGGAGTTAATATCCTTGTAACTGCCTTTTTCTGTCCGTTAACCCAAAATTCAGGATCTGTAGGATTTGCCACAAACCAAGTGTTTGGATCTCCAGCCGACATATTGCCCGGGCCGCCGTGGGATAAGACTACGTGTTGCCATGCACGGGTAGAACCCTCGGTGAGACCGACGACAACTGGCTGACTTGTTTTCCATAATCCACTTGAGAACCTATACATATAATATTGCCCGGGCTGGGACGTTAGGCTTCTTCCACCTTGGCCACACTCATAATCCATTTCTTGCTGGGAGACTGCCTGATCTGAGCCAAGCTGGCGAGTGAACATAACTTCGGCTGTGTGTCCAACGCTTCCAATGTTGCTGGCCCACCACTGCGCTGCTTTTGCAGCGGCGGCGGGATCCACATTTTCATTTTTTGGATCTTCTGCTATAATCTCTACGGCGCGTTGGATCGAGAAAGACATATCTTCTGCAGAAAAGCCCCGGGTCTGCGAACCATAGTGATCTGGCTGGCGGTCGCCTTCGAAGATTTCTAATAGTTCCGGCTCATAGGTGCAGTAATAATATAAATACCCGTCCGGGTCATACCAGATCATTCGATGGCGCCATATTTTGCTTCCTAGTGAAAACAACATTCTATTTTCCCCAGAATATGGACCCTCAGAGTTTCCGCTTTGCAAGGATCCTGTGGGCCTAATCCAAGTTGAATATGCCCACGTTCCGGGGTTTGAGTGATCCGTGAGCGCCTCGTAATCTAAACTTCCGCCGCCAGCAGGATCTTGGTCAAGGTTCTTAATTCTTCCAGTCTCAGGAATGTGTAGCTCTAAATAGGATTCGCAAGCCCCTACTGCATCTCCGGCGTGGCCGAGAGATAGTGGGAAAGACATAGCCTTGAGGTTCCAATCTGTAGTCGTCGTTGTGCATGTAATGTTGTAAGGATCAATTTTGATACCGCTATTTCTATTTGTCTTGTGATAATTGGCTCTTCCGGTATAGTCTAAAGCATTAACACTTGCATCGAATCTTCGATCATCATCGGCGCCGTTTGACACATTCATATGATCGCTATAATAGCCAAACTGTCTAGTGTGGTTCGTCAGCAATTCTCTTATCCCATCAGGCCATCTGCCTCCGCCGCGTATGATCAGGTTACGATAATTGTTGGTGTTGTAGGGAGAGAACTGTGCCGATTCAAGCTCCAGTCCAAAGCCACCATCCGAATCGCCGGCTTGATCGGGGCCGCCGGGAGC